>Ga0207639_10001737_pt1 | contig 14681 bp, 14 predicted proteins | sample KBSCornC32_FD_184299 | JGI IMG/M metagenome (GOLD analysis project Ga0207639, IMG submission 184299) | Corn rhizosphere microbial communities from Kellogg Biological Station, Michigan, USA - KBS Corn C3-2 (SPAdes) (version 2) | ecosystem: Host-associated > Plants > Roots > Rhizosphere > Soil ...
CGGAGAGATACGCGTCGAGCATGGCATGCACGCGCGCTAGAACGCGTCCGCGCAGTCCGAAACGCCGCTCGATGCCTTTCACGCGCGTTTGGCGCAGCCGCACCAGCGCGAACTCGGCGGCGACGAAGAAGCCATTGACGAGCACCAGCGCAATGGCTCCGAGCAGATACAACCCTTCGATCATCGTATTCCGTGGAAGTGAGGACAGGCTGTAAGTGTATGCCCTCGGGCATGCGGCCACAGCCCAAGCCGCGCTACGCGCGGAACCTCTAATACCAAAGACATATGCCTTTTGGTCAGCTAATCGTTAGTCGTATAGCATGCATGGCGAGTTGCTTCTACTCTCACGCCCCGTGCGGTACAGCGAGCGCCAGGCAGGGGGCCAGGCTGGCTGGACTGCCAGTTTAGGAGGTGCAACCATGGGAACACGCGTCTGCTTTATCGGATCGAAGGTCCTCTTGTCTGCCGCCGTGCTGGCGCTGGGCTGTGCAACCAATGGCGCGCAGGCCGCGAGCGACGCCACTCAGAGCTTCATCACGGCCGCGAACCTGGCCTGCCTGGTCCTGGGCATGAAGCAGGACCGCAGCATCAAATGCATGGTCAACTACCAAGACAGCAGGCCGGTGCTGCAGATCACATTCGAAGCCAGCGACAGGAACAGAGTCCAGGAGAAGATCAACACTTATGGACCTCTGGTAGCGGGGATGGTCGGTCCGGATCTGTGCGCATCGGCCAACAGCGGGTCCGGCGCGGGCTTGGTGCTGGTCGATTTGAAGTCGCGGCAGACCGCGACGTACTCGTGCGAGCAGCGGAGATTTAACAGCTGGGTTGCCGCGCAGTAGCCATCCCTCGCACAGAGGCACAAAGGGCGCCCGCGCGGCGCCCTTTGTCTTTACCGACGCTTTCGGCAGGCGCGACGTTAGGCCTACACCAGCGCCGAAACGTATGCCGTCTTCACGGTCGTGAAAAATTCGACGGCATAGCGCCCCTGCTCGCGCGGCCCGTAGCTGGAGCCTTTGCGGCCACCGAACGGTACGTGGTAGTCCACTCCGGCAGTAGGCAGATTCACCATCACCATGCCGGCCTGGCTGTTGCGGCGGAAATGCGCCGCGTATTTGAGCGAGCTCGTCACGATGCCGGCGGACAGGCCGAACGGCGTGTCGTTGGCGAGCGCCAATGCTTCGTCATAGTCCTTGGCCGCCAGCACAGTCGCCACCGGCCCGAAGATCTCCTCGCGGTTGATACGCATGCTGTTGCTGGTTTCGGTGAACAGCGCGGGCTCGAGATAGAAGCCTTCCTTCTCGCGCTTCAGCAGGTTTCCGCCGTAGGCGAGCTTGGCGCCTTCCTTCTTGCCTTCCTCGATGTAGAACAGGTCCTGATTGAGCTGGCTCTTATCGACCACGGGACCAATGTGCGTGCCGGCCTTGAGCGCGTTGTCGACCACCAGACCCTTGAGCCGCTCAGTGAGAGCCTCTACGAATTTGTTGTGAATACCCTTGGTGACGACCAGGCGGGAGGACGCCGTGCACCGCTGCCCGGTCGAGAAGAACGCGCCGTTCACAGCGGATTCCACGGCGGTCTTGAGGTCGGCATCGTCGAGCACGACCAGCGGATTCTTGCCGCCCATCTCGAGCTGGAACTTGGCCATGCGCGCGACCGCTTTCTGCGCAATCTTCCTGCCGGTGTCGACCGAGCCGGTAAAGCTGATCGCGTCGACGCGCGGATCGTTGACCAGGGCTTCACCCACCACACTGCCGCGGCCCATCACGAGGTTGAATGCGCCGGCCGGAATGCCCGCACGCGCGAGAATCTCCGCAATCGCCCATGATGAGCCCGGCACCAGATCGGCGGGCTTGAACACGACCGCATTACCATAGGCCAGCGCCGGTGCGATCTTCCACGCCGGAATAGCCGTCGGGAAATTCCACGGCGAGATGATGCCGACGACGCCAAGCGGCTCCCGCGTCACCTCCACATCGATGCCCGGACGAACCGAGGGCACGAGCTCGCCGACCCTCCGCAGAACTTCGCCCGCGAAGAACTTGAAGACGTTGCCTGCACGCACGACTTCGCCAACGCCTTCGGGCAGCGTCTTGCCTTCCTCGCGCGAGAGCAGGGCGCCAAGCTCGTCTTTGCGCGCGATCATCTCGCTGCCGACCTTTTCGAGCAGGTCCGCGCGCGCCTGCACGTTGAAGTTGGCCCACGCGGGAGCGGCCGCACGCGCGGCGGCGATCGCTTGTTCCGTCTGCGCCGCATCGGCCTGTGCGTACTCGCCGACCACATCGCTCACGTCGGAAGGATTGATGTTCTTCGACCACGTGGCGCCCGGGACCCACTGGCCATTGATGTAGTTGGAATGCTGCTCGGTGCTCATCCGCGTCTCCTCGCTTCAGGGTTCTACGTTCCTTGGGAAGGACGCTATTGTCTCATTCCGCCGCGCCGGTCGCCACGCGCGGTCAATTGTGGCGCTCGATATGCACCTCGAATCGGATCGGCAAGGTGACGAGCGACTCGGCGTCGAGACGGCATTCGGACGGGGCCGCCGAACCGCGTGGGAAGACGCGATCGACCGCCTTGAGCGCGGCGCGATCCAGGGCCGCGTTGGACGAGCTTTGCCCGACGGAGGTTTCGCGCAAGCGCCCGTCGTGCGCGATCGTCAGCCTGATCTGCACCGTGCCCTGCGTGCCATTGTCCTGCAGCTCCTTGGGATAGTCCGCGGCACTCAGGCGATTGGACAACGCTGTCGACAACGCGACGACGCAGGCCTGCATGTGCGCTTCGTCGCCGTTGCCCTGGGCAAGCACACCAGGCACCGAAAATGACAACGCCAATATTGCAACAGCCAGAGGGAAGTACGGAGCCGGCGGCATGGACGCTCCTGGTTGATTGTGTGGTATTCGAACACGAACCGAGGCCGCGGTTCCGTTTGTCCGCAGCGTCTTACCCGAGCGGGAACCTCGGGAAATGGGTTCCTCTTACAGACGCTGAAAAGCGACGCGGATTTCTGCTATCCCCGCCATCGTGCGAGAATCTTACTTTTACCTGACTGCATCGCAACATGGCGTTCCATCCAGGCACCGCACGACCGGCCGTGCAGGCGCTGCGGGCCTCGAAGATCCGGGAAGTCGCCAACGCGGGCATGGGCCGCGATGACGTCGTCGCGTTCTGGTTCGGCGAGCCGGACGAGGTTACACCCGCCTTCATCCGCCAGGCGGCGGTGGACGCGCTCGACGCCGGCGAAACGTTCTACACGCAAAACCTCGGTATCCCTGCGCTGCGCGAGGCGATCGCATTCTATGTCACGCGCCTGCACGGCGCGACTGCCATGGACAATATCGCGATCACGAACTCGGGCCTGTCCGCGCTGATGCTCGTTGCGCAGGCTTTGGTCGGGCACGGCGACCGCGTCGTCGCGGTCACGCCGCTGTGGCCCAACCTGGTCGAGATTCCCAAGATCCTCGGTGCACATGTCGAGACGGTCACGCTGCAGTTCACGCCTGCCGGCTGGCACCTCGATCTGGACCGCTTGCTGCAAGCCTTGACGCCACAGACGAAGGCGGTGTTCATCAACTCTCCGAACAATCCGACCGGGTGGACGATCGACGCTGCGAGTCAGCAAGCGATCTTGCAGCACTGCCGCCGGCACGGCATCTGGATCATCGCCGACGATGCCTATGAGCGTCTGTACTACGATGGAGCAAGCAACGGCACTGCGCCGGTTGCGCCTTCATTCCTCGACATCGCGACCAGGGAAGAACGCGTCATCAGCACCAACACGTTTTCCAAGAGCTGGCTCATGACCGGGTTCAGGCTGGGCTGGATCGTGTGCCCGAAGGCGCTGACCGCCGCGCTCTCCACGTTGATCGAATACAACACGTCGTGCGCGCCGCCCTTCGTCCAGCGTGCCGGCGTGGCCGCCGTGCGCGACGGCGACGACGTTACTGTGCGTACGGTCAATCGCTTCAGGCACGCACGCGACTATTTGATCGGACGCCTGCGCGAGATGCCCGGCGTGCAGACTGCATCGCCGGCGGGAGCGATGTACGCGTTCTTCCGCGTCGACGGTGTGAATGACAGTCTGAGCCTGTGCAAGTGCATGGTGACCGAGGCCGGACTCGGGCTCGCGCCGGGCATCGCCTTCGGGCCCGAAGGGGAAGGCTTCGTGCGCTGGTGCTTCGCAGCCAGCGAAGAGCGGCTCGCGGACGGAATCGAACGATTGGGTCGCGTGCTGAACAGCCGCGCCGCGCATCGCTGACCCCAAGAGACTTGTACAACCGCAATCATGGACAGAAGCCCGATCGGCAATCCCACCCGCTACGACATCGCAGCCTGGACGCTCACCGGGGCGGGCCTCGTGCTGGTGCTGCTGCTGCATCTGCTTCCGGCCCTGCTGGCCGGCCTGCTGGTGTACGAGCTCGTGCATATCCTCTCGCCGCGGCTGCGCATCTGGCGCATGAACCGCGAGCTCAGCAAGGTCGCCGCTGTCACCGTACTCGCCGTGATCGTCGTCGTGCTGGTCACGCTCATCATCGTTGGCATCGTTGCGGTATTGAAGACCGATGCAGGCAGTATTTCGGCGCTGTTCAAGCAGATGGCCGAGATCATCGAGGGGTCGCGGCACGCGCTGCCGGCATGGGTGCTCGAGAATATTCCGGCGAACGCCGACCAGCTGCGGCAAGCGCTGGTGCAATGGCTTCGTGATCATGCGCGCGATCTGCGCGGGTTCGGCACGGACTTTGGCCGCGCGTTCGCACACATTCTGATCGGCATGATCATCGGAGCGTTCATCTCGCTGCGCGAAGCGCGGCCCGCGAAGGAAGTCGGGCCGCTGGCCGAGGCGCTGCTCGATCGCGCAGCACGCGTGGGCGAAGCGTTTCGCCGCATCGTCTTCGCGCAGGTGCGCATATCGGCGCTCAACACGACGCTGACCACGATCTATCTGACCATTGTGCTGCCTCTGTGCGGCGTGCATCTGCCGCTCACGAAGACGATGATCGCGGTGACGTTCGTCGCGGGCCTGCTGCCGGTGATCGGCAATCTGATCTCGAACACGGTGATCGTGATCGTGAGCCTGAGCCATTCGCTGCCTGTAGCGCTCGGATCGCTCGCGTTCCTGGTCTTGATCCACAAGCTCGAGTATTTCGTGAACGCCCGCATCGTCGGCACGCAGATCCGCGCGCGCGCGTGGGAGCTCCTGATCGCAATGCTCGCGATGGAAGCCGCCTTCGGGATCGCGGGCGTGGTGGCGGCGCCGATCTATTACGCGTATTTGAAAGACGAGTTGAAGTCCAGAAACGTGATCTGACGAGCGGCCTGGCGGAAATCATGCGATTTGCCCGCGCGACCGGATCGAACTACACCGGCATCCTCGCGTTGCAGGACGCCAATCTTTTCGACAATCTTTCGGCCGAAGCGCGGACGGACGGGTATCTTTCTGCACAGTTCTCTCAAGTGCAGTTCGAGCGCATGAACACCGATGTTGTGGTCGTTGCCGCGACCGATGACGATCGAGTGGCGGGATACCTGTGCGCATCCACTGTCGAGCTCAACCGGCAGTTCCCGCTGCTGGCCGCCATGCTTCGACGTTACCCCGACGTGACCTTTCGTGGCAGAGCGCTGGCCGAGCAGAGCACTTTCGTCTACGGACCGGTGTGCGTCGCTCGCACCGATCGCGGCAACGGCGTGCTGCGCGGAATGTTCGATGAGTTGCTGCGGGAAGTAGCGGGCCGCTTCGATGCGGGTGCTTGTTTCGTCGCCGCGGGCAATGCCCGTTCGCTGGCGGCGCATCAGCAAGGCTTGGGCATGCAGCGCGTGGCAGAATTCGAATTCCAGCAGCGCAGTTATCACATCCTGGCATTCGACATTCCGTCCTCCGATGAATGATCTGCTGCCTTCGCGCGCGCAATTGGAGCGTGCTGCCACGATCGTCTACGAGGCGATGGCACCGACGCCGCAATACGCGTGGCCGTTGCTGAGGGAACGGCTGGGCACCCAGGTCTGGGTCAAGCACGAGAACCACACGCCGACCGGCGCCTTCAAAGTCCGCGGGGGCCTGGTTTATTTTCATGGTCTGGCTCGTTCCCGGCGTCCGCCACGGGGCGTGATCGGTGCGACACGCGGCAACCATGGACAGTCGATCGCGTATGCGGCAGCCCGGGCGGGGCTGTCGGCAACTATCGTGGTTCCCCATGGAAACAGCCGTGAGAAGAACGCGGCCATGCGCGCGCTCGGTGCCGAGCTGATCGAGCACGGTGACGATTTCCAGGCGTCGCGTGAGCACGCCGAAGCGCTCGCACGTGAACGCGGCTTGTCCATGGTGCCCTCGTTCGATATGGCGCTCGTGCAGGGGGTCGCGAGCTATTCGCTCGAGCTTTTGCAAGCCGTGCCGGACCTCGACGTCATGTACGTGCCGATCGGCCTCGGCTCCGGTATCTGCGGGATGATCGCGGCACGCGAAGCGCTCGGTCTGAAGACCGAGATCGTCGGCGTCGTATCCACACTGGCTCCGGCCTATGCGCTGTCGTTCGAGGAGCATCGCCTGATCGAGTATCCGGTCACCACGCGGATTGCCGACGGCGTCGCCTGCCGTACGCCGGAAATAGGCGCGTTGGAGTTGATCTGGCGCCACGTCGCGCGTGTGGTGCAAATCAACGACCGGGAACTGGAAGCCGCGATGCGCCTGATGTACACGTCCACACACAACGTTGCGGAAGGCGCCGGAGCCATTGGCCTGGCGGCTGCGCTCAAGGAACGCGACCGGCTCGCGGGCCGCAAGGTGGCGACGATCCTGAGCGGCTGCAATGTCGATCGCGACGCGTTTGCGCGCGTTCTTGCGGCCGACTGAGCGAGCCATGCCGACATTCAGATCAATCAAGGAGTGATTACGACCATGAAGCTATATCAACTCGATCTCGAACGCCGCAGCATCGATCGTCTGGCAATGACCGAGCGCCCAAGCCCGCGGCCCGGTCCGGGCGAGGTGCTGATCCGGATGCATGCGTTCTCGCTCAACTTTCGCGACCTGCTGATCGCCAAAGGGCTGTATCCGGTCTCGGTCACCTCGACGCATCTGGTCCCGGTATCGGATGGCGCCGGCGAAGTGGTCGAAGTCGGCTCCGGCGTCACCCGCTTCAAGCCAGGCGACCGCGTCGTGACGAGCTTCTTTCAAGGCTGGATCGACGGTCAGCTGACGTATCCGATGATGGGAACCTCGCTCGGCGGCGGCATCGAAGGCGTCCTCGCGGAATACGTCAGTCTCTCGCAGGATGGGGTCGTAAACATTCCCGACAGCCTGTCCTACGAAGAAGCCGCAACGCTGCCGTGCGCGGCGGTGACGGCCTGGAATGCGCTGATCGAGACCGGACATCTGAAAGCCGGTCAGAGTGTGCTGCTGCAAGGAACCGGCGGCGTCTCGATCTTTGCGCTGCAGCTCGCGCACGCGCTCGGTGCGCGCGTAATTGTCACGTCGAGCAGCGATCAGAAGCTCGCGCGAGCCAAGACGCTGGGCGCCGAGGGCTTGATCAACTACAAGACGCATCCGGACTGGGAAAAGAAGGCCCTGGAGCTCACCGGTGGGCTCGGTGTCGATCACCTGGTCGAGCTGGGCGGCTCGGGGACGCTGGCTGCATCGCTGCAGGCGATCGGTATACACGGCCAGCTCAGCATCATCGGCGTGCTGACTGGCGGCATCCAAGGGAACATCGACTTCCTGCCGGTGCTGATCCGGACCGCGCGCTTGCAGGGCATCTTTGTCGGAAGCCGCCGGATGCTCGAGCGGGTCATCGCTTCGGTCGTAGAACACCGCATCAAGCCTGTGATCGACCGGGTATACGCGTTCGACGAAGTGCTGGCGGCCTATCGCCTGATGGAATCAGGCGGGCACTTCGGGAAGATCGCGATCCGCCTCTGAGGCTCGCCGCTACTTCAGCTCGAACTCGTAGATTTCGACACGCGCATCGCCGACATTCTTCAGCGAGTGCGCTGCCGATCCGGAGCGGAATTCGAACTGCGCAGGGGTGAGATTCATCGCGACCGCTTCCGCTCCCGGTGCCTGCTGCAGGATCTTTCCGGCGCTGCCGGCCACTCGTATGCTCGGCCCAGGGAGCGTCACGCTCGGCGTGGACTGACCGGGGTCCAGCGTCACGCGGTAAGCGCGCACACGCTCGTTGTCGAGCACCGTGACGTAACCCGACTGCTCGGGCAGCGGCGGCGTGACGTCTACCCGTGGCGCGGCACGCATCAGCTCGATACCGATGGCGCGGAACGTCCCGGCGCCGATGTTCGTGAAGCGATGCGTATAGGCGCCTTCGCTGGCGCGGTAGTAACCCACCAGCCCGGCTGGAATTTTGATGTCGGCGGCCGGCTTGCCCGGAACCTCATTGCGCAGCAGCGCGGCGTTGACCATCAGGTACGTGTAGTTCAGCGCGTGCGTGTGGAACAAGGTCTGATAGCCGGCCGGGATCTCCACGTCGAGCACGCGGACGTATTCGTTTTCGAGTTTGGGCCGATGACGCGGCTCCTGTTGCGCCGGGATCGCTTCGTCTTCCGCGTATACGGGGCCGAACGCTCCCACCGCCAGCAACGTACCGAGCACGGCCGAAAGAATAGGGTGTGACAAGCGCATGGGTCTCTCTCCGAGTGATGGGATCACTTCTTGGATGTCAGTTGCTCGAGCAACGTCTGATATTCGGGAAGCGGTGCGATCCGGACAGCTGCAGCCGCTTCGCTCGCCGCATCGTCCATAGCACCGGTCTTCGCCAGCATCTTCGCGAGGTTGTAGTGTGCCACATGCGAGTCGGGCCGAAGTTGTGTCGCCAGGCGATAGTGCTCGATCGCGCGAGCGGCGTCGCCGTCCCCGACCGCCAGGTACCCGAGCGCCTCCTGGACAGGTGCGGCGGGCGGCTGCTCGGCCTCGAGCTTCGTAGCCAGCGCCTTGGCGTCGCTCAGCTTGCCCATTCTGATGTAGCCCCAGACGATGCGGTCCCACGTCACCGGTGGCTGCGTCATCTGTCGCGCGAGCAGGACCGAGCTGCAGCCGATCAACTCCGCGGCGACGATCCCGATTGCCCACTTCTTCGGCTGGTGCGTCTTGACCCACGCGTAAACATCGTCGAGAAACAAGCCCGACCCGAGTGCGAGCATGGGCACGGCGTGGAACCGGAAGCGGTCTTCGGCAAAGAAGACCGAGCACGTGAACAGTGCAACAGCGATCGGCGCGATAGCAAGCAGCGCGCGACGATCCCGGTACAACAGTATCGCGAGCCCGGGCACGCCGAAAGCCAGCAACCAGCCGAACGGCGAGGGCAACGTGCGCAAGACCGGCGAGAATAAGCGCTCCTCGGGGAGCGAGCGGTTGTTCGGAATCTCCAGATACGCGAAGAACTCGGTGAATTTGCGCGCGACGTTTCCGAGCGCATGCATGGGCTCCGCCTTGATATACGCGACCGCCTCGCTGCGCCAATACTGATCGACTTCGTGCGGCGTCAGGCTGCGGCCGAGGCGCCGTTCCGCTTCGGCCGCATAACCGCGCCAGGTCTCGGTCGGATGCGAGTAGTTCACGAACTTCGGCACCCAGTTCACGCCGCGCGGGTTGTCGGGATTGTAGACCTGATGCAGAACGACACCACCGTTGTTCGGCAGCAGCGTGAAAGATTTCGAGATCTGCTCGTTGCGCGTCGCGAGCAGCAGCAGCGGCAGTGCGACGCCGAGCAGCAGCAGCGCCAAACAGGAGGCGGTCCGTGCCGTCGAGCGTCCTGCCCATGTCACGTTCAACCAGCCCAGCAGCAGGACGGCCAGTCCAACCATCAACGTGAGATTGCCGCGTAGAGCAACACCGTAACCACACCAGATTCCGAACAGCAGCCACGCATAGAGCTTCTGGGTGCGTAGCAGCACCAGCCCGAACAACACCCACAGCACCATGTAGTTCGCGACCCAGGTCGCCTTGAGCAAGGTCGTCGTGAACAGCACCGCGGTGCACGCCAGTCCGTACAGCAATGCGGCGATCAATCCGGCGCGCGGGCGATCAAGCAGACGTCCGATCTGGAAAATGCAGTAAGCCGTGAGCGTGTCGAGCAGGACCTGCAGCAGGTAGACGACGAAGAGGTTGGCTCCAGCGACCTTGAAAACGGTACCGAGCATGTAGCCGTAGAACGGATCCATGAATGCGAACTCGGTGCTGTCGTTGCCGAGCCCTGCAGCGACCGCCTTGCCGAAGCGAAAGTAGAAGTCCTCGTCGGGTCCGGGCTGATAGGTGAGCGGGCTGTTGAGCGCGTAGCGCAAATGCAGCAGCCGCACGACGAGCGTGACGGCGAGGACGAGGAAAACCATCGCGCGCGTGACGCCCTGGCCGGCCTCGCGCCGCGCGGCCGATCGCATGCTGAACTCTGCAATCGCCACTAGAGGGTTCCGAGCACGCGCGTGACGACGGCGTTGAATTGCCCCACGAGCTCGTCGGCCTGCTCGGCGTTTTCGGCCTCCCAGACCAGAAGCTCTTCCGTATCCTTCTCGAGCATCACGTTGTGCACGAGGGAGCCGTCGCCAAGTTGCATCGGTGCGGAGAAGAAGCGTGGCTTCATGAGTCCTCCTGTGAGGAGTTGACGCGCCGCTTACCTGGGCCGCGGCCGGCGCCGGTTCACGACTAAATATCGACGCCAAAACGGAAAACTACACCCCGAATTGCAGCGCAGCCAGCCGGGAATACAACGCGTTGCTCGCCATCAGCTCGTCGTGCGATCCGATTTCCACGAGCCGTCCGGCATCGATCACGGCGATGCGGTCCACTTGGCGCACCGTCGCCAGCCGGTGCGCGATGATCAGCGTGGTCCGATTCTGCATCAGGCGTTCGAGCGCAGCCTGGACCATGCGCTCACTTTCGGAGTCGAGCGCGCTGGTCGCCTCGTCCAGCAGCAGGACCGGCCGATCGGACAGGATCGCGCGAGCGATCGCGAGCCGCTGGCGCTGGCCCCCGGAGAGCCGGACGCCGCGCTCTCCCAGATCGGTGTCGTAGCGATCGGGCAGGCGCTCGATGAACTCGGTCGCGAATGCCGCTTCACACGCCGCACGGATCTCTTCGTCGCTGGCATCGAGACGGCCATACCGCACGTTGTCACGCACGCTCGCCGCGAAGATCGCGGCATCCTGCGGCACGAGTGCGATGCGCCGGCGGACCGTTGCCGGATCGGCGAGCTTGAGATCGACACCATCGAGCCGGATCGCACCCGAGCTTGGATCATAGAAGCGCATCAACAGTTGAAAGACCGTCGTCTTGCCGGCTCCGGACGGCCCGACCAACGCCAGCTTCTCTCCCTGCGCCACGCGCAGCGTGAATCGCTCCAGCGCCGGCTGAGCCGGGCGGCTCGGATAGTAGAACGACACGTCCGCGAATTCGACGGTTCCTCGAGATGGCTCCGGCAGCGGCATTGGCGTCGCGGGTGCTGTTACTTGCGGCTGCGTGCTGAGCAGCTCGACCAGACGCTCGGCAGCACCGGCGCCGCGCTGCAGATCGCCGATCACCTCGCTGATCGCGCCGACCGAACCGGCCACCATCGCGGCGTAGAACACGAACGCCGACAGCTCTCCGGCCGTCAGGCGGCCAGCGAGCACATCGTGACCGCCGATCCAGAGGATCACACCGACGCCGCCGAATACCAGCAGGATGACCGCAGCCGTCAGCGCGGCCCGCTGGCGAACCCGGCGCAGCGCGGTCTGGAACGCAGCGTCGATCCTGCCGCCGAACAGCCGGCGATCTTCGTTCTCATGCCCATAGGCTTGCACGGTCCGGATTTCATGCAACGTCTCGTCGACGTGAGCGCCGAGATCGGCGACGCGATCCTGGCTCGCGCGCGACAGACGCCGCACGCGCCGCCCGAACAGAACGATCGGCGTCACCACGATGGGGACCATCAGCAGTACGAGCAGCGTCAGCTTCCCGCTCGTGAGCGCCAGCATCACCAGGCTGCCGACGCCGAGCAGCGAGTTGCGGATGGCCATCGACACGCTGGTACCCACGACCTGCTCGAGCAACGCCGTGTCCGCTGTGAGTCGCGAAGCCACCTCGCCGGTGCGCGCTCGCTCGAAGAAGCTCGGCGAAAGCTCGAGCAAATGCGAGAACACCGCGCGCCGCAGATCGGCGATGACGCGCTCGCCGAGCCACGAGACCAAGTAGAAACGCGTATACGTGGCACTGGCCATCACGACGATCACGCCGAGCAGGGCAAACAGCGCCTGGTTGAGCGCTGCCGCGTCACCACGCGCGAAGCCCATATCGATCACGCGCTTGAGCCCTTGGCCGATCACGAGGAAACAGGCGGCGGCGATGACCAGCGCTATCGCCGCAACAACGATTCTCGCGCGATACGGTGCGACGAAGCTCCACAGGATCGACAGATGGCGCAGGCGCTGCAGGCCGGCGGCGGGCACGGGGGACGCCGGCGCGAGCGTCGCATCCGTCGTCAAGTGGAGGCCCTCGATGAGCGGCGCGACGGCACCGGGCTGGCGTGCAGGCGTCGCTCGTGCTCGACGATGAAGTCCGCGAGCAATTCGAAATCGCGGCTGCGCGCGCTGCCCGGGCGCGCGACCAGCGCAACGCGGCGCGACGGTACGTGCGGCGCGAACGGGCGAGCCATCAGCTTGCTGCCTTTCAAGATACCGGCTTTGATCGACATTTCGGGCAACAGCGTAACGCCCAGGCCACCCTCCACCATCTGGATCAGCGTGTTCAGGCTCGTAGCCTCGATCCGCGACTCGGCGTTTGCGAGCCGCGTCCCGCAAGCCGATATCGCATGATCGCGCAGGCAGTGGCCTTCCTCGAGCAACAGGATCTGGCCGGGATCGAGCTGCTTGACGGCCACGGCCTTGTCCTTGGCGCGCGGGTCGTCTTCGCGCGCGACGAACCAGAATTCGTCTTTGAACAGCTCGCGCACCAGCAGCTCGCCGGTATCGAACGGCAGCGCGATCAGCGCCATGTCGAGCTGACCGCTGCGCAACCGTTCGAGCAGTCTTTCGGTCAGGTCTTCACGCAGGTGGAGCTGAAGCTTGGGGTATTTGCGTCGCAGAGCCGAGAGCAATCCGGGCAGCAGGAACGGTGCGATCGTCGGGATGACGCCAAGGCTCAACAAACCGGACAGCGGCTCGGCGGCGCCTTTGGCGATTGTCACCAGATCTTCGGCCGACGCCAGCAAACTCCGCGCACGCGTCACGACTTCCTCGCCGACCGCCGTGAGACGCACCGTGCGCGTGTCGCGCTCGACCAGCTGCACGCCAAGCAGGCTTTCGAGCTCCTTGATACCGGCCGACAGCGTCGACTGCGTGACGAAGCTGGCCTCCGCGGCCATCCGGAAGTTGAGGCGGTCGGCCAGCTCGACGAGGTAACGAAGCTGGCGCAACGACGGCAGGGCGGTCAAAGCCATAGTCTCGAAGCGATCCAATGGAGGGTCAATCGATCCAGTCGATTAGTCTATATGGAAAATGTTGTTTCATCGATCACTAGAATTCGCCCACACTGCTGCCATCTACCGCTTCAGGACCATCGATTTCAATCAACTCAAAGGAGCAAAGCAATGCTGACAGTTGGCGACCGCATTCCGGCTTTCAACCTCAAGGCAGTCGTGTCCACCGATCAGGACAAGGCCTTCACGCAGATCGACGAGAAGTCCGACGCCGGCAAGTGGAAAGTCATCTTCTTCTGGCCGAAGGATTTTACGTTCGTGTGCCCGACCGAAATCGCAGCGTTCGGCAAGCTGAACAGCGACTTCAACGACCGCGACACGGTGATTTACGGCGTGTCGACCGACAGCGAGTTCGTTCACCTGGCATGGCGCCGCCAGCATCCCGACCTGAAGGACTTGCCGTTCCCGATGCTCGCGGACATCAAGCGCGAGCTGTCGCAGGCGTTCGGCATCCTCGACAAACAAGAAGGCGTGGCGCTGCGTGCCACGTTCGTCGTCGATCCCGAAGGGGTGATCCGTTTCGTGTCGGTCAATGATCTCAGCGTCGGCCGCAACCCGCAGGAAGTGCTGCGTGTCGTGGATGCGCTGCAGACCGACGAACTGTGCCCGTGCAACTGGCAGAAGGGCGACGAGTTCCTGAAGGCCGCCTAACGGCGCGTGAATAGTGAATGGTGATTGGTGGCGTGTCGTGAAGCGACGCGCTGCCGATCGCAGACCTCAGGGCTCGTCACCAATCACTAGTCACGAATCACCAATCACTGGAGTTAGAGATGTCCATCCAAACCTTGAAAGACGCATTGCCGGACTACGCCAAGGATCTCAAGCTGAACCTGGGCAATCTGGCGAACGAAACGGTACTGAGCGATGCTCAGAAAGCCGGCGCGTTCATCGCGACCGCCATCGCCTCGCGCAATCCGCGAGTGATTGAAGCGGTGACAGCAGAGTTTGCACCCAAGCTGGACGCGGCCAATCTGACCGCCGCGAAGGCCGCGGCGGCGATCATGGGCATGAACAACGTGTACTACCGCTTTCTGCATCTGGCCGGCAATGAGGAGTACAGCAAACTGCCCGCGAAGCTGCGCATGAACGTGATCGCCAATCCGGGTGCGCCACGACAGGATTTCGAGCTGTGGTCGCTGGCGGTGTCGGCGGTGAACGCGTGCGGGCGCTGCATCACGGCGCACGAAAAGGTCTTGCGCGAAACCGGCACCACGCCGGAGCAGATCCAGGCCG
>Ga0207639_10001739_pt1 | contig 14673 bp, 11 predicted proteins | sample KBSCornC32_FD_184299 | JGI IMG/M metagenome (GOLD analysis project Ga0207639, IMG submission 184299) | Corn rhizosphere microbial communities from Kellogg Biological Station, Michigan, USA - KBS Corn C3-2 (SPAdes) (version 2) | ecosystem: Host-associated > Plants > Roots > Rhizosphere > Soil ...
CTATTCGGCGCGTTACGCGGGCGCGCACGGAGACGCCGCGGCGAACATCGCCAAATTGCTCGACGCGCTGCGCGACGTGCCGGACGACGAGCGCACGGCGCATTTCCACTGCACGATCGTGCTGCTGCGCTCCGCCGACGACCCCGCGCCGCTGGTCGCCGAGGGCCGCTGGCACGGCCGCATCCTGCACGCGCCGCGCGGCAGCGGCGGCTTCGGCTACGATCCCGTGTTCCTCGACCCGGCGCTCGGCGCCGGCGCCGCCGAGCTCGATCCGGCGACGAAGAACCGCGTCAGCCATCGCGGCCTCGCACTCGCGCGCCTGCGCGAGCTGCTGCTCCGCTGACGACGCCACCGAGGCCTACAATGCAGGCATGCCGCTGATCGCGCCGCCGCTGTCGCTGTACGTGCACATCCCGTGGTGCGTGCGCAAATGCCCGTACTGCGACTTCAACTCGCACGCGCAGGCCGGCGCGCTGCCGGTCGACGAGTATGTGCGCGCGCTGCTCGCCGACCTCGACCGCGACCTCGCCCACTTCGGCGCCACGCTCGCGCACCGGCCGCTGCACAGCGTGTTCTTCGGCGGCGGCACGCCGAGCCTGTTCTCGCCCGAGGCGATCGCGCGCGTGCTGGACGGCGTCGCCGCACGCCTCGAGTTGCCGCGCGACGCCGAAGTCACGCTGGAGACCAATCCCGGCACGGTCGAGCACGGCCGTTTCGACGGCTATCTCGCCGCCGGTGTCAACCGCCTCAGCCTCGGCGTGCAGAGCTTCGACGACGACAAGCTGCGCCGCCTCGGCCGCATCCACTCGGCCGGCGACGCCGAGCGCGCGGTCAAGCAGGCGCAGGACGCCGGCTACGCGAACATCAACCTCGACCTCATGTATGCGCTGCCCGAGCAGACGCTCGGCGGCGCGCTCGACGACGTCGAGCGCGCGCTCGCACTGCAGCCGACGCACGTCTCGCACTACCAGCTCACGCTCGAACCGAACACGCTGTTCGCGGCGAAGCCGCCGCCGCTGCCGGACGAGGACGGTGCGTGGGACATGCAGGAGGCGTGTCAGGTCGCGCTCGGCGACGCGGGCTACGGGCAATACGAAGTCTCCGCCTACGCGCTCGCGGGACGGCGCGCGGCGCACAACCTCAACTACTGGCGCTTCGGCGACTACCTCGGCATCGGCGCCGGCGCGCACGGCAAGCTCAGCGACGCCGCGCACGCACGCATCGTGCGCACGGCCAAGGTGAAGCTGCCGCGCAGCTACCTCGATCGCGCCGCGCGGCGCGAAGCGTTCGGCACGCAGGCCGACGTCGCCGCGATCGACCTGCCGTTCGAGTTCATGATGAACGCGCTGCGCCTCGAGGAGGGCGTCGACGCGGCGCTGTTCGGCGAACGCACGGGGCTCGCGCCCACCGCGATCGCGACGCAGCTCGCGCAAGCACGCCAGCGCGGCTGGATGGTCGAGGATCCTGCGCGCCTCGCCGCGACCGCGCTCGGTCGCCGCTACCTCAACGACGTGATCGGCGCGTTCCTGCCCGAACCGACGGCGTAGGGCGGCACGCGCGGCGTGCCGACGCGCCGCGATGCACGATCGACCACCGACACCGGGAATCCGCCATGCTCGAAACCATCGTCATCCACTGCCCCTACTGCGGCGAAGCATTCGAGACGCAGGCCGACACCTCGGCCGGCGCGCAGCGCTACGTCGAGGACTGCGCGGTCTGCTGCCGGCCGATCGAGGTCGCGATCGAGGTCGGCGACGACGGCGAACTGCTCCACGTCGGCGCCGCGACCGACCGCGATTGAACCCGCCCCGACGCACGACTACACTGCGCGCCGCCTCAGGTGCCCTGCCCGCTACGCGCGCAGGGTGAAACGGGAAGCCGGTGGAATGCCGGCGCTGCCCCCGCAACGGTAAGCGAGTCACGCCCGATCTCATGCCACTGTCGCGTCGCGACGGGAAGGCGATCGGGCCGATGCGCCGGGAATTCCCGGCGCGTCACCCGCGAGCCCGGAGACCGGCCAGGGGTTCGCGCCTCCGCGTGGAGCGGAGGCGCATGGCTCCAGCGTTGCGGCGGGCAACGGACGGGCATGGACGTCTGGACGTCCGTGCGTCCTCCTCTCGCAGCCCTGGTCACGCGGGTGTGCGAAGGAGATTGACCATGTTGCGTGTTTCCGTTCTTTCGATCGCGGTGTCCGCCGCGCTGTGCGCGAGCGCGCGTGCCGACGACGCCGGCGAGTTGCAGCCGACCGTGCAGGTGACCGCTTCGCGCGTCGCCGAGACCGTCGACCAGACCCTCGCCGACGTCAGCGTCGTCACCCGCCAGGACATCGACGCGAGCGTCGCGCGCGACGTCTACGACCTGCTGCGCCTCGAGGCCGGCGTCGACCTGTACCGCACCGGCGGCGCCGGCCAGCAGACCTCGCTGTTCCTGCGCGGCACGAATTCGAACCAAGTGCTCGTGCTCATCGACGGCGTGCGCGCCGCGGCGGCGACGACCGGCGCGTTCGCGTTCGAACAACTGCCGCTCGACGCGATCGAACGCATCGAGATCGTGCGCGGCCCGCGCGCGAGCTACTGGGGTTCGGACGCGCTCGGCGGCGTCATCCAGATCTTCACGCGCAAGCTCGAAGGCCCGCGCGTCGCGCTGTCGTACGGCAGCTACAGCGACGCCGACGGCAGTGCCGGCATCGGCCACTGGGACGGCGCGAACGGCTACAGCATCCAGGCCGGCGCGCGCCACGTCGGCGGTTTCTCGGCGACCAACCCGGGCATCTGCAACGGCCCGGACGACCCGTACTGCAGCTACGACCCCGACGACGACGCCTACCGCAACAGCAACCTCGTCCTGCGCGGCGCGCACGAGTTCGGTGGCCAGCTGCTGTCGGCGTCGCTGTACCGCAGCCAGGGCCAGTCGCAGTTCGACCAGGGCTACACGGACATCATCGAACAGACCGAAGGCGTGAACCTCGCCGGCGAACTCGCGCCGGGCTGGAACCACACCCTCGCGCTCGGCCACACGCGCGAGGACCTCGACACGCCCGCCTACGGCACGCTGTACCGCACGCGCCGCACGAGCCTGCTGTGGCAGAACGAGTTCCGCCTCGACGAAGCACAGCGCCTCGTCGCGGGCGTCGACTTCGTGCACGACGAAGGCGAGACGCGCGACACCTTCGCCGGCACCGCGCGCTACGACGAGAGCCGCAACAACAGCGCGCTGTTCGGCGGCTGGCGCGGTGCGTTCGGCGCGTTCGACGCGGAGCTCTCGGCGCGCCACGACCACAACAGCGATTTCGGCGGCTCGACCACCGGCTCGCTCGCGTTCGGCTGGCGCGCGAGCGACGCGCTGCGCGCATACGCGAGCTTCGGCCAGGGCTTCCGCAGCCCGACCATGAACGAGCTGTACGACCCCGGCTACGGCGGCTATTACGCGGGCAATCCCGAGCTCGACCCCGAGCGCTCGCGCAGCAGCGAACTCGGCATCGAGTTCACGCCCGCGGCGAACCAGCGCCTGAAGGCGAACCTGTATTCGAGCCGCGTCAACGACCTCATCAGCTTCACCGGCTTCCAGAACCAGGCGATCAACATCGCGCACGCGAAGATCGACGGCGCCGAACTCGGCTGGGACGCGACCTTCGGCACGTGGTCCGCGCGCGCGACGTACACCTGGGAAGACGCGCGCAACGGCGACACCGGGGCGCGCCTGCTGCGCCGCGCGCGCAACAAGGCGTCGGCGATCGTCGAGCGTGCGTTCGGCGCGCGCTTCAGCGCGGGAGCCGAGGTGCAGTACGCGAGCCGTCGCGAGGACATCGGCAGCGTCCGGCTGCCCGCCTACGCGCTGCTCAACCTGCGCGCGCGCTACGCGCTCGACGACGCCTGGACCCTGAGCGCGCGCGCCGAGAACGTGACCGACCGCGACTACGAGCTCGTGCACGGCTACAACACGGCCGGCCGTTCCGGCTGGCTCGAAGTGACCTGGCAGCCGCGCACCCGCTGAACGAACGCCCCTGTTCGCCCGCACGCGCGGCGTGCAAGAATGCCCGCGACGCCGGCGCAGCAGCGCCGGCGACGGGGGAGCCGGTGCTCGGCGCCGGCTCGACCGCGCGCAGGCGCGGCGCAGGCGAATGGGGACGTTCGGCGGATGACGAGCGGCGGGCGAACGCCAGGTGGCAACGGCAGCGGCACACAGGGGCGGCTGCCCGTCCTCGGCCGTCGTTCCGACCTGCCGCCGCGCGTGCGCAACCTGCTCGAAGGCCTGCAGCAGCATGCCGCCGGCTGGTTCCAGCCCGCGCTCGCGCGCGCGTTGACCGAGATCGACGGCAGCCTGTTCCGCATGGCGGAGCGCTCCGGCAACAGCGCCGAACAGCAGCGCCGCTTCGAGGCGATGCGTGCGTTCAAGCAGGCCGGCGCGAGCGTGCAGCAGCGCTTCCAGGATCACCTCGAAGCCGATCTCGCGCGGGTGCGCGACGCCGGCCCGGCCACGCACGAGCCGTCCGACGCGACCGGCTCGCTCGAACTCGTCGACTCGGCGGTCCTCGAGGAGGATCTCGGCCTGCAGGAAATCGCCGGCAAGGCGGACATCCGCAACAGCCAGGCCTTGCACGCCTACACGCATCGCTTCGCGGTCGTCGCCGGCAGCGCGGTGCCCGCGACCGAAGCCGTGCCGCTCGGCCCGACGCGCGTCGCCGAAGCGTTCCGCTACGCGCTGCGCGACGTCGAACTCGACCTCGAGCATCGCCTGTTCGCGTTCCGCCAGTTCGACCGTGCGGTGATGGCGACGCTCGCGCCGTTCTACGACCGCGTGAACACCTGGCTCGGCGGCCAGCGCGTGCTGCCGAACCTGCAGCATCCGTCGTTCCGCCGGCCCGATATCGCGCACGCGTCGGACGAGCCGCCGCAGGCGGCGGAGCCGGCCGACGCGCCGGCGGGCGAACCCGCGGCCGCCGCGGCCGCCACGCAGGAGCCGCCCGACGGCGAACTGTTCGGCACGCTGCGCGACCTGCTCGGCGCCAAGCGGCGCGCGGAAGGCACCGCCGGCCCCGGCTCCACCTCGTACGCCCCGGCCAGCCGCGACGACCTGCAGAGCGTGCTCGGTGCCCTGCAGCGCGCACCGACGAGCGCCGCGCAGCAGGCGCGCTACGACAGCGAGCACTTCAAGAACACGCTGCTGGTGAAGCTGCGCCGCGCGAGCCCTGAAGGACGTCCGCTCGGCCTCGGCGACGAGGACCTCGACACGGTCGACCTCATCGGCATGCTGTTCGACTACGTCGTGCGCAACGTGCGCGAAGGCAGCGGCGCGCGCTCGCTGCTGACCCGCCTGCACGTGCCGGTGCTGCGCGTCGCGCTCGGCGACAAGAGTTTCTTCACGCGGCGCGACCATCCCGCGCGCGAACTGCTCAACACGATCGCCGAAACCGGCGCGCACTGGTTCGACGATTCCGACGCCGACCCCGACCTCGCGCGCAAGATGCAGATGGTCGTCGACCACGTCAGCGCGAACTTCGACGGCGACGTCGGCGTGTTCGACCACCTGCTGAGCGACCTCAGCAAGCACATGCAGCTGCTCGCGCGGCGTGCCGAAGTGGTCGAACGGCGCAACATCGACGCGGCGCGCGGGCGCGACCGCCTCGAGGTCGCGCGCGAAGCCGCGCGCGCCGCGGTGATCCGCATCCTGCAGGCGACGATTCCCGCGCCGCGCGTGCGCTCGCTGCTGGAACGCGCGTGGACCGATGCGCTCGCGCTCAGCGCGCTGCGCGACGGGCCGGAAGGCAGCGAGTTCAAACGCCGCGTCGAAGTCGCCGAGAACATCGCGCGGCGCGGTCTGGAGCCGCTCGCCGATACGCCCGACGACGAGGCGGTGCGCCAGGACCTCGAAGGCGGCCTGCACCAGGTCGGACTGCACGGCGACGACGTGCGCGGCCTCGTCGACAACCTGTTCACGCGCGCCCCCACGCCCGAGGCGACGGTGCAGCTGCAACGCATCGACGATGCGCTCAAGGACAAGCCGCGCCTCGGCGGCGAATCGACGCCGGCGGCGCCGACGCGCGCGCCGCCGCCGCCGCTGTCGTCCGCCGAGGCCGAGATGCTGCAGCAGCTCAAGCACACGCCGTTCGGCACATGGTTCGAGTTCGTGCGCAATCAGCAGGGCGACACGGTGCGACGCAAGCTCGCCTGGTTCTCGCCGGTGACGGGTCGCTGCCTGTTCGTCAACCAGCGCGGCGCGCGCATCGACGACCACACGCTCGAGCAGGTCGCGCGCGACATGGCGCGCGGGCAGATCCGTCCGGTCGCGTCCGAACACGGCTCGCTGATCGACCGCGCGTGGAAGGCGATCGTCGGCCTGCTGCGCACGCCCGGCGAACCGGCGCACGCGACCGCGGGAGCAGGCCGATGAACGAGAAGCGCAGGCTGCCGCGCAAGCGACCCGACGTCGCCCTGCACGTGACCGACGCGATGACCGGCGAGGTGGTCGGCCACCTCGGGAACCTGTCGCTGGAGGGCATGCTGCTGCTGGCGCAGCGGCCGATCGCCGACGACGCGCTCTACCAGTTCTCGTTTCACCTGCCCGATTCGCACGGGCGGCTGCACCCGATCGAAGTGGGCGTGCACGAACAGTGGAGCGCGCCGGGTACGATGCGCGGCCAGAACTGGGTCGGTTTCCGCTTCATCGACGTCGCGCCCGACGACGCCAGCGTGCTGCGCGACTGGCTCATGCACGCGCAGGACTTCGTCGACTGACGCGGGTGCCCCGCACGCGGCGCGCGCGGGACTCAGAGTGCGACGAGGCGATCCGGATTGACGGCGTAGGCGCGCAGGAAGAATTCGACCGTCGCGCGGATGTGCGTCTCGATGTCCTGCTCGGTGAACGGGCCCGAGCAACCGCACATCAGGCGCGCGTGCAGTTCGCCCTTGAGCAACGCGAAGAACTGCGACGACGCCCGCGGGATGTCGCCGATCACCAGCTGGCCCGCCTCCACCTCGTGGCGCAGGAACTGCTGGAAACCCGATTGCACGCGCTGCGGGCCCGCTTCCCAGAACATCTGCACGAGCTTTTCCGACATGCCCGTGCCCGAGTTGAGCAGGCGATGCAGCGAGATCGATTCCGGCGCGGTGACGAGCGCGAAGAACGCGCGCGCGATCGCCTCGAGCTGGCGGCGCACCGGCCCGTCGACGTCGATCTCGAACAGCGTCGCCGGCATCTGCTCCTCGCACCGCGCACGGATCGCGGCGAAGAACAGGGTCTCCTTGTCGGTGAAGTGGCTGTAGACGGTGAGCTTGGACACGCCGGCCTCGGCCGCGATCGCGTCCATGCTCGTGCCTTCGAAGCCGGTCAGCGGAAACAGCCGCTTGGCGGCGTCGAGGATGGCGGCTCGCTTTTCGAGGTCTTTGGGTCGGCCGGGGCCGCACGTCTTGGCGATGGCTGCGTTCATGTCGACGAATACTAGCTGGACTACCGAGTACAGATTCCGATACTATACCCGCAAGTTTATGAATGGTGGCGATCGCGCGCGGTTTCCATGGTGGAACCCGCACGACGTCGCCGCTCCGTCCCCAGTCGGATTATGCCGCCTGACGCCTGTCAGGCGTAGGCCATGACGGGTCGGACCTGATTGTTTTCGTTCGTTTTGACAGTCTCTCGCCGCACCGTCCGGGACTCTCTCCCTCCCCCGCGACCGGACGGTGCGGTCGGGAGCTCTTGTGCCCGGGCGGTTCGCCCACATGACGGGGCGGGGCCGTCTTCTGCAAACGATCCGTGGCACACGTCTTGCTGAGGTGCGACGCCATGCAACCTTTTCCTTCGTCAGTGCATCAGATGGCCGCGACGAGCCGTGGCCGAGCGATCGGAGTACAGCGATGAACTCTGCGGGATCGATGGCCGTCGGCGCGTCCGCTGCGGCAGATGACACCAGCCTCGCCTTGCGCATCGCCCAGCGTGCGTTCGCGCCGCTGCTCGAGCGCGACGTGCGGCACACGACGTTCCGTTTCGCCCAGCTGCGCAGCGGTGCGCGGCGTGTGCTGTCCGCGCTGTCCGCGGACGACCGCGTCCGCCTCACGCGCTGGCTCGCGCTGCTGTGCACGGCCGCCGCGATGGACGCACGCGAGGTCGCGGACCTGCGGCTCGCGCGCATCGATGCGGCGCTCGCGGCGGGCGTCGCGGCGGCGCAGGCGGCGCTCGGCGAGCTGGTGATCGCGACACCCGCGGGGGCTGTCGCCGCCTGACGCGCCGCGGTGCCGGTGACTTCCGGCACTTCGGGCCCCGGCGGGCGATCGCCAACGATGGATTTGCCGCGGCAGCGGCGAGTGCCTATGCTCTTGACCCTTTTTCGTTGCGACGGCAGGAAGCGATGTTGACCACCACAGAGCAGGCCCGGCAGAACATGGTCGAGAACCAGGTGCGAACCTGGGACGTGCTCGACGCGCGCGTCCTCGACGTGCTGCGCGACGTGCGTCGCGAAGACTTCGTGCCGGCGCGCCACCGCAACCTCGCCTTCGCCGACCTCGCGCTGCCGCTCGGCCACGACGAAGTCATGCTCAAGCCCGTGGTCGAAGGCCGCTTGCTGCAGGCGCTCGCGCTGCAGCCGGGCGACAAGGTGCTCGAGATCGGCACCGGCACGGGTTTTCTCACCGCCTGCATCGCGCGCCTCGCCGGCAGCGTGACCAGCGTCGAGCTGCACGCGGACTTCGCCGAAGGCGCGCGCGCTAAGCTCGCGGCGGCGCAGGTGCGCAACGCCAAGATCGAGACCGCCGACGCACTGCGCGATTTCGACAGCCATGAACAATTCGACGCCGTCGTCGTCGGCGGCGCGGTCTGGTCGCTGCCCGAGCGCGTGCGCGGCTGGGTCAAGCCCGGCGGCCGCCTGCTCGCGATCGTCGGCGAATCGCCGGCGCAGCAGGTGACCCTGTACACGCGCGCGGCCGATTCGCGCTGGAGCAGCGAGAGCCTGTTCGAGACCGACGTGCCGTACCTGCGCAACGCCGAACCGCCGCGACGCTTCACGCTGTGATCGGCCCGGAAGAACAACACTCCCCGAGGATGAACCGATGATCCGCTTTCGTTCCCTGCCGCTGGCCCTGGCGCTGAGTTTCGCCGCGGGCGCCGCGCACGCCGACGACCTGCTGCAGGTCTACCAGGAAGCCCGCGCGTCCGACCCGACGCTCGCCGGTGCCGAGGCGACCAAGCTCGCGACCGACGAGAACGTCGACCAGGCGCGCTCGCAGCTGCTGCCGCAGATCGGCGTGAACCTCGACTTCACGCGCTCGCGCGCAGGCGAGAACGGCATCACGCAGGTGCCCAACCCGGCCAACCCGAACGATCCGAACGATCTCGTCGAGGTCAACGGTTTCAGCAAGACGAGCTACACGCGCTCGACCACCGCGACGCTGACGCAGAGCATCCTCGACATCAGCAAGTGGACCGCGCTGAAGGCGAGCCACTTCACCGCCGACGCGGGCGCCGCGACCTACGACGCCGCGCAGCAGCAACTGCTCATCAACGTCGCGCGCGCGTACTTCGACGTGCTCAGCGCGATCGACACGCTGAAGTTCTCCGACGCCAACGAGAAGGCGCTCGCGCGCCAGCTCGAGCAGGCGCAGCAGCGCTTCGAGGTCGGCCTCGCCGCGATCACCGACGTCAACGACGCCAAGGCGCAGCACGACCAGGCGGTCGCGAGCGTGATCAGCAACCAGAACGCGGTCGACACCGCGCGCGAAGCCGTGCGCCAGCTCACCAACAAGGAGCCGGGCGACTTCAAGCGCCTGCGCGAAGCGCTGCCGCTCGACCATCCCACGCCGGACGACCCGGCCGCATGGGTCGACGTCGCGCTGAAGAACAATCCGTCGCTGAAGTCGTCCGCGCTCCAGGTCGACGCCGCGGATGCGAACATCAACACCGCGCGCGCCGGCCACCTGCCGACGATCACCGGCAGCCTCAGCTACGGGCGTTCGCCGAGTTGGTCGGATTCGCACTACGGCGGCCTCGGCAATGCGCACGACTTCTCCGGCGACCCGCGCTGGGGCAACACGGTGCAGCTGCAGCTCAACGTGCCGATCTTCAGCGGCGGCCTGACCCAGTCGCGCGTGCGCCAGGCGATCTACAACCGCGACTTCGCGCAGGACCAGTACGAGTTCAACCGTCGCCAGGTCGAAGCCGCGACGCGCAACGACTACCGTTCGGTCATCGCCGGCGCGAGCGAAGTCGAGGCGACCAAGGCCGCCGTCGTGTCCGCGCAGAGCTCGGTCGAGGCGACCCAGGCCGGCTACGAAGTCGGCACGCGCACGATCGTCGACGTGCTGATCAGCCAGCAGACGCTGCTGCAGGCACAGAGTGCGTATTCGACCGCTCGCCACAACTTCGTGATCAACGGACTGCTGCTCAAGCAGGCCGCCGGCGTCATCGAAGTGAAGGACCTCGAGGCAATCAACGCGCTGCTCGAGTAAGCCGAGCGACACGCGTACCCGTCGAACGCCGCGCCGGCCCACGCCGCGCGGCGTTCGCGTTTGCGGGCGACGGAACCTCGTCGCGCGCGCGGCGACGCCCCGCCGCCGGCTAGCGCTGCTGCCCGCGACCGCGCGCGGCCTCCGCGAACACGTCCTCGACGATCGCCATCGTGCGGTCGACCGCACCGCGCTCGCGCTCCATCACCGCGTGCGCGGCCTCGCCCATGCTGCGCCGCTCGACGTCGCGCGCGAGCAGGCGCACGACCGCGGGACCGAGTTCCTCGCCGTCGGCGATGCGGCGCACCGCGCCGGCCGCGATCAGGTCCTCGGTGACTTCGGCGAAGTTGAACGTCTGCGGGCCGACCACGACCGGCCGCGCGAGCGCGGCGGGCTCGAGCAGGTTGTGGCCGCCGACCGGCACGAGGCTGCCGCCGACGAACGCGACGTCGGCGGCCGCGTAGAACTCGATCAATTCGCCCATCGAATCGACGACGAAGCACTGGCAGGCGGGATCGGCGCCGCCGTCCTCGCTGCGCGTCGCGGTGCGGAAGCCGAACGCGCGGCACGCGGTCGCGACGGGCTTGAAGCGTTCCGGGTGGCGCGGCGCGAGCAGCAGCAGCGCGTCCGGAAACCGGCGCAGCACGTCCGCGTGCGCCTTCAGCACGATCATCTCCTCGCCTTCGTGCGTGCTCGCCGCGATCCACACCGGCCGGGCGCCGCCCGCGGCGACGCGGAACGCCGCGCCGCGTTCGCGCACGCCGGTCGGCACCGCGAGGTCGAACTTGAGGTTGCCGACGATCGCGAGGCGCGACGCGTCCGCGCCGAGCCGGCTCAGGCGCTCGTAGTCGGACGCCGACTGCGCCGCGACGAAGCTCGCGCAGCGGATCGCGCGCCGCGCGAGCGGCTGGATCGGCCAGTAACCGCGCAGCGACTTCTCCGACAGGCGCGCGTTCGCGATCACGATCGAGATGCCGCGCTCGGCGCAGGTCATGAAGAGGTTCGGCCAGATCTCGGTTTCCATGATCACGGCGAGGCGCGGCCGCACGCGATCGAGGAAGCGCTTGACCGCGGTGGTGAGGTCGTACGGCAGGTAGACGTGGAACACGCGGTCGCCGAACAGTCGCAGCACGCGGTCCGAACCGGTCGGCGTCACCGTCGTGATGACGAACTGCGAATCGCTGTAGCGGCGCATGAGCGCCTCGATCAGCGGGATCGCCGCATTGACCTCGCCGAGCGAGACCGCGTGGATCCAGATGCTGTCGCGCACGCCGGGATCGGCGAAGAAGCCGAAGCGTTCGCGCCAGCGCGCGAAGTAGCCGTGATACTTGATGCCGCGCGCCGCCAGCCGGTACACGACGAACGGCGTCAGCAGGTACAGCGTGAGCGTGTAGATGAAGCGCTGGAACACGGGCGCACGGCGAAGGAGGGTGCGGCAGTATAGCCGCGCCCCTGCGTCGGCCGCCGCGCGCAGGCGGTCGCGGCCGCCGCGCTGACGGCATAATCCGCGCATGCCGCAAGCCGCCCCGCCGTTCCGCACCGCCCTGCTCGCCCCGCACCATTGGCCCGCCTGGATCGGCCTCGGCCTGATCCGCCTCGTCGCGCTGCTGCCGCACGGCCTGCTGCTGCGCATCGGCCGTGTCCTCGGCGCGATCACCGCGCGCGTGTTCGGCGAGCGCCGGCGCATCGCCGCGCGCAACATCGAGCTGTGCTTCCCCGCGCTCACGCCGGACGAACGCGCGCGCCTGCTGCACGAGAACCTGCGCGACTCGGGCACCCTGCTGGTCGAGTTCGCGCTCGCCTGGATGGGATCGCGCCGCGCGATCGAGCGCATCCCGGTCGCGTTCGAGGGCCTGCACCACCTCGAGCGCGCACGCGCGGACGGCCACGGCGTGCTGCTCGTCGGCGCGCACTTCTCGCACCTGGAACTGTGCGCGCGCCTCGTCTCGCAGCGCATCGCGATCGCCGGCATGTACCGCGAACACGCCGATGCCGCGTTCGAATGGGCGATCAAGCGCGCGCGCCTGCGCTACGCCGACGCGATGTTCGAGAAGAACGAACTGCGCCAGACCGTGCGCTACCTCAAGAGCGGCGGCACGGTCTGGTACGCCCCCGACCAGGACATGCGCGGCAAGGATGCCGTGTTCGCGCCGTTCTTCGGCGTGCAGGCCGCGACGATCACTGCGACGCACCACCTCGCGCGCCTGTCCGGCGCGAAGGTGATGCCGTTCTTCCACCGGCGCACACCCGACGGCGGCTACGCGATCCGCCTCGAGGCGCCGCTCGACGCCTTCCCGGGCGACGACGTCGTCGCCGACACCGCGCGCGTCAACGCCTGCATCGAACGCATGGTGCGCGAGGCGCCGGAGCAGTATCTGTGGCTGCACAAGCGCTTCAAGACGCGGCCGCCGGGCGAGCCGGCCCTGTACGACCCCTAGCCGCCGCGTCCGCGCCGTTGCGCAGCGCACCGCGGCGGCAGACCGCTTTCATGCCAACATGCGCACGCGCGCGGTCCGTCACGCGCGAAATGGGATGACGCGGATCGGCGTCGCCGCATCGGCCTGACTGGGGAGGAAGGCATGGGTTTCCTGATCGTCGTGGCCGCCTGCATCGCCGGCCTGTTCGTCGGCGGCACCTTCGGCGGCAACATCGGTTTCGGCTTCTTCGGCGGACTCGCGATCGGCATCGCGTTCGCGCAGCTGCGCTCCCTGTCGGCGCGCGTCGATGCGCTCGGCAAGCAGCTCGACGCGCTGCAACGCGCGCCGGCCACGCGCGCGGAGACGCCGCCGCGCGGCGCAGACACCGCTGCTGCCGCCCGAGCGACCGCGGCCGCGGCGCAGCCGCCCGCAGCGACCGCGAGCACGGAAGCCGCGACGCCGACGACACCCGCACCGGCGCTCGTCGATCCGACGCCTGCCCCGCCGCCCCTCGTGGCGACGCCGGCCGCCACGAACACGCCGGCAACGGCACCGGCACCGCCCCGCATCACGATACCGCCGCCGCGCAATACGCAGCCCGATCCGCTGCAGCGCTTCGCCGCCTGGCTCAAGCGCTGGTTCAGCGAGGGCAACGTGCCGGTCAAGGTCGGCATGCTCGTGCTGTTCGCGGGCGTCGCCGCGTTGCTCAAGTACGCGTCCGACGAAGGCTGGCTGCGCCTGCCGATCGAGCTGCGCCTCGCCGGCGTCGCGCTCGCCGCGATCGCCGCGCTCGCGTTCGGCTGGCGCGAGCGCGAGCGCCGCAGCGGTTTCGCGCGCGCCTTGCAGGGCGGCGCGATCGGCGTGCTGCTGCTGACCGTGTTCGCCGCGTTCCGCCTGTACCACCTGCTCCCCGCCGGCGCCGCGTTCGCGCTCATGCTCGTGCTCGTCGCCGGTGCCGGCGTGCTCGCCGTGCTGCAGGACGCGCTCGCACTCGCCGTACTCGGCATCCTCGCCGGCTTCGCCGCGCCGATCCTCATCTCGACCGGCAGTGGCGACCACGTCGTGCTGTTCTCGTACTACGCGCTGCTCAACCTCGCGATCTTCGCGATCGCGTGGATGCGCGCGTGGCGCGTGCTGAACCTGGTCGGCTTCTTCTTCACGTACGCGATCGGCACCGCGTGGGGCGTGCTGCGCTACGACCACGTGCTGTTCGCCAGCACCGAACCGTTCCTGCTCGCCTACTTCGCGATCTACCTCGCGATCCCGATCCTCAATGCGCTGCGGCAGGCGCCGGCGCGGCGCGACGTCGTCGACGGCACGCTCGTGTTCGGCAACCCGCTCGTCGCGTTCGCGCTGCAGGCGGCGCTGCTCGACGGCGAGCGCATGCCGCTCGCCTGGTCGGCGCTCGCGCTCGCACTCGTCTACGTCGTGCTCGCCGCCGCGCTGATCCAGCGCCGGCGCGTGCTCGGCGAGTCGTTCGCGGTGCTCGCGGTCGGCTTCGCGACGCTCGCGGTGCCGCTCGCGCTGAGCGCACGCAGCACCGCCTGCACGTTCGCGCTCGAAGGCGCCGCGCTGGTCTGGCTCGGCCTGCGCGAGCAACGTCGCCTGCCGCGCATCGCCGGGCTCGCGCTGCAGGCGCTCGCCGCGCTCGCGTTCGCGTGGGCGCTCGCCGACGGCGCAGCGACGAACGAGACGATCGCGATCGCCAACGGCAGCTGCATCGGCGCGTTGCTGATCGCGCTCGCCGCGTTCGCGAGCGCCTGGCTCTACCACCGCCGCGACGACGCGCGCAGCGAGCTCCGCGTGCTGCTCTACCTCTGGGGCCT
>Ga0207639_10001747_pt1 | contig 14635 bp, 13 predicted proteins | sample KBSCornC32_FD_184299 | JGI IMG/M metagenome (GOLD analysis project Ga0207639, IMG submission 184299) | Corn rhizosphere microbial communities from Kellogg Biological Station, Michigan, USA - KBS Corn C3-2 (SPAdes) (version 2) | ecosystem: Host-associated > Plants > Roots > Rhizosphere > Soil ...
ATTGCAAGCCCTTTACAGATTGCTTTTTCGTTGCCATATTCAGGTCCTTAGTTAGTTGAAAAAAGATTTTTGTAGAAACAGTTTTGCGGCGGGTCGGTGGTTAACGAAAGTATTTTTTCATTTTCATATTTCCGCGTTACACTTTTCCACCGTGTGTGCACAATCCGGTGTGAATTTTCGCCAGTCCACGCCTGTCGCGGGGTGTCAATTTTTGAACGGGGCCGGGCAATTTTTTTTTGCACAGATAAAGCCCGAACTTACCCGGATACCCCCGCAAATCCCATGGAAGGGCCTGATCCGGGGACGATCACCGGCCATCTAAATAACACCAATTTTACCATTTCGTTTAGACTTAATTCATTCTCTTTGGGTATGCTAACCAAATACACCAAATTGCTGATTGTCAGCACGTTGATTTTTTCAGGATTCGTAAGTCCCGCATTTTCGCAGACCCAGTTCGCGGGCTGGGTGGGAACATTCCAGAATTATAAGCTTTCTCCCCGGACAGGGTTCTATTTCGACGCGCAGTGGAGGTCGACGGACCAGGTCAGACAGATGCACGCGTTGTTATTACGACCCGGCCTGAACCTCTATTTCTCGCCGGCTTTTACAGGCACGGTCGGGTACGCCTATATCCCTCAGCAGCGCATATCCGGCGGCGTGGAAGGCTACCTTCCGGAGCATCGCATTTGGGAGCAGCTGACGTATACGCACCCGGTGAAGGTGCGCCATCATGAGATAGCTAAACTTACGCATCGTCTCCGGCTGGAGCAGCGCTATCTGCCGAAGCATCATCCGGAGAACGGTCAGCTGGTGCGGGACGGTCATCGCAGTGCGCATCGTCTGCGATATTTTGCGCGGGCCATCGCTCCGCTGGCGCCTACCGCCGGTAAATTTGAAAAGGGTTGGTTTGCGGCGCTGCAGAATGAGACGTTTTTCAATCTCGGGGATGCCTCTGCGGTCAACGGGAAGGTTTTCGACCAGAACCGGGCATATGTCGCGGCGGGATACCGGATGTGCAGGCAGTTCGACCTCGAGGTCGGGTATATGAATCAGTATATCAGCGGGACTGGCAGTAATTCCACGAATAATCATATTGTGCAGCTGGCCACATATGTCAGATTGTGAAACGCGGATCGGTCAGTGAGCCTGATCCCCGGATTGGGAATGTTGTCCCGGCGGGATCACGATGTCATTCTGTTCGGAATGTTTCTTCAGCCAGGTAGCGACGAACGGACAGTAGACCTTTACCCTCATATTGTGTGAACGGGCATAGTTAAACGCGTGGGCCGCAAGGGCGGAGGCGATGCCTTTGCCGCCGAGTTTGTCCGGTACTTCGGTGTGCATGAGGACGAGATTCCCGTCTTTTATCCGGTATTCGAGGTAGGCGCGGTCGTCGTCCAGCCATATCTCGAACTGCTGGTTCTGTTGGTTGTCTGTGATGGTCAGCGGTTCCATTCCTGGGAATTTGTCCGCAAGCTAGGGAATATTGTGTGATTGTCCTTCGGACATGGGGATATCTGCATTATTTTGCAGGGATAGCACCTGGCCCTTAAAAAAGCCGAAAAGTTTTCGCATTTTTGCATAATCCAACGGCAATAGCGAATGAAGCAAATTATTTACGAATCCCTGCTGACGAAAAAAAGAAAGGGGCAGAAATCTTTCGCCGTGCTGATCGATCCGGACAATGTGAATGCAAAGAAGATCGAAGAGTTGACCAGTCTGGCCGTCAGTGCGGAAGTAGACTATTTGCTGGTTGGGGGAAGCCTCGTCATTTCCAACCATCTCGACGAGGTCGTTCAGCATATCCGCAGCCATTGCAGCATTCCTGTCATCCTGTTCCCCGGAACGCCTTCCCAGGTGTCCCGCCACGCCGACGGGCTTCTTTATCTCTCCCTTATCTCGGGCCGCAATCCCGAGCTGCTGATCGGACAGCACGTCATCTCCGCGCCTGCTGTCAGGAAGAGCGGTCTGGAGATCATTTCCACCGGTTATATGGTCATCGACGGGGGCGCCCCGACTACGGTCTCCTATATCAGCAACGCCTCACCTATTCCTGCGGACAAGAACGAGATCGCCCTTTGCACCGCCATGGCCGGGGAGATGCTGGGGATGAAACTCATCTATATGGACGCCGGCAGCGGCGCCCGCCACCCCATCCGCGAAGAGATGATCGCCGCTGTGGCCAGCCATATCGAGGTGCCGCTGGTCGTGGGCGGCGGGATCCGGGAGCCGGAAAAAGCCTATCTCAACTGCAAGGCCGGCGCCGACGTCATCGTCGTTGGGAATGCCATCGAAAAGGATGCTTCGCTTATACGGGAAATGTCAGCCGCGGTCCACTCGATACCCGTGAATAAGCCGTAAAAACACAAACAACTACGAATCAATCTTTTACATTTCGGCAGGTTATGCTGTTACCTATAAATTTTACATAAAATTTAATTTTAAATCCGAAATGATCTTAAAAATTGTCTTTCTTTGCGTTGTAAAAATATTTACAACAATTTCATCAATTCTGAAATGAAAAAAAACTCACCCATATCACGGTTCCTTGTGATATTGCACGCCTACACCAAGCGTGGGTTTTTTGCTGCGCCCCTGTGCACAGTTTTTTCCCTTCGCCCCGTGGCTAATGACTGGTGCCTTGCACCCGCGGCCGCGGCTAATTCTACCTACGGGCCTTCCACGCCCGTCAGGGTGCGACGTTGATACTATTCTTATACACCGGCCACTGTCGTAGACGGAACAATCCATTGTCCGGCCACTGATCATTTCACCTCCAGAAATGGAACGGTATTCACCATTAAGAGCGTTTTTTTTAAGAACATGGAACAACAACAATTTCAGATAATCATCGCTGACGAGTCTCACCAGGATTTCGCACAGATCATCGTCGACGAGATGGAATCTTCGGCCAAAGCGAGGGGCACCGGTATTGCCAAACGGAGTCCCGACTACATCAAAGAGAAGATGCGGCAGGGAAAGGCCGTGATCGCCTTTACCAGTGACGGCGTCTGGGCTGGTTTTTGCTATATCGAGACGTGGAGTCACGGAGAGTATGTCGCCAATTCGGGACTTATCGTCTCCCCGGTATTCCGCAAGAGCGGGCTGGCCAAGCAGATCAAACGGAAGATATTCGACCTGAGCCGCAAAACCTATCCCGAATCCAAGATATTCGGCCTGACCACTGGTCTCGCCGTAATGAAGATCAACTCCGAGCTGGGCTATGAGCCCGTCACCTACTCCGAGCTGACCCAGGACGACGCCTTCTGGGCGGGCTGCAAGAGCTGCGTCAACTACGAGATACTGGTGAGCAAAGAGCGGAAGAACTGTATGTGTACCGCCATGCTCTACGATCCCAAGGACCACTACGAGCCCGAGGAAACGACCCAGGACTTCAAGAAGCACTCCAAGCTGTACGAGCGTTTTATGCGCATCAAGCAGTGGAAACTGCTGGCGCCCTTTGTCAAGCACCATTCGGAAGCCCACGAGACCGCAGGCAAAGGCGGCGGCGGTGGCAACAGCGTCCGTCACAGATCGTTCTTCCATTTTTTTAATTTCTAAACAACCATCTATCGGTCATGAGCAATAAAGTCGTACTTGCATACAGCGGCGGATTGGACACTACCTATTGTGCGGTTTATCTGAAGAAAGTAAAGAACCTCGAAATACATGCCCTTACGGTCAACACCGGAGGATTCACCAAAGAAGAAGTCGATCAGATCGCGGCCCGCGCCAAAAGCCTGGGCGTGGCGTCCTTCGAATGCGTCGACGTAACAAAAGAATACTACGAGAGCTGTATCAAATACCTCGTCTTCGGCAACGTGCTGAAGAACGCCACCTACCCGCTGAGCGTCAGCGCCGAGCGGATGGTCCAGGCTATCGCGGTCGCCAACCACGTCAAAAAGGTCGGGGCTTCGGCCGTCGCCCATGGCAGCACGGGCGCCGGCAACGACCAGGTGCGCTTTGACATGGTCTTCCAGAGCATGCTTCCCGGCGTGGAGATCATCACTCCCATCCGCGATATGAAGCTGAGCCGCGAACAGGAGATCGCCTTCCTCAAAGAGAACGGCGTCGAAATGAACGCAGAAAAAGCGAAATACAGCATCAATAAAGGCCTCTGGGGTACTTCGGTCGGCGGGAAAGAGACCCTGACCTCCAAAGAATATCTGCCCGAAGAGGCCTGGCCCACGCCCGTCACCGCGACCGGTACGAGGCAGGTCGAACTGGAGTTCGAAAAGGGCGAACTGAAGGGTGTCGACGGCAAGCGTTTTGCCAGCCCCGTAGAAGCCATCCAGCTGCTGCAGTCCATCGCTCAGCCCTATGGCGTAGGCCGTGATATTCACGTCGGCGACACCATCATCGGTATCAAGGGACGGGTCGGGTTCGAGGCCGCGGCCCCCATCATCATCATCAAGGCGCACCACCTTCTTGAAAAACATACGCTAACCAAATGGCAGCTCTACTGGAAAGACCAGCTGAGCAGCTGGTACGGTAACTGGCTGCACGAAGGCCAGATGCTCGACCCCACGATGCGCAATATCGAAAAGTTCCTCGAAGACACGCAGGAGACGGTCAGCGGAAAAGTATTTGTGACGCTGCAGCCCTACCGCTATACCGTCACCGGTATCGAGAGCGCCCACGACCTGATGAGCAGCAAGTTCGGCAGCTATGGCGAGATGAACAAGGGCTTCTCCGGCGACGACGTGAAGGGATTTGCGCGCATCTTCGGGAACCAGGCGTCGATCTTCCACAAGGTCAACGACGAGGTTAAACGAAGTTCGGCAGACTCCATTGAAGGTCAATTATCCAAGTCTGCCAAATGAAGCCGGTAGGTCCCGGAGAGGGGTCGTCACCCGGTAAGGTTGTTTCACGCGAGCATCCTCTGAAACACTATGTGTGGGGTGCGGGCTGCGACGGCTGGAACATGGTAGACCAGCCCGGTCTTTCGGTAAAGCTCGAAAAGATGCCGCCGCATACTTCGGAGGAGATGCACTACCACGGGAAGGCGCGGCAATTCTTCTTCATCCTGAAGGGTGTTGCGACCTTTGAAACTCCGGCCGGCCGCATTGAGGTAATGGCCCAGCAAGGTCTGGAGATACCGCCATTGCTTCGTCATAGGATAATAAACGACACAGAAGAAGATCTGGAATTTATTCTGTCATCCCAGCCTTCGACGGCGGGGGACAGAGTGAACATTTCAAACGAAAATATATGAGACAAGTCAGAGCAGGCATTATAGGTGGGGCCGGTTATGCGGGCGGAGAGATGATCCGTCTGCTGGTCAACCACCCCGGCGTGGATATACGGTTCATTCACAGCAAAAGCAATGCGGGTAAGAACGTCTATGAGGTACACGAAGACCTCCTCGGCGATACCGATCTGAAATTCGACGCGGAATGGCATAGCGACGTCGACGTGGTGTTCCTCTGTCTGGGACACGGAGAGGCGAAGAAATTCCTCGACGAGTCCGGGGCAGGTCTGGACGGCATCCTGATCATCGACCTGTCGCAGGACTATCGTCTGCACAGCGGGGGCGGGCGGCCGAAGATGGGCGAACACAGCTTCGTATACGGTCTGCCCGAGATGAACCGCGAAGAGATACGCCAGGCCAATGCCATTGCGAACCCCGGTTGTTTTGCCACGGCCATACAGCTGGGTCTGCTGCCGCTGGCCAAGGCCGGCCTGCTGACGGAAGTCTACAGCACCGGGATCACCGGCTCTACCGGCGCCGGTCAGTCGCTGTCCTCTACGGGGCATTTTTCGTGGAGGGCCAATAATATACAGGCGTACAAGACGCTGAACCACCAGCATATGAAGGAAGTGGGGCAGTCGCTGCAGCAGCTGCAGCCAGGCTTCGGGAGACCGTCCGCGGCGGAAGGCACCGGATCGGGGGGTGTACATTTTACGCCGTGGAGGGGAGATTTTACACGTGGCATCTTTATTTCTTCCCAGCTGCGTTGTGAGAAGAGTCCGGAGGAAGTGCTGGCGCTTTACGAAGACTTCTATAAAGGTCACCCTTTCACCATCGTCACCCGCAAGCCGATCGCGCTGAAGCAGGTGGTCAATACCAATAAATGTCTGATCCAGGTGGAGCAGGTGGGGCACCAGCTGGTGGTCCATTCCGCTATCGACAATCTTTTGAAGGGCGCCTCGGGACAGGCTGTTCAGAATATGAATCTACTTTTTGGCTTTGAGGAAACGACAGGGCTGCATCTCAAGGCGAACGCATTTTAAACCGGCCGGCGCCGGCTTCGTCCGGACGGTCACAAAAGAAAGTACTATGAATTTATTCGATGTTTACCCGCTGAACGACATAACTATTGTTAAAGCAAAGGGTTCCTACGTATGGGACGGGGAAGGGCAGCAGTACCTCGACCTGTATGGCGGGCACGCCGTCATCTCTATCGGGCATACCCATCCGCACTATGTACAGCGCGTAACCGAGCAGCTCCACAAGGTTGGTTTTTATTCCAATTCTGTTCATATTCCCTTACAGGAAGAACTCGCCGCCAGGTTGGGCAAGATATCCGGAAAGCCCGACTATCAGCTGTTCATGTGCAATTCCGGCGCCGAGGCCAATGAGAACGCGCTGAAGCTGGCTTCCTTCCACAACGGCCGCAAAAAAGTGATCGCCTTCTCGAAGTCCTTTCATGGCCGGACCTCTCTTGCGGTCGCCGCCACGGACAATCCCGCTATCGTCGCACCGGTCAACCAGACCGACAACGTGATATTCCTGCCTTTCAACGACGAAGAGGCGCTGGAAGAATGTTTTAAGAAGCAGGGCGACGAGATATCCTCCGTCATCGTCGAGGGCATCCAGGGCGTAGGCGGTATCCGCGAGGCTTCGGCTTCTTTCCTGCAGACCATCAGCAGGCTTTGTCAGCAGCACAATGCCGTGTTCATTGCGGATAGCGTCCAGTGCGGTTACGGACGGAGCGGTAAATTCTTCTCCCACGACTATGCCGGCGTCGACGCCGATATATATACCATGGCAAAGGGCATGGGTAATGGCTTCCCGGTAGCGGGCATCATCATCGCCCCGCATATCAAACCCAAACACGGGATGCTGGGCACGACCTTTGGCGGCAATCACCTGGCCTGTGCTGCTGCGCTGGCCGTGCTGGAGGTCATCGAACAGGAGAACCTTATCGCCAACGCCGCGGAGACCGGCAACTATATCATGACACAGCTGAAGAAGGTTCGCCAGCTGCAGAAGGTCAGGGGCAAGGGGCTGATGATCGGATTTGACCTGCCCGATGGTCTTAAGGACCTGCGGAGGAACCTGCTCCTCGAACAGCGGATATTCACGGGAGAGGCAAAGCCCAACACGATACGTCTCCTGCCTTCGCTGGCATTGAGGAAGAAGGACGCAGACCAGTTCCTCGAGGCGCTGCAGGAAGAGATACACATGATGGAATCCTCTACAAAGGCAGTAAAATAAAATAGAATCCCCCGCGGCCTCCGCGACCATAGCAACACCATGAAAAATTTTATTTCCGCTTACGACGTAAAAGACATCGACGGACTGGTTCAGTCGGCGCTGGCTTACAAGGCCGACCCTTTTAAAGACAGGACGCTTGGCGCCAACAAGCGTATCGGTATGCTGTTCCTCAACCCGAGTATGCGTACCCGTCTCTCGACCCAGATAGCGGCTCAGAATCTGGGCGCGGACCCCATCGTCTTTAACGTGGACAAGGAAGGCTGGGCGCTCGAGTTCGAGGAAGAGGCCATCATGAGCGGAAATAAGGTCGAGCACGTCAAGGACGCGGCTCCCATCATGGGCAATTATTTCGATATCCTCTGTATCCGGACCTTTCCTTCTTTAAAGAACAAGGAGGAGGACTACAGCGAGCTTTATATCAATCAGTTCATCAAGTACTCGGGTATCCCCGTGGTGAGTCTGGAAAGCGGTACGCTGCACCCGCTGCAGAGCCTGACCGATATCATCACGATCAACGAGGTCATTCGCGGCGGCGCCGCTGCCGGCCGTAAGCCAAAGATCGTACTGACCTGGGCGCCGCACGTAAAGGCGCTGCCGCAGGCAGTCCCCAATAGCTTTGCGCAATGGGTCAACGCGTGGGGCAAGGCGGATTTCGTCATCACGCATCCTGAAGACTACGAACTGGACCCCAAATTCACAAAAGGGGCTACCATCACGCACGACCAGGACGCGGCGCTGAAGGATGCGGATTTTGTGTATGTAAAGAACTGGAGCACCTACAACGACTACGGCAAGATCTACACCAATGACCCCGAGTGGATGATGACCAATGACAAGCTGAAGCCGACCAATAATGCCAGGGTCATGCACTGTCTGCCGGTACGCCGCAACGTCGAGCTCAGCGACGAGATCCTCGACGGGCCCAACAGTGTGGTAACCCAGGAGGCTTCCAACAGGGTATGGGCTGCGCAGGCCGTGCTGGCCGAGTTGTTGCGCAACAAAAAATAACTATGCAAGTTTCGATCATTAAAATAGGCGGCAATATCATCGACGACGAGGCCAGGCTCGCCGCCTTTCTCGATACCTTTTCTGCAGTGCCGGGTAAAAAGATCCTGGTACATGGCGGCGGAAAGCTGGCCACGAAGGTCGCCGAAGGTCTTGGCGTGCAGCAGCAGATGGTCGACGGACGGCGCATCACGGACGGCGAGACGCTGAAGATCGTGACCATGGTCTATGCCGGGACCATCAACAAAAATATCGTTGCGGGCTTACAGGCCCGTGGTTGCGATGCCATCGGGCTTACAGGCGCCGACGGCAACGCGATCCTATCTCATAAAAGAACCCACGCCAGCATCGACTACGGCTATGTCGGGGACGTGGACATGGTGAACAGCAGTCTTCTGACCAGTCTGTTGCTGCTGGACAAGACGCTGGTCTTCGCGCCCATCACCCACGACGGGAAGGGGCTGCTGCTGAATACCAATGCGGATACCATCGCGCAGGAACTGGCCCGGGGACTCAGCGCCAGCTTTGAGGTGAGCCTGGTCTACTCTTTCGAAAAGAGCGGCGTACTGCTGAATGCCGAAGACGAGTCTTCCGTCATCGGCCGCATCCATCCGGTTTACTATGAACAGCTGAAGGCGAGCGGTGCTATCTTTGCGGGTATGATCCCGAAGCTCGACAACGCCTTTGCCGCCCTGCGCAGCGGGGTTGCGAGGGTCATCATCGGCAAGGCGGAGGAACTACCCAACCTGCTATCCGGTATCTCAGGTACAACTATAACCCATGCGTAAAGACAATATCCAGGAACTGATCTCCGGTGCGACCGACCTGTTACGACGGTTGATCGCCACGCCTTCTTTCAGCAAGGAGGAAGACCGGACCGCACAGATACTCGCTGAGTGGCTGAACGCGCATGGCATCCCCGCTGAGCGGCTCCGGAACAATGTATATGCGGGAAACAGGCATTTCGACGCCGGGAAGCCTACCCTGCTGCTCAATTCGCATCACGATACGGTAAAGCCGAACAAGAACTATACGCTGGACCCTTTCCAGCCGCTGGAAAAAGACGGAAAGCTTTTTGGCCTTGGCAGTAATGACGCCGGGGGCTGTCTGGTCTCGCTGGTCGCCACCTTCCTCTATTTTTATGAACAGGAAGGGCTGTCCCACAACGTCGTGCTGGCGGCTTCTGCGGAAGAGGAGATCTCGGGGCATAACGGCATCGAGCTGCTGCTTCCCGTACTGGGCAGGATAGACTGGGCCGTCGTGGGCGAGCCGACGAAGATGCAGCTGGCCGTAGCAGAGAAGGGGCTGCTGGTACTGGATTGCCTGAGCCAGGGCAAGGCCGGACACGCGGCGCGCGAGGAAGGCGACAATGCCATTTATAAGGCGCTGGCGGATATTGAGTGGTTCAGGTCGTTCCGGGCGCCGAAGGTATCCGGCCTGCTGGGGCCTGTCAAGATGAGCGTCACCGTGATCGATACCGAAAATCGCGCCCACAACGTCGTCCCTCCCCAGTGTCATTTTGTGGTGGACGTCAGAGTGAACGAACTATATAGCTTCGAAGAACTGCTGGGCATCATCCGGGAGAACGTAGGTTGCGAGGTGACGCCGCGCAGCCTTCGGATGCGTTCATCTTCTATTTCCATTGACCACCCCGTAGTGCTGTCGGGCCTCGATCTCGGCAGGGCCTGTTATGGGAGCCCTACGACTTCGGACAAGGCGCTGATGCCTTTCCCCGCGCTCAAGACGGGTCCCGGCGATTCAGCGCGCAGTCATACGGCGGATGAATTTATTTTTATGGAGGAGATCGGCGAAGGCGTCCGGGGTTATATCGACCTGCTGACGCCTGTCCTGGTGCGGCCGGCCGCCCAAAAAGTGAAAGAGTATATTGACTAAAGCATACAACTATGAGCGGTAACAAACTTTGGAGCAAGGAGAATACCAGTACGTCAGCCCTTATCGAAACCTTCACGGTTGGGAGGGACAAGGAATTCGACGTCCTGCTTGCGGAATACGACGTGCTGGGCTCGCTGGCTCATACGGAGATGCTCGCTTCGGTTGGATTGCTTAGTAAGGAAGACCTCAGGGTCATCCATGAAGGACTGAATACCATTTTAGGCGAGATCAGGGGCGGTCATTTCGCCATCGCGCCGGACATCGAAGACGTACACTCCCAGATAGAATGGATGCTGACCGAACGCATCGGCGAGGCCGGAAAAAAGATACACAGCGGACGCAGCCGTAATGACCAGGTCGCGGTAGACATAAAGCTCTATCTCCGGGCCCAGGTGCAGGCGGTAAAAGAAGAGGTGCGCGAGCTTTTCGGGCTGCTGATACAGCTGAGCGAACAGTATAAGGACCGGCTGCTTCCCGGCTATACGCATCTGCAGATCGCCATGCCTTCTTCTTTCGGACTTTGGTTTGGGGCCTACGCAGAAAGCCTCGTCGACGACCTCGAGGTGCTGGCGGCGGCCTGGCAGGTGGCCAATAAGAACCCGCTGGGCAGCGGCGCCGGCTATGGCTCGAGCTTTCCGCTGGACAGGGAAATGACGACGAGACTGCTGCATTTCGGCACGCTGAATCACAACTCCGTATATGCGCAGATGAGCCGCGGCAAGACGGAGAAGATCGTCGCCATGGGGCTGGCTTCCGTTGCCGCCACGCTGAGCAAGCTGGCCATGGACTGCTGTCTTTATATCAACCAGAACTTTGCGTTCATCTCGTTCCCCAACGAGCTGACCACGGGCAGCAGCATCATGCCGCATAAAAAGAACCCCGACGTTTTCGAGCTGATACGCGCCAAATGTAACCGCATACAGTCGACGCCCAACGAGCTGACGCTGCTGATCAACAATCTTCCCTCCGGCTATCATCGCGATATGCAGCTGACAAAGGAGATCCTTTTCCCCGCGATAGAGGAGGTGAAGGCCTGCCTGCAGATGACCAGGCTGATGCTCTCGAATATCCAGATAAAGGACGGCATTCTGGAAGACCCGAAATACAAATACCTCTTCAGCGTGGAGGCCGTCAACGATCTGGTCAACAAGGGCGTGCCTTTCCGTGAGGCTTACAAACAGGTCGGCAACCAGATCGACAAGGGCGAGTTCCACTACGACTACCGGCAACTGCACCATACCCACGAAGGCAGCATCGGCAATCTCTCGAATGACCGCATTTCTGCCGAGATGGAGAAAGTATTGGGGAAATTTGATTAATTACTCATTACCAATCAGGGGTTCGAATTAAGAGACTTGCCGGCGTTAAATTGCGCGACAAGCTTTATATTGTAGTACCAAAGCTGCTATAGTATGAAATTGACCTTTGCCTCCTTCCTCGCCTTCGGCCTGCTGCTGGTCTCTGCCGGCCCTTCTCTTGCCCAGCCCGGCGACACGACCCTAAAGACGCGGGCGATCGGCGATATACAGTCCCGTTATGACGACTATAAAAAAATAGCCTTGCAGATCTGGGACTATGCTGAGGTCGGATACAAGGAGGTGAAGAGTTCCGCGCTGTTGCAAAAAACCCTTACGGATAATGGATTTACGATGAAAACTGGGGTGGCCGGCATCCCTACCGCCTTTGTGGCGAGCTATGGCTCGGGGAGTCCGGTCATCGGGATACTGGCGGAGTTCGACGCGCTGCCGGGGCTGGCGCAGCAGGCTGTCCCGGAGAAGGCGGGTATCGACGGGAAGAATGCGGGACATGGCTGCGGTCACCATTTGTTCGGTACCGCTTCGGTAGCCGCGGGTATCGAGCTGCGCCGGCTGATCGCCGACAGGAAGCTCAGCGGCACGATCCGCGTATATGGCTGCCCGGCAGAAGAGGGCGGGTCGGGGAAGGTCTATATGGTCAGGGCGGGATTATTTGACGACGTGGACGTCGTGATCCACTGGCATCCGGGCTCGGACAATGCGGTGACGCTGACGAGCGCGCTGGCGAACAAGAGTGCAAAATTCCGTTTTACCGGGCTGGCGGCGCACGCTGCGGCGGCGCCGGATAAAGGCCGGTCGGCGCTGGATGGCGTCGAGGCTATGGACTATATGGTCAATATGATGCGGGAGCATATCCCTCAGGAGACGCGTATCCACTATGTGATCACCAACGGGGGGAAGGCGCCCAATGTGGTCCCCGACTTTGCGGAGGTCTATTACTATGTCCGTCACCCGAAGAAAGAGGAAGTGGTCCGCATCTTCGACTGGGTGGTCAAAGCCGCAGAGGGCGCCGCGATGGGTACGCAGACCAGGGTCGACTATGAGGTCATCGGCGGGACGCACGACCTGCTGCTGAACAGCACGCTGGCGGAAGACATGCAACGGAATCTCCTGCGGGTCGGCGGCGTTGCCTACACGTCTGCGGAGACCGAATTTGGGCGTAAGATACAGGCATCGTTCACCTATAGCGTTCCCGAAATCGCGAGTGCGGGTGTGGTACAGCCGTTGAAGGCGGAGCAGGACGCCGGGGGCGGGTCGACGGACGTAGGGGATGTCAGCTATGCCGTGCCTACGGTCGGGCTCAGGGCTGCTACCTGGGTGCCGGGGACCCCTGCGCATAGCTGGCAGGCGACGGCCTGCGGGGGGACGGATATCGGGATAAGGGGGATGATGGTCGCGGCCAAGACCATGGCGCTGACGGCCATCGACCTGTATAGCGATGCGGGGCTCGTGACACGCGCGAAGGAGGAGTTCAGGAAAGCCAGAGGGGACTACCAGTACAAGGCGCTGCTCGGCGACCGCAAGCCTGCGCTCAACTACAGAGACTAGAACCAGACGCAGGCGGCGGCGCGGTTCGCGCGAGTGCTGAGCGGTTCACACGCGGAAGTCCCGGAGAGCCATTTGTTAAAGACATGAAATCTACATTAAATCCCTCCAAAAGTAACACGGTATTAGCCGAAACTGTCTGAACTTCGGGAAGCCGATAAATTCAGACATATGGAGCCAAATCCTTTAGCGGGGCATCTGCCCCCGCCTTCCCTTCTTATCAATACTCCTGCCGTCGTCACCGCCTACTATACCGGAGTCCCCGACCCTGCCGTCGCCGACCAGCGTATAAGTTTCGGTACGTCGGGACACCGCGGGTCTTCGCTGAAAAATTCTTTTAACGAATCGCATATTCTGGCCATCACCAGGGCTATTTGTCTCTACCGGAAACAGAACGGTATCGACGGGCCTTTGTTCATCGGGATGGATACCCACGCCCTTTCGACGCCGGCGCAGGCCACTGCGCTGGAGGTACTGGCTGCCAACGGGGTCGATGTCATGGTCGCCACAGGCACCGAATACACCCCTACCCCCGCGGTCTCTCTGGCGATACTTCAGTACAACAGGGGCCGGACGACCGGGCTCGCCGACGGGATCATCATCACGCCTTCCCACAACCCGCCCGACGACGGAGGTTTCAAATACAACCCGCCCAACGGCGGCCCGGCGGAGCCCGTCATCACCAAATGGATCGAGAACACCGCCAACGGAATACTGGAGCGCGGGGCAACGGTTGAACGCTGGACGCTGGCAAAGGCGCTTCGCGCAAGCCACCCCTACGACTACCTGAACGCGTACGTCAATGATCTGGGCAATGTGCTCGATATGGACGCCATCCGCGGCGCACAGATCCGTCTGGCGGTAGACCCGCTGGGCGGAGCCGGGGTACACTACTGGGGGCCTATCGCGGAGAAATACGGGCTGAAGAATCTCACCGTTCTCAATACTACCGTGGACCCGACGTTCCGCTTCATGACGGTGGACCACGACGGGAAGATACGGATGGACCCTTCTTCGCCCTATGCCATGAAGAGCCTTATCGACCGCCGGGACCAATATGACATTACCTTTGCCTGCGACACCGACCACGACCGGCACGGCATCGTTACGCGCGGCGCCGGTCTGCTGCCCCCCAACCACTATCTCTGCGTATGTATAGAATATCTCTTCCAGCACCGGCCGGGCTGGGGGGATAAGGCGGCTGTGGGGAAGACGCTTGTCAGCAGCCAGCTGATCGACCGCGTGACCAACCATGTCGGACGGCGACTGGATGAAGTGCCGGTGGGCTTTAAATGGTTCGTGGACGGGCTGCTCGACGGCAGCCTTGGATTTGTCGGGGAGGAAAGCGCGGGCGCCTCCTTCCTGCGTCGCGACGGTAAGGTTTGGACGACGGACAAGGACGGTCTGATACCTTCCCTGCTGTCGGCCGAGA
>Ga0207639_10001749_pt1 | contig 14618 bp, 9 predicted proteins | sample KBSCornC32_FD_184299 | JGI IMG/M metagenome (GOLD analysis project Ga0207639, IMG submission 184299) | Corn rhizosphere microbial communities from Kellogg Biological Station, Michigan, USA - KBS Corn C3-2 (SPAdes) (version 2) | ecosystem: Host-associated > Plants > Roots > Rhizosphere > Soil ...
AGCTCCTCGATGCGGCGCTGCTCGCTCACGTCGATGAACGCGCTCATCCAGCCGGTCTGCACCTTGTGCGCATTGATCAGCGGCGCCTCGAAGATCAGCACCGGAAAGCGCGTGCCGTCCTTGCGCATGAAGACCGACTCGAAGCCCTCGCGCGGCGGCATGCCGCCCGCCAGCCGGCGCGCCTGCCGCTGCTGGTACTCGTGCGCCAGCTCGGTCGGCCAGTACGGCGCTTCCGCGTTGCCGGCCATCAGCTCCTCGGGGCTGAAGCCCACCATCTCGCAGAAGGCCGGGTTCACGTAGGTGATGCGGCCCTGCAGGTCGCGCGCGCGCAGGCCGGTGATGACCGAGTCTTCCATCGCCTTGCGGAAAGCCAGCGCGTCGGCCAGGTCGCGCTCGGCGCGCAGGCGGCGGCGCGTGTCGCGCGCGAGCAGCACCAGCACCGACACCAGCGCAATGGAGATCGCCGTGACCAGCGCCGTGAGCATGTTCGGAAACAGGTCGGGCGCCGCGCGCCAGCCGTCCACGCGCAGCATCAGCGCGGCACCCGGCAGGTCGATGAGCTGCTGCGAGGTGAACACGCGCGTGCCGGTGCGCCGCGAGCTGCCCAGCGCCACCAGCCGCGTGCCGTCGGCTTCGGTGAAGGCCACTTCCTGGCCGCGCGTGAGCGTGGGGCCGACCAGCTCGATCAGCGCGTCGCGCAGCGAATAGCTGGCCACCAGATACCCGCCTGCATCGATGGGCACGCACAGCTCCATCACCTCGATGCCGCCGCCTCCGGCGATCGGCACGTAGTGGCTGGGCGAATACGCCGATGCTCCGAGCTTGCGCGCGGCGGCGCAGGCCAGCGCCACGTCGGACTGTTCGGGGCCGCGCGTGTCTTCGTCGAGCACGCGCATGCGGTAGGGCGTGTTGACGGCCTGCAGCGGGCGCAGCGCGGCATCGCGCCATTCGAGCCGCAGCCATTCGCGGTGCTCGCGCAGCAGCGCCGAGGCCACCTCCGACCACTTCGCGGCGTCAGCGCCGGGCGCCTGCGTGGCGCGCAGGCTCTGCGCGTTGCGCTGGAAGCCGCTGCGCAGGTCGGAGACCGCGTCGGCGGTGTCGCGATCGAGCGCGGCCTGCACCTGCTCGACCTCGTGCCGGCCCGCAAGCCACACCACCGTGACCAGCAGCACCGACACCAGCACCGCCAGCAGCAGCCACAGGAACCAGCGCTGCCACAGCGAGCGCAGCCGCGCATAGGCCAGCAGCGCCCATCGCTGCGGTGCGACGGTCAGCAACGCATCAGACATCCCGATGACACCGATGCCCGCGATGCCCCCGATGCGCAGAGTCGATTCCAGGAACACCGCGGAACCGGCTTCGCCGGGCCGCTGGTGTTGCCCCCTGGAAGGGGGTTGGCGGCCACACGAAGTGGGCAAGCCTGGGGGTCATTTCTAGATCACGCTGTGCGAGAGCACGGGCAGCTGTGTGCGCGAGCTCTGCACCTTCGCGGCGTCGATGTCGAACAGCACCACGCCTTCGTCGGTGGCCTGCTGCGCCACCACCGTGCCCCAGGGATCGACGACCAGCGACTGGCCCCAGGTCTGGCGGCCGTTCTCGTGCGTGCCGCCCTGCGCGGGCGCGACCACCCAGGCCAGGTTCTCGATGGCGCGGGCGCGCAGCAGCACCTCCCAGTGCGCGGCGCCGGTGGTGCGGGTGAAGGCGCTGGGCACCAGCAGCAGGTCGGCGCCCTGCTTCGCAAGCGCCCGGTACAGCTCGGGAAAGCGCAGGTCGTAGCACACGCTCATGCCCACGCGCCAGCGGTGGCCGTCGCGCGAAGGCAGCTCGAACACCACCGGCTTCGCGCCGGGCGCGATGACGCGGCGCTCGTCGTAGCGCTCGGTGCCGTTGTCGAAGAAGAAGAGATGGATCTTGTCGTAGCGCGCCACGCAGCGGCCGTCGGGCGAGAAGGCCAGCGAGCTGTTGAACACATGCTCGGCGTCGGTGCTCTCGATGGGCAGCGTGCCGCCGACGATCCACAGCCCGAACTCGCGCGCCGCGTCGGCCAGGAAGCCCTGCACCGTGCCCGCGCCCGCGGTTTCGCGCAGGCCCAGCTTGTCGGTGTCGCGCGCGCCCATCATGCAGAAATACTCGGGCAGCACCGCGAGCTCGGCGCCGGCCGCGGCCGCCTGCGCGAGCAGGTCGTGGGCACGCGCGAGATTGGCCTCGCGAGCGATGGCCGACACCATCTGGATGGCTGCGACTTTCATTGCTTGTTCTCCGTTTTCTTGCCGTCGTCCGCGGTCTGCGAGGCGGGCGGCAGGCCGGGCACGCCGGGAATGCTCTGCGGCAGCAGCTGCAGCGTGCGCGGCACCTTGGCTATTTTGGGGTCGGTCCAGGTGCCCTCGATGTGGAACTCCTGCGTGGCGGCGGCCGCGAGCGGCTTGCTCAGCACCCACTGCGCAAGAAAGGTGCCCAGGCCGACGGCCGGGTTGATGGCGGTGGCGACCAGCGCGGCGGTGCCGGCGTTGATCTCCGGCACCACCACCACGCGCAGGTTCTGCGTCTCGCGCACGATGTCGGCCGAGCCGTCCATCAGCGCGGCGGCATTCACGCCCTTCATCTGCAGGTTGTTGGTGCTGGCGATGCCCTTGCTGATCTTCGCGTCGCCGCGGATGAAGTCGAAGGCGAAGCCCTCGCTGAACACGTCGCGGAAATCGAGCGTGAGCCGGCGCGGCAGCGCCTGCAGGCTCAGCACGCCCAGCAGCTTGGCCAGCCCCGGGTCGGCCTTGAGGAACTGGCCCTGCTCCACGTCGACCTGCAGCTGCCCGCCGAGGCTCGGGTAGTCGAGCGAGAAAGGCGAGCCGCGCCAGTTGACGTCGCCCTCGAGCCGCCCGTGCCCGCGCCGCAGCACGCCCGGCATGCCGAAGCGCGTGAGCAGCTCGCCGGCATCGGCCACGTCGAGCCTGAAGGTCATGGCGGTGCGGCGCTGGCCAGCCGCCGCGCCGGGCACCGCGGCCCAGGTGCCCTTGGCCGCGAAGCTGGCCTCGGGCATGGTGAAGGTCAGCTTGTTGAGCAGCCACTCGCGGCCCGCGCCGCCGCGGTTGACCGCGTCGATCTCGGCGCGGCCCAGGCGCTTGCCCAGCAGCTCGAAGTCGTCGATGACGATGTCCAGCGCCGGCAGGTTGCCGGGCTGCTCGTCGAGCAGGGCCTCGACCTGCGTGGCTTCGGAAGGCGCGATCTTCAGCCGCGCGAGCCGCGCGTAGAGGCGCCCGGCCTGCGCATGGCGGTATTCGGCATAGCCGCTGAGCTCGGTGGCGTCGATGTTGGCGCGCCAGACGCTGCCTTCGCGCGTGCCGCCGAGCACCACGTTGTGCAGCGTGCGGCCCGCGACGCCCAGCTGCTGCGCGCGCACCGCGATGCGCGTGGGCAGGTAGGCCGTCGACGGATCGTCGGCGCGCTCCGGGGGCTCCATGCTCGTGCCCGTGGCCTCGCCGAGCAACGCTTGCCATGCGCCCATGTCGAGCTTGGCGACGTTGACGTTGGCGAACACGCCCTTGTCGGGCAGGCTGGCCGTCTCGCCCTGCGCGAGGCCCACGCCGATGCTGCCGCGCAGCACGCGCGCCTCGCTGCCGACCAGATCGCGCACGTACTGGACGGCGCCGACACGGCCGAGGTCCAGCGAGAGCTGGTCCTGCGTGGCAACGGTGGCGCCCTGCTTCGTGGTTTCGCGCGCGAGCACCTTCTTCTCGATGCGCAGCGGCATCTGCTCCTCGGCCGTCTTCACCAGCGGCGGCGGCAGCTGCAGCGCCAGGCCCTGCAGGCTGCTGGTGAGCGAGAACTCGGGCGTGCCGTCGCGCACCGAGAAGGTGGCGGCGTAGGGCGTGCTGCCGGTCGCCTTCTTCGCGAGGCGCGCGAGCCAGTCGACCTCGCGCGCGCCGCGCAGGCCGTCGGCGGAGGCAGTGCCCTGCGCCTTCAGCGCGACTTCGCGGTTGGGGCCCGAGAAGCGGCCGCGGCCTTCGACGCGGATGTCGCCGCCCAGCAGCCTGGCCTGCACGCCGGCCAGCGAGAAGCCGGTTTCGGTGAAGCTGACAGTGCCCTTCGTCTGCGTGAACGTCGGCGCCTCGGGCACCACCTGCAGCTCGTTGTCGGCCAGCACCACGCTGGCCTGCACCTTGGCGTTCTCCATGGCCTCCAGGGGCAATTCGAGGTGCAGCTTGTAGTCGGCCGGACCGGTGGCACGCGCGGCCTGCATGATCTCGCCCACGCCGCCCGGCTCGAGGCCGGCCAGCGGCGCGCCCGCGCGCAGCACCTCGCCCAGCGGGCCCTTGGCCTGAACGTCGACGCGCAGCACCTGCGCGTGGTGCGAGAGCTCGGGGATCGACGCCTCGCCCTTCGTCACCTCGACGCCGGTGGTGCCGGCCAGTCGGCCGCGCGCGTTGCGCACCAGCATGCTGTCGCGATCGAACACCAGCTCGCCCGAAAGGCCCGTGAGCGGCGGCCACACGCGCGCAGGCGTGCCGTTGCGCGAGGGCGTGGTGTTCGTGATCGAGGGCGGCGCGTAGGCGTAGTTGACGTCGGACACCTTGGCGACGATGCGGAAGTCGCCCTGCTTCGGGTCCTTGAACGGCATGTCGTGGAGGTCGCCGCGCACGCGGAAGTCGACGCTGCTCGCAACGCCCTTGGTGACGGCCTCGCGCACGTAGTCGCGCGTGTGCTGGGGAATGTCCATCGGCAGGTAGCGGAACACGCGCGTGCCGTCGGCGCGCGTGAGCTTGCCCTGCAGGTCGAGCACGCCGGGAAAGCGGGACTTGCTGCTCGAAGTGGCCGGATCGCTGGTGCGCCAGCTGGCCTGGGCCTCGCCCTCGGCATCGACGTTGGCGAAGCTGAGCCTGGACATCTGCAGCTGGGCGCTGCCATTGCCGTTGTCGAGCTTCCATTGCAGCTGCGTGGAGAGACGGTCGACGGGAATGACCGGTTCCTCGAACACGCCGGGGAATTCGAGGGTGCCCTTCGCGATGGCGAGCGTGGCGGTGCCGCCGGTGTGGGTCGCGTCGAAGTCGACGGTGGCGCCGCTCAGGCCGGGGGTGCCGCTGTGGATCCTGTGCGGTGCCGTGGCGGCGGTGGTCGTCGTTGCCGTTGTTGCAGCGGGCGTCGCTGCATCGGCCGCCGCCGGCTGGGACGCGATGCGCAGCCCGCTGACCCGGCCCTTGGCCTGGTAGCGGCTGGGCGCGCCCAGCGAGCCCTGCCAGTTCAGGTCGACGTGCTCGACCAGGCCGCGCGGCCCGTAGCTGTCGAGCAAGCGGTGCGTGGCATCGCCCAGCGGCAGCCGGTCGGCGATGAGGGCGAGCGCGGCGAGGTCGAGCCGGTCGGCGCGCAGCGCGCCGTGCTCGGGCGTGCGGCCCCTGGGAGGCGTGTGCTGCAGCCACAGGTTGCCGCCGGGCCAGCGCAGGCCGTCGGTGGTGTCGAACTGTAGCGCGGTGGTGGCGAACTCCAGCGTTTCCTCGGTGAGCTGGCCCGAGAGGCGGCCGGTGACGGCGCGCAGCACCAGCGGCTGCAGGCCCTTGTCGAGCGAGACGTCGACCTTGTCGAGCCCCAGGTCGGCCGCGCCGCCGACAACCTGGCCGTCGTCCACGTCGGCCCACAGGCGCAGCGCGCCGTTGCCCTCGCGGATGCGCGCGTCCAGCGAGACATACTGGCCGAGGCGGGTGACGTCGATGTAGGGCAGGTCGACATAGATCTGGCCGTCCCAGGTCTGCCAATGGCCGCTGCGGATGGACAGCAGCGGCTGGCGGAACTGGCCGCGCAGCGTGAAGCGCTGGCCCCAGCCGGCCGGCGGCGTGGCGTCGAGCCGAAGGCCATGGCGCCGGGCGCTGTTGCGCGCGACGAAGCGCACGTCGGTCAGCAGCAGGGGTTCGGCCTGGCGCTGCTCGTCGGTCCAGCGCACGGTGCCGCCTTCGATGACCAGTTCGCGCTGCGCGAAAAACCAGTCGGCACCCCGGGTTTCTCCGGTCGTATCGGTGCCCATGTGCAAACCAGCCACATGGAGTTTTCCCTGAGTGTCGCGGCGCACGTCGAGCTGCGGGCGCTCGATGTAGAGCTGCTCGAAGTTGAGCCGCCAGAGCGAGCGCGGCGATACGCTGGCCACCACGCGCGCGAGGCGAAGGGCCTCGCGTTTGTCCGCGTCCTGCAGCACCACGTCGCGCAGTTCGAAGGCCGGGAAAAGCCCTTCAGAGCGGGCGGTGATCGATCCGATGCGCACCGGCACGCCGATGGCCTTGCTAGCCTGCGCCTCTAGCGCGTCTCGGAAATCGCCGATTCGCGGCACAATCCACGCGTGTAGGACAACGACTGACAGCGCCAGCAGAAGCCATGCAGCGATCAACAGACCCAGCAGCCAGCGCGCCGTCACAGCGGTGATTTTGAGCAGACGTGAAGGGGAAGACGCCGTGTCGTTCATTGAGGATCGCGCTGTGTCCGGAATTATGACCGCCAGCATTCAGAGGGGTTCCACGGAAACCAGCATCGGTGTGAACCAGTTGCCAGACACCATTTCTCCCAATTCTTCGGCGCCGAAAGAGGCGTTCTCGTCGTATTCGAGATTCGTGCAGCGCCTGCGCCGCAGGTATGCAGCCGAGCTTTCATTGCTTCCCCCTGGCGCGCCGCGGCGCGAATCGATGACGGTGGCTTACGAGGCACTGCGCCAGCGTGGGGACGGCGTCGGCGATGCACTGAGGATTGTGCGGCAGCTCGTGATGGAGCGGCTTGTAACTCTTGATTGCGACGAGCAGGCTCCGCTGGCCGTGGTGACCACCGCCGTCACCGAGCTGGCCGAGCTGGCACTCGACATTGCGTGCCAGGAGGCCTGCCGCGAACTCGACGCGGCCCACGGCGCCCCGCTCGGCCCCGAAGGCCAGCGCGCGCAGCTGTGGATCGTGGGCATGGGCAAGCTCGGCGCGCGCGAACTCAACGTGTCCAGCGACATCGACCTGATCTACCTCTACGACGTCGACGGCGAGACCAAGGGCGACGCCGACGGGCGCGGCCGGCTGGCCAACCAGGAGTACTTCGCGCGCGCCGTGAAGCGCATCTACGCGCTGGTGGGCGACACCACCGAGCACGGCTTCGTGTTCCGCGTCGACCTGGCGCTGCGGCCCAACGGCAACTCGGGCCCCAGCGTGGTCTCGCTCGATGCGCTGGAAGAATATTTCCAGGTACAGGGCCGCGAGTGGGAACGCTTCGCCTGGATGAAGAGCCGCGTGGTCGCGCCGCGCGACATCGTGCTCGCGGGCCACGCCCAGGGCCTGCGCGGCGCGGTGCTGCCCTTCGTGTTCCGCCGCTACCTCGACTACAGCGTGTTCGATTCGCTGCGCGTGCTGCACCGGCAGATCCGCGAGCAGTCGGCGCGCCGCAGCGCCGGGCGCCCCGAGCGTGCCAACGACGTGAAGCTCTCGCGCGGCGGCATCCGCGAAATCGAGTTCACCGTGCAGCTGCTGCAGGTGGTGCGCGGCGGCCAGTTTCCGGAGCTGCGCACGCGGCCCACGCTCGATGCGCTGCAGCGCCTGGCGCGCGCCAACCTCATGCCGCAGGAAACGGCCGACGCGCTGGCCGCGGCCTACGAGTTCCTGCGCCGCGTCGAGCACCGCATCCAGTACCTCGACGACCAGCAGACCCACGTGCTGCCGGTGTCCGACGACGACCTGCGCTGGATCGCCCAGAGCATGGGCTACCCCAGCTGCTGCCCCTTCCTCGAGCAGCTCGACACGCACCGCGAGTTCGTCGCGCAGGAGTTCGACAAGCTGCTCGGTGGCGAGAAGCCCTGCAACGGCAAGTGCAGCGGCAAGAAGGCCGCCGCGCCCGCCGACCTGGCCGACCTGCTCGACGACCTGCCCCCGGCGTTCGCCGAGCGCATCCGCGACTGGTGCGAGCAGCCCCGCGTGCTGGCCCTGCGCGAGGAAACCCGCGCGCGCCTGCGCCAGCTGGTTCAGCGCACCGGCCTGTGGCTGAAGGAGCCCGACGGCGACGGCGCGGGCCAGACCCCGCGCCATGTCGATGCCGCGATGCGCTGGGCCGACTGGATCGAGCCGCTGCTGCGCCGCGAGAGCTACCTGGCGCTGCTGGTCGAGCGCCCCGCCGTTCAGGAACGGCTGCTGCGCCTCCTGGGCGCGGCCAAATGGCCCGCGCGCTACCTGATGCAGCACCCCGGCGTGATCGACGAACTGGCGAGCGACGAGATGCTCTCGGGCCGCTTCGTCGCCGCCGAGTTCGAGCGCGAGCTCGACGCGCGCCACGCATCGCTCACCCGCACCGGCGAGGCCGACGAGGAGCGCCTGCTGAACCTGCTGCGCCACGCGCATCACGCCGAAGTGTTCCGCACGCTGGCGCGCGACGTGGACGGCCGCCTCACCGTCGAGCAGGTGGCCGACGACCTCAGCGCGCTGGCCGACGCCACGCTGCGCGTGACGGCCCGCTGGTGCTGGCCGCACGTGCGCAACCGGCATCGCGAGGTGCCGCAGTTCGCGATCATCGGCTACGGCAAGCTGGGCGGAAAGGAGCTGGGCTACGGCAGCGACCTCGACATCGTGTTCGTCTACGACGATGACGACGAGCGCGCCGGCGAGGTCTATGCGGCCTACGTGCGCAAGCTCATCAACTGGCTCACGGTGAAGACCCGCGAGGGCGATCTGTTCGAGATCGACACCGCGCTGCGACCCAACGGCAACTCCGGCCTGCTGACCACCAGCTTCGAGGCCTACGAGAAATACCAGCTCGGCCGCGGCAGCAACACCGCGTGGACCTGGGAGCACCAGGCCATGACGCGCGCTCGCTTCGTGCTCGGCAGCGAGGACCACGGCGCCGAACTGGGCGCGCGCTTCGACCAAGTGCGCGAGGCCGTGCTGGTGGCGCCGCGCGACCGCGAGGCGCTGAAGGCCGAGATCATCGCCATGCGCAACAAGCTGCGCGGCGCGCGGCCGGTGAAGGCCGACCGCTTCGACGTGAAGCACAGCCCCGGCGGCATGGTCGATGCCGAGTTCGCGGTGCAGTTCCTGGTGCTGTCGTCCTCGGGCGAGCATCCCGAGCTGATTCCGAACGTGGGCAACATCGCGCTGCTGCTGCGCGCCGAACTGGCCGGACTGTTGCCCGAAGGCGTGGGCCGCAGCGCGGCGCGGGCCTATCGCGAGCTGCGCCGCGTGCAGCACCGCGCGCGGCTCAACGAAGAACCCACGCAGGTCACGCCGCCCGCGCTGGCGGCCGAGCGCGACGCCATGCTGGCGCTGTGGAAGGCCGTATTTGGCTGAGGGAGCCCGCTCCCCCACCACCACCGCGCTGGCAGCGTGCGCGGTAGCCGTCGCCGTTCTCCTGGCCGGCTGCGCGAGCGGTCCTCGCAGCGGCGGCGGTGTTGCAAGCGGCCGCGACGGCCCCGGCACCAACATTCCGCCCGACCTCGCGAACGTGCCCGACGCGGAACCGCGCATCGAGCCGATCCGCTCCAGTGGCGGCACCAGCAAGCCCTATACGGTGCTGGGCCGCGGCTATGCGCCGATCACCGACGACCGGCCGTTCCGCGAGTCGGGGCTGGCCTCGTGGTACGGGCGCAAGTTCCACGCGGCGTCCACGTCCAGCGGCGAGCCCTACGACATGTACGCCATGACGGCCGCACACAAGACGCTGCCGTTGCCGAGCTACGTGCGCGTGCGCAACCCGGCCAACGGGCGCGAGGTGATCGTGCGCGTGAACGACCGCGGCCCCTTCGTTGACGGCCGCATCATCGACCTGAGCTACACGGCCGCGCTCAAGCTCGACCTGCTGCGCGGCGTGGCGCCGGTGGAAATCGAGCGGATCACGAACGAGGACATCCGTACGGGGGCGTGGCGGCGGGATTCGGGGACTGCGTATGCGGCGGCTTCGGGTCCGGCTGCCGCTGTGCCTGTGCCCATACGCGTGCCGTCGAGCCGGACACAGCAGCAGCAACCGGTGCAGGTGCCAGCCGAATGGATTGCGCCCGTCGCAGCGGCGGGCAACGATGCATCGCAGGTATCGACGATGCCTGTGGCGCCGCAGACGCCGATGGCCGCTGCTCAGCCGCCTGGGGCCGAGCCCGAGTCGGCGCAGTCGCCGCCATCGATTCCGCCCACGCGGCAAGCCATCGTGGTCAACGACCTGGCTCCGCTGCAGGCTGCGCCGGCGTCACCGCCATCGTCTCCCGGCGCCGCGCAGCCCTCGGCGGCCTTGCCGGGCTTCTGGGTCCAGCTCGGCGCCTTCCGCGAGCGGGACGGCGCTCAGAGCCTGCTGAACCAGGCCGCGCGCGGCGTGCCTTCGCTGGCATCGCAGCTGCGCGTGTTCAGCGAAGCCGGGACGCATCGGCTGCAGGCGGGGCCATTCACCTCGCGCAACGCGGCCGGAGAGGTGATCGCCCAGCTGCGCGAGAGCCTGCACATCTCGCCGATGGTGGTGGAGCGCCGGTAGGCAATCAGAGCAGCGGCTTCACCGGCACCGGCACGCCGCTGGCGACGTTGAGGCGGTTCCAGGTGTTGATCTGCGCGATCGCCACCGACAGTTCGGCAATTTCCAGATCGCTGAAGTTGGCCTTGAGCGCCGCGAATTCGGCTTCGCGCGCGTCGTAGCGGTCGGCCAGGCGGGTGAGCGATTCGGTCCAGGCCAGCGCCGCGCGTTCGCGCTCGTTGAAGAAGCTCACCTCGCGCCAGGTGGCGAGGCTGTTGATGCGCTGCCATTCCTCGCCCTGCTTGCGCAGGTCGCGCACGTGCATGTCGAGGCAGTAGGCGCAGCCGTTGATCTGCGAGACGCGGGCGAAGACGTAGTCGACCAGCACCTTGCCGAGCGTGCTCGACTCGATGGTGGCGTTGACGCCGAGGATGGCCTCGAAGGACTTCGGGACCAGCTTGAACCAGTTCAGGCGTGCGGTGGTGTTCATTAGTTACTCCAGTGGGTTGATTGAATCGGTCTGCTTACCCACTGAAGACGGGCGAGGCGTTCGCCCTGTGACACGCCCCGGACTATTTATTTCGAGGAATAGATCTGCGCGATGCGTGCGAGCTTGTCGGGGTTGCGCTGCGCGCGGATGCGCACGATGAGGTCGTTCTCGATCTCGAAGGTCTGGGCCGATTCGAGTTCGCCGTCGAGAAAGCGCAGCATGCCGGGCTCGCCGTTGATGTCGACCAGCTCCATGCGCACGGCCGGACCCATGCGACGCCACAGCGAGTAGTAGAGCTGCGCGAGGCGCTGGCTGCCGCGCAGGATCTTGCTGAAGGTCTGGACCTTGCCGCCGCCGTCGCCGATGAGTTCGACGTCCTCGGACATCAGCGTCTTCAGCTCCTGCAGGCTGCCGCGCGCGGCGGCATCGGCAAAGGCGCGCAGCAGGCGCTCATGGGTTTCGCGCGGCACGCTGAAGCGCGGGCGCCCCTCCTGCACCTGGAGCTTGGCGCGATGCACGATCTGGCGGCAGGCGGCCTCGGTCTTGCCGAGGGTGAGGGCGATCTCGCCGTAGTCGGCGTCGAACACCTCGCGCAGCAGGAAGGCGGCGCGGGCCTCGGGCGCGAGGCGCTCCAGCATGGAGAGAAAAGCGACAGAAATGTTGTCGGCGCGCTCGAGCAGCTGTTCGGGCGTGGCGGGCGAATCGGACTGGCCGGTCAGCGTGGGCTCGGGCATCCAGGCGCCGATGTAGTGCTCGCGCTGGACCTTGGCGGCGCGCAACCGGTCGATCGACAGGCGCGTGACCACGGTCACCAGCCAGGCTTCGGCGCTGTCGAGGGTGTCCTTGGCGGCTTCATGCCAGCGCAGCCAGGCGTCCTGCACGACCTCTTCCGCCTCGGCCATGGAGCCGAGCATGCGGTAGGCGATGCCCTGCAGGCGAGGGCGGAGGCGGTCGAAGGTGAGGGTTGCGTCGTCCATGCGGGCTAGACGGCTGGCGTCCCCGGTTTGTGACGCCCTCTCACCAACAGATGGAGTTTTCGGGAGGGCCGTCGCGCACGGCCGCCCGAAGCGGCCGGCCCGCCCCCGGTAGGGGGTTGGCGAAGCGACACGAAGTGTCGTGCAGCCTGGGGGCGAGCAACAGTTACGCGCCTTGGTATTCGGGCTTGGGGCCGAGGGTGGCCGCCAGTTCCTTGCGGTAGCGGTTCAGTTCCTGGACGGTCTTGAAGCTGCGGTTCATCAGCAGGCTCAGGTTGTGCAGGATGCGCTCGCCGACCTTGGTTTCCCAGACGGCGTCGAACTTGATCTGCTTGTCGAGCCAGTGCTCGAGCCAGTCGGGGTCGGGCATGCGGCTCTGGACGGTGTCACGCGGGAAGTGCGCCTTGCTGACGTGCAGGTTGGTCGGGTGCAGGGCCTGCGCCGTGCGGCGGGCGCTGGCCATCAGGACGCCGACCTTGGTGAACGCGGCACGGGCCTCGTCGCCGAACTTTTCCATCGCGCGCTTCATGTAGCGCAGGTAGGCGCCGCCGTGACGGGCTTCGTCCTGGCTCAGCGTGGTGTAGATGTGCTTGATGACCGGCTCGGTGTGCCACTGGGCGGCACGGCGGTACCAGTGGTTGAGGCGGATTTCGCCGCAGAAATGCAGCATGAGGGTTTCGAGCGGCGGGGCCGGGTCGAAGTCGAAGCGCACTTCGTGCAGCTCTTCCTCGGTGGGGGCGTGCTTGGGGCTGAAGCGCTTCAGGTACTCCATGAGCACCAGCGAATGCTTCTGCTCCTCGAAGAACCAGATCGACATGAAAGCGGAAAAGTCGCTATCGTGGCGGTTGTCGCGCAGGAACATCTCGGTAGCCGGCAGTGCCGCCCACTCGGTGATGGCATTCATCTTGATGGTCTGCGCCTGCTCTTCCGACAGCAAGGAAGCGTCGAACGACTGCCAGGGAATATCCTTGTCCATGTCCCAGCGGACGGATTCGAGTTGTCTGAAGAGTTCCGGATAGAGCATCTATATCTTTCTAAGGCCGTCGATTTTAGTCGGCCCGTTTGGCGCGCCCATGACAGAAGCGCGATGATGCGGATACGCGCGCCCTTGCGGCACGGATGCGCATACCCTTTTTGATTCAGGAGCCCGCGATGCGAACCCCCTTCCGATTGTCGATGCTGTGGCGCTGCGCCCCTGCGGTTTCCCTCGTGGCGAGCCTCGTTTCGACCGTTCCGGCGCACGCCCAGACTGCAACAGCCGCACCCGCTCCGGCAGAGGCCGCTGGGTGCCCGGCGATCCTGCAACACACCTTCCCGCGGCTGCAGGACGAAAAACCCCAGTCCCTGTGCCAGTACTCCGGCAAGGTGGTCCTGGTGGTCAATACGGCCAGCTTCTGCGGCTTCACCCCGCAGTACAAGGGGCTGGAGTCGCTGGACATGAAATACCGCTCGCGCGGGCTGGTGGTGCTGGGCTTCCCGTCGAACGATTTCGCCCAGGAATCAGGCTCCAACAAGGAAATCGCCGATTTCTGCGAAAGCACCTTCGGCGTGAAATTCCCGATGTTCGCCAAGTCCTCGGTACGCGGCACCGACGCGAATCCTCTGTTCAAGCAACTCGCGCAGGCCTCGGGCACCACGCCGAAGTGGAACTTCTACAAGTATCTGATCGGACGCGACGGCAAGGTCGTGCAGGCGTGGTCGAGCATGACGGCGCCGGACGAGAACGGCTTCGTGAACGTCATCGAGAAGCAGCTCGGGCCAAATTAATACCGATCAGTTCACAAGAAAACGCATCGGTAATATTATTCACCGATGCGTCCAAGCCATTTGAACTCGACGGAACAAACGTTTACAAACCAGACGGGAACCGTGCTGCGGATGCTGCGCTCCTAAATCGCGTGGGCAGTGACTGCCCTTCGGTTTTCATGTTGCGAGGTCTTCCGGGCGCTTGCCGTCCGGTCGAAATCCCGAGGCGATTCTTCTCCTCCTCCCTCCCTCCCTCCTTCGCGTCGGGGCGCCTCGCAGCATTTTTGTATTCCAGCCGGGCCGGGGTTACGCAATGACGCGGGCCCCTCGCGTCGCCATAGTCGGCGCCGGCATCTCCGGATTGGCCGCAGCACACTCGCTGCGAGACGCGGCCTCCATCACCCTCTTCGAAGCCAGTGACTACTTCGGTGGCCACGCCCATACGGCAACGATCGAGCTTCCGCGCTCCGCCTCCGATGCCACGCCGGTCGCCCATGGGGTCGACACCGGCTTCCTGGTCTGCAACGACCGCACCTACCCGAAGCTGATCCGGCTTTTCGGCGAACTCGGCGTCGAGACGGCAGCGTCCGACATGTCGTTCTCGGTCCAGGCCACGCGCCACGATGGCAGCCGGCTGGAGTGGAGCGGCCGCTGGGCGAGTTCCTCGACGCCCACCGCTTCGGTACCGCCTTCCGCGAGTGGTACTTCATGCCGATGATGGGCTGCATCTGGATCTGCTCGACCGCGCGGATGCTGGCGTTCCCGGTGGCGACCATGATCCGCTTCTGCCACAACCACGGCCCTCGACAAGCTGCAGCCGCTGCCCTGGGAGCAGCCGGTCGTCGTTTCGCTGAATCCGGTCCGGGAGATCGTGCGTAGTCAGGTCATGGCCGAATACGACTACGACCACCCGGTGCTCGACCTCGCCGCGATCCGCGCGCAGGCCCAGGTGCCCGTCCTGCAAGGCCAGCGCAGCACCTGGTTCG
>Ga0207639_10001751_pt1 | contig 14617 bp, 2 predicted proteins | sample KBSCornC32_FD_184299 | JGI IMG/M metagenome (GOLD analysis project Ga0207639, IMG submission 184299) | Corn rhizosphere microbial communities from Kellogg Biological Station, Michigan, USA - KBS Corn C3-2 (SPAdes) (version 2) | ecosystem: Host-associated > Plants > Roots > Rhizosphere > Soil ...
AGGCGGAGGCGAAGACGAAGAACGCGATCACGATGGGGCCGAAACTCTCCAGCAGCGCAAGCGCGCCGCCGAACCAGTGGTTGGCGACCATCGACACCATGCCTACCAGCAGGAACACCGGCAACAGCAGGAACTGCGGCGCGTCGAAATTCTTGCCGGCACGGATCATCCACGCCGCGAAAGCCAGCAGCAGCACCACCGGCAACAGCGGAATGCCCTCCAGCGCGGGCAAGAAATCCTGTGGCCGGACGATGGTGAGCGCGAGGTAGAGAAGGCTTAATGTGAACATGCGGCGTGATCAGGATCGAGCGCGTGACTCGGGGTGAAGAAACGACTGAGCCAGGCCATCACGATCGGTGCCGCGCCCCATGGACGGATGCACGCGTGCATTCGCTCGCCAACCCGCCCCGCACCGTCGGCGGGGCTGACACGATGGTAGCAGTCGCCGCGGGCGACAGGCTGGCACGGTGCACGTTCCGCGCACGCCCCTCGTCGAGCCCGCACCTCAGCCCCCTCCGAGGCGCTTGCGCAGACGCGACCACAGGGAACCTTCCGCCGGTCGCGGCGAACCCGCGCCGGCTTCGGGCAGCTCGGCGGCCAGCGATGCCAGCGTGCCGGTGACCACGTTCAGCAGGCGCAGGCTCACGCCGGTCTCCTTGCGCACCCGGCTGGCGAACTCCACCGCCAGCATCGAGTGCCCGCCGAGGTCGAGGAAGTTGTCGTTGCGGCGAATCTCCTCGACGCCGATCAGCTCGCGCCAGAGGCCGGCGAGATACAGTTCGCGCGCATCGCTCATCGCGTCGGTCGCGGGCTCGGCCTGCCGGCCGGGACGCTGCTGCGCCACGACCGCCGCGGCGACGGGCTCGGGCAGTTGCTTGCGATCGATCTTGCCGTTGGGCGTCTTCGGCAGCTGCGCCAGGGTCTCGATGTGCTGCGGCAGCATGTAGCCGGGCAGGCGCTGGCGCAGGTGCTCGCGCAGCTCGCGGGCACCCGCCTCGACGTCGCCGTCCATCACCACGTACAGCACCATGCGCAGGTCGTTGTCGCCGAAGCGGCGCACCGCCGCCACGGATTCGTGCACCGCCGGGTGGCTGTCGGCGGCGGCCTCGATGTCGCCCAGCTCGATGCGGAAACCGCGAAGCTTGACCTGGTGGTCGACGCGCCCGTGGAAATGCAGCACGCCATGGCGCCAGGCACCCAGGTCGCCGCTGCGATACATGCGCGCGGTGCCGCCGACGAAGGGATCGTCGACGAAGCGCTCGGCGGTCAGCTCGGGCTGGAACAGATAGCCGGCGGCCACGCCATCGCCGCCGATCCAGATCTCGCCGATGACGCCCGGCGGCAATGGCCTACCCTGCGCGTCCAGCACGTAGATCCGCGTGTTGGCGATCGGCTTGCCCAGCGGCACCGTATCGAGATCCGGGCGGATTCGCGCCAGGCTGGACCAGATCGTGGTCTCGGTGGGGCCGTACAGATTCCAGAGCTCGCGGCAGCGCCCCGCCATGTTGCGCGCCAGTGCCGACGGCAGCGCTTCGCCGCCGACGAACAGGCGCAGCTGATCCAGCGCGCGATCCCGCCCGGCATCCTGCAACAGGCGCAGCACCGAGGGGGTCACCTGCAGCACGTTGCAGCCGCTGCGCTCGATCAGGTCCCACATCCGGTTCGGATCGTGCTGCTCCTCGTCGGTGGCGATCACCACGCGCCCGCCCACGGTCAGCGGCAGGTACAGCTCCAGCCCGGCAATGTCGAACGACAGCGTGGTGGCCGCGCACACGGTGTCGTCCCGGGTGAAACCCGGCTCGCGCGCCATCGCCAGCAGGAAGTTGACCAGGTTGCGGTGAAGCACGGCGACACCCTTGGGCTTGCCGGTGGAGCCGGAGGTGTACAGCACGTAGGCGGTGTCGTCGCCGTGCACCGGCGGCAAGTTGCCCTCGCCCGCCGGCTGCGCGGCCAGTGCGTCGACGTCGAGCAGTTCGCGACCTTCGGCGACCGCCGCCGGCAGCAGTGCCGCGTCGGTGACCAGCACATGGCGCAGCTGCGCATGCTCGGCCATGTAGTGCAGGCGATCCGGCGGGAAGGTGGGGTCCAGCGGCACGTAGGCGGCGCCGCTGCGCAACACGCCGAGCACCGCCACCAGCATCGACAGGCTGCGCGGCACGCAGATGCCCACGCGGTCGCCGCGACCGAGGCCGTGACGACCCAGCGCCAGCGCGAGGTTGCGGCTGGCCTGGTCGAGCCACGCATAGTCGACGCGCTCGCCACCGCACTCGGCAGCGATGCGTTGCGGCGCGGCGCGCATCTGCGCCTCGATCAGCGCGGGCAGGCCCAGCGTGCGGTCGTAGTCCACCGCGGTCGCATTCCACTCCACGAGCACTTGCGTTCGTTCCGCCGCGTCCATCAGCTCGATGTCGCCCAGCGCGCGCTGCGGCGAGGCCACCGCCTGCGCCAGGATCTGCCGCAGGTAATCGATCCAGCGCGCCACGCTGGCGGCGTCGAAGATGTCGGTGTTGTAGGTGAGGCCGCCGGAAAGTCCCTGCGCGTGCTCGATGAACCACAGCCCGACGTCGTCGGCCGCGCCGTGCTGGAACACCGGGATGTTCTGGTGTTCCAGCTCGCCCCAGCGGCCCGGGCGCAGGCGCACGTCCTGGAACGAGAACATCGCCTGGCTCAGCGGCGGGCGGCTGTCGTCGCGGCGCAGGTCGAGGTCGATCACCAGTTGCTCGAACGGCACGTCGGCGCAGGCAAACGCATCGAGCACCACGCCACGCACCGCCTGCAGCGCGTCCAGGAACGAGGCGCCGTCTTCCAGCTGCACGCGCAGCGGCAGCGCGTTGACGAAGAAGCCCATCACCCGTTCCAGCTCGGGCGTGTCGCGACCGCGCACGGGCGTGTTCACGATCACCTCGCCCTGCCCGCTGAGCCGATGCAGCAGCACGCACCAGGCGGTCAGCAACACCATGAACAGCGTGCCCTGGCCCTGCTGGCCGAGCTGGCGCATGCCCGCCGCCTGGTCCGCCGGCAGATGGATCCACTCGGTGGCACCGGCGCCGCTCATGCGCGGCGGACGCGGGCGATCGACCGGCAACGCCAGCGGCTCCAGCGTGCCGGCCAGGCGCTTGCGCCAATGCGCCAGCTGGCGCTTCAGCTCGTCGCCACGCATCCATTGCGCATGCCACGCGGCGAAATCGGCGTACTCGACCGCCAGCGGCGGCAATGCAGGTTCCCGGCCGGCGGCACGCGCGGCGTACAGCGCCGACATCTCCTCGTACAGCAGGTCGAACGACCAGCCATCCCAGATCACGTGATGCGGCATGAAGAAGAACACGTGTTCGTCCGCAGCGAGCCGGAACAGCCGCACCCGGAACAGCGGCGGCGTGCCCAGGTCGAACGGCTCGGCGATCAGCTCCTCCAGCCGCCGGGCCAGCACGGCCTCGCGCCCGGCCGCGTCCACGCCGGAAAGATCCTCCAGCGGCAACGCGATCTCGAGCTCGGCATGGATGCGCTGGACCGCGGTCTTGTCGTCCAGCTCGATCGCCGTGCGCAAGGTCGGCTGGCGCCGCACCATGTCGCGCAGCGCCTGTTCGAAGGCCGCCACGTTCATCGGCCCGCGCAGGCGATGCGCGGACGGCGCGTGGTAGACCACCTGGCCGGGATTGAGCTGCTCCAGGTACCAGACGCGTTGCTGCATCAGCGAGAGCGGCGCGGTGTCGCGATCGGCGAGCCGCGGGATCGACGGCGGCGCCGGGCGGGCCTGGGCCGGATCGGCGCCCAGCGCGCGGATCGCCGCCGCCATCGCGGCCACGCTGGGGGCGTCGAACGCGGCACGCAACGACAGGGTCAACCCCAGTTCGCGATTGAGCCGGGCGATCCAGCGCGAGGCCAGCAGCGAATGGCCGCCCAGGTCGAAGAAGTTGTCGTCCACGCCCGGCGCGTCCACGCCGAGCGTCGCGGCCATCGCTGCGGCCACGCGCTGTTCGAGTTCATCGCGTGGCGCCTGCTGTTCGCGTGCTCCGCTGCCCGCCGCCGTGTCGGGTGCCGGCAATCGCGTGCGATCGACCTTGCCGTTGGGCGACAGCGGGATTGCCGGCAGCATCACGTAATGCGCCGGCACCATGTACTCGGGCAGGCTCGCGCGCAGGTGCGCGGACAGCGCCGCCGGATCGGCGCTGGCGCCAGCCGCGCCGGCGATGTACGCAACCAGGCGCATGTCGCCGGGGCGATCCTCGCGCGCCAGCACCACCGCCTGCGCCACCGCCGGGTGCGTGGCGAGGCGGTGTTCGATCTCGCCCAGCTCGATGCGGAAACCGCGCAGCTTCACCTGGAAATCGTTGCGGCCGAGGTATTCGATGTTGCCGTCCGCACGCCAGCGACCGAGGTCGCCGGTCTTGTACATGCGTGCGTCGGCGTCGTGGGCGAACGGATCGGGCAGGAAGCGCTCGGCGGTCAGCGTCTCGCGGTTGAGGTAGCCGCGACCGACCTGCACGCCGCCGATGAAGATCTCGCCGGCCACGCCCACCGGCACCGGCTGGCCATAGCCATCGAGGATGTAGATGCGCGTGTTGGCCACCGGGCGGCCGATCGGAATGCTCGATGCGTCGTCGCCGGCCACGCACGCCCACGCGGTGACATCCACCGCCGCCTCGGTCGGGCCGTACAGGTTGTGCAGGCCCACGCCGGGCAACTGGCGGAAAAACGCCGCGGCCAGTACCGCCGGCAGCGCCTCGCCGCTGCAGATCACCTGCTTGAGGCTGGCGCACGCCGCGGTATCGCCGTGGTCGAGGAAGGCGTGCAGCATCGAAGGCACGAAATGGATCGTGCTGACCTGCTCGCGCCGGATGGTATCGGCCAGGTAGGCCGGATCGCGATGGCCGCCGGCACGCGCCATCACCAGCCGCGCGCCGCTCATCAGCGGCAGGAAGAACTCCCACACCGAGACGTCGAAACTGCACGGCGTCTTCTGCAGCACCACGTCGCGTGCATCGACGGCGAACATCTCCTGCATCCAGCGCAGCCGGTTGACCACGCCGCGATGCTCGTTCATCGCACCCTTCGGCAGGCCGGTGGAGCCAGAGGTGTAGATCACGTAGGCGAGGTGGCGGTCGTGCAGGCCGTTTGCCGCCGCGAGCGGGTTGGATGCCTCACACTCGGCCCATGCCGGCGCGGCCTGGTCCAGCGCCAACGGCGGCACGGCCGGCGCCAGCGGCGCCAACCGCGACACCAGCGCCTGCTGGGTCAGCAGCATTGCCGGCGCGCAGTCCTGCAGCATCCAGGCCAGGCGCTCGGGTGGATATTCCGGGTCGAGCGGCACGTACGCCGCGCCGGCCTTCAATATGGCCAGCAGGCCGACCACCAGCTCCAGCGAGCGCTCGGCGCAGATCGCCACGCGCTGGTCGGGGCGCACGCCGGACGCGCGCAGGTGATGGGCGAGCCGATTGGCCCGCTCGTTCAACCCGGCGTAGCTCAGCGTTGCGCCTTCATGGCTGACGGCAATCGCCTGCGGCGTGCGCGCCACCTGCGCCTCGATCAGTTCATGGATGCACTGCCCGGCCGGATAGTCGACGTGGGTGGCATTGAACTTCTCCAGCACCTTGCGCTGCTCGATGTCGGCCAGCAGCGGCAGCCGACCGAACGCCGTGTCGTCGTCGGCGGCCATCGCCTTCAGCAGGGTCTGGTAGTGCCCCAGCCACTGGCGGATCGTGGCGCCGTCGAACAACTCGCGGTTGTACTGGCATTCCAGGCGCAGCTCGCCATGGCTTTGCACCGCGTTGATCGCCAGCTCGAAGTTCTCGTAGCGGCGCGGATTGCTGGCGAATTCCAGCTGCAGGCCGGGGAACGCCGAGTCCTCGTGGTCCAGCGCCTGGTCGATGTTGAACATCACGCTGACCAGCGGCAGGCGCGAAGGGTCGCGGCCGATGCGCAGCTTGCGCAGCAGGCTGCCGAAGGTGAGGCGCTGGTGTTCCAGCGCGTCGAGCAAGGTGGTTTGCGCCTGCTCGATGGCCAGCGCGGCGGGCCGGTCCAGGTCCGGCTCGAACAGCAGCGGCAAGGTGTTGACGCAGTGGCCGACCAGGGCGTCGTGGCCGTCGATCGCCTGCCCGGCGGTGGGGATGCCGATCACCACCCGCGACTGGTGTGCCAGCCGGATCAGCAAGGCGGCGAAACTGCCCAGCAAGGTGGCGAACAGGCTGGCGCCCTGGCGCGCGCCGAGGCGGCGGATCGCCGCGACCAGTTCCGCATCCAGCGTCCAGTCCTCGCGAGCGGAGCCGAAGCTGCGGCGGGCCGGGCGCGGGCGATCGGTGGGCAGGTCGAGCACCGGGATCTCGCCGGCGAAGCGCGCCAGCCAGTACTGCTCGTCCTGCGCGTATGCGGCATCCGGCTGGCAGGCCTGGGCCAGCGCGTAGTCGGCGAACGCTTCGGCCGGCGGCAGCGCCTCCACCGCGTGGCCGAGCCGCTGCGCGTACAGCGTGCCCAGCTCGCGCACCAGCACCCACCACGACCAGCCGTCGCAGACGATGTGATGGGCGGTGAGGATGAGCACGTGCTCGTCGTGCGCCAGGCGGAGCAACTCGCCGCGCAGCAGGTGGTCGCGGCCCAGCGCGAACGGGGTTTCCACCACCGCGGCGCGACGCTCGGCCACGGCCTGCTCGCGCCGCGCCGGATCGGCGGCCGACAGGTCGAGCAACGGCAGCTCGAAGCTCACCTGCTCGCGTATGCACAGGGCTTCGCCATCCGGGCCGAAGCTGGCGCGCAGCGCATCGTGCCGATCCAGCAGCGACTGCAACGCCGCGTGCAGCGCGGCCGCATCGAGCACGCCGCGCAAGTGCAGCGAGACCGATTCGTTGTAGGCCAGCGAAGCCTCGGCGCCGAGCTGGTCGGCCAGCCAGATTTCGCGCTGCGGCTCGGTGCTGGGCACCACGCGCGACAGCGTGCCGTCGGCGAAGGGGTCGTAGTCGACGGCGAGCGCCGCGTCCCTGGCTGGGGTTCCGATGCTCATCGCGATCAACTTGCCTTGGTGTAGCTGCCCGGTTGCCCGGGAACCTGCACGAACCACGCCGGACGCCCGTCCGGTTCGCGGCCGATGCGCGCGCCGGGCAGCGGCGGCTGGCGCGCGTCCATCACGGTGCGGGCGGTGGCGGTGCGCCGCGGCAGGAAGTCGGCCTCCTGCAGTTCGATCACCGAATCCTTCCAGGCCTGCGTGATCTGCCGGAAATCCGCCTCGCTGTGCGCGGAGGTGAAGAAGCAGGGGAAGTTGTCCAGGATGTGCACGCCGCGGCTGCGCATCATCGCGAACAGCAGATCCTGCAAGGGATGCTCTTCCAGGAACTGGGTCCTCCAGAACGACGCGAAGTGCTTGACCGCGATCGGCGCGCCGACTTCGTCGCAGAACGCGTTGAGCTCGGCGGCCATCGCCGTGGTGCGCGCGTTGAGCCGCTCCTGCAGGCCGGCGCCCTGCTCCTTGATGTGTTCGAGCACCGCCTGCGCCGCCGCCAGCGCCAGCGGGTGGCGCACGAAGGTGCCGGCGAAATAGGTCACGCCCACGGTCGGCACCGAGTCGTCGCCGAACTGCCAGCTGCCGCCGTCGAGCGCATCCATGAACTCGCGCTTGCCGGCGATCACGCCGATCGGATAACCGCCGCCGACCACCTTGCCGTAGGTGGCAAGGTCCGCCTGGATGCCGAACAGCGCCTGGGTGCCGCCGGGATGGGCGCGGAAGCCGGTGACGATCTCGTCGAAGATGCACAGCGTGCCGGACGCGGCGGTGATCTTGCGCACCTCGCGCAGGAAATCGACCGGCTGGAAGTCGGGCCGCCGGCTCTGCACCGGCTCGATCAGCACGGCGGCCAGCTCGTGCGCGCGCGCGCGGATGATCTCCAGCGATTCCGGCGTGCCGTAGTCCAGCACGATCACGTTCTCCGCCGTGTTGCGCATGATCCCGGGCGCGGCCGGCACCGCACGCAGCTTCTTCGTGCCGCGCACGATCACCTCGTCGATGATGCCGTGGTAGGAGCCGCTGAACAGCACCACGGTGCTGCGCCCGGTGACCGTGCGCGCGACCCGCAGCGCACCCAGCACGGCTTCCGAACCGGTGTTGCACAGGGCGGCGCGGTCGTGTCCGGTGACCTCGCACACCAGTCGCGCCACGTCGCCGGCGAGCGGATGCTGCGGGCCGATCTCGTAGCCGAGGTCGAGCTGGCGGCGGATGGCCTCCAGCACGAAATCCGGCTGCCAGCCGAACAGGCTCATGCCGAAGCCGTTCAGCGCATCCACGTATTCGTTGCCGTCCAGGTCCCACAGGCGCGAGCCCTTGGAGCGCTCGACCACCAGCGGGTAGACGATCTCCTTGGTCAGCGGGCGGAAGCCGTTCACCACGCGCGGGTCGGCCATGTGCGGGCGCTGCGCCTCGGTGTACTGCTTGGACTTGCGCGACCGCGCGACGTAGCGCTCGATGAAACGATCGAGCCGCTCGCGCTGGTGGCGGGACAGTTCCAGCTGGCCGTTGTCGATGCGCGCGATCGCGCCGAACGCCTTCTTGACGTCGTAGCGGGTGTGCGCCAGCGCCGCTTCCTCGTCGCGATCCGCGCTGGTCGACACGGGTGCTGCCGCCGGTGGCGTCGCCACGCTGGCCGGTGGTGCTGCTTGCTGTGCGGGCGCGACGGGTGCGGCGGCGCTCGCCGTTCCCCCGAGCAAGGCCAGCTGCTGTGCCATCAGTTGCATCTGCTGGTCGATCACGTGACGCACGTAGTCGTTGCCGCCCGCTCCCGCCGTCGGCAGCGCCGGCACGGCAAGCGTTGGCGCGGCGAGCGTCGGCGCAGCCACGGGGGCGGCGACCGGCGCGGCAACTGGCGCCGCCGTCGACGCGTCCGGCGGCATCTGCTCGTCCAGCAACGCCGCCAGCCGGTCCAGGCTGGCGTGGTCGACCATCAACTGGCGGAACGTCACCTTGACCGGGAACACGCGCGACAGGTGCAGCGCGACCTGGGTCAGCATCAGGCTGTCCAGCCCGAGCTCGATGAAGTTGCTGGTGCTGTCGGCGTCGTCCAGTTCGATCCCGGTGATGTCCTCGAACACCGCCTTGAGCTGGTTCACCAGCCGGGGGCGGCGATCGGCGGGCATGGCGACTTGCGGCATGGGGGCTTCCTCGGCCGCGGGCGCGGCGGCGACGGGTGTCGGTTCAGCGAACGATGGCGCGGGCGCCGTGGCGGGTGCGGCATCCAGCCAGCAGCGCTGGCGTTCGAACGGATAGGTGGGCAGGCGCACGCGGCGGCGGCGCGCGCGATGGTCGAGTCGTGCCGGATCAAGCGCCACGCCGCGGCACCAGAGTTGGCCCGCGGCCTGCAGCAGCGCCGTGCGCTCCACGTCCGCCGCATCGGCCAGGCTGGGCACGGCGACGATGCGTTCGCGCGCGGTACCGAGTTGCTGTCGGGCGAGCGTGGTCAGCGTGTGGCGCGGCCCCACTTCCAGCAGCACGCGCGATGGCGCGTCGAGCACCCGCGCCAGCGCGCCGGAGAAGCGCACCGGCACGCGCAGGTGCTGCGTCCAGTAATCGATCGAGCCGGCCTGCGCGGGGTCGAGCCAGTCGCCCAGCGCGGTCGACACCAGGGGCAGCTGCGGGCGGCCCAGTTCGACGGCGGCAAGCGCCTCGCGGAACGGTGCCAGCACCGGCTCCATCATCGCCGAATGGAAGGCGTGCGAGGTCTGCAGCAGGCGCGCGGCGATGCCGTCCGCTTCGAGCGCCGCCCGGAAAGCCTCGACCGTCTCGGCCGGCCCGGCCACCACGCAGGCGCCAGGCGCGTTCTCCGCTGCCAGCGCCAGATCCGCCGGCAGGCGTGCCTGCAATGCATCCAGCGGCAGCCGCACCGACAGCATCGCGCCCGGTGGCTGCGCCTGCATCAGCTCGCCGCGCCGCGCCACCAGCGCGATCGCGTCGCGCAGGCTGAACACGCCGGCCAGCGTGGCTGCCACGAACTCGCCCACGCTGTGGCCGATCATCGCTGCCGGCACGAGGCCCAGGCTCATCCACCACTGCGCCAGCGCGTATTCGATGGCGAACGTCGCCGGCTGCATCACCGCCGTGGGCAGCAGCGCGGCCGGGTCGTCGGCGAACACGCACGCGGCGAGATCGAAACCGCCCTGCTTGCGCAAGGCGCTGGCGCAAGCGTCGAATGCGTCGCGGAACACCGGCTCGCTGGCATGCAGCGCGCGACCCATGCCGGCGTACTGGGCGCCCTGGCCCGGGAACAGGAAGACCACGTCGCTCGCCCGCGCCGGCGTGCTGCGCGTCGCCGCCGCGGCGATTTCCGCGCTGGCCAGCTGCGCGCTGGCGCTGGTGGCGGACTCGGTGACCACGGCCAGCCGATGGGCGAAGGCCTTGCGTCCGACCGCCAGCGTCCACGCCACGTCGGCAAGCTCGACTTCCGGAGAGTCCGCCAGGTGTGTGCCCAGCCGCGTGGCCGCCGTACCCAGTGCAGTGGCCGTGCGCGCCGACAGCAAAAGCAGTTGCGGCCCGGCGGTCGCCTCGCTCGGCGTCGGTGCGGGTGCTTCCTCCAGCACCACGTGCGCATTGGTGCCGCCCACGCCGAACGAACTCACGCCCGCGCGGCGCGGTACGCCGGGCGCGCTGGTCCAGTCGTGCAGGCGATCGTTGACCACGAACGGCGAGCGGGCGAAGTCGATCGCCGGGTTGGCCGCGGCGTAATGCAGGCTCGGCGGAATCCGCCGCTCGGCCAGCGCCAGCGCAGTCTTGATCACGCCGGTCGCACCGGCGGCGATCACCAGGTGGCCGACGTTGCTCTTGACCGAACCGAGGCGGCAGAAGCCGGTATCCGGCGTATCGCGCCGGAACGCCTTGACCAGGCCCTCCACCTCGATCGGATCGCCGATCGGCGTGGCCGTGCCGTGCGCTTCCACGTAGGAGATGCTGCGCGCGTCGACGCCGGCGTTGCGCTGCGCCATCGCGACCACCGCGGCCTGGCCCTCGCTGCTGGGCGCCATGAAGCTGGCCTTGGTGCCGCCGTCGTTGTTGATCGCGCCACCGCGGATCACCGCGATGACCGGGTCGCCATCGGCCTGCGCGTCGGCCAGCCGCTTCAACAGCACCACCGCCGCACCGTCGCTGAACACCGTGCCCCGCGCCTCGGCGTCGAAGCTTCGCGTGTGGCCGTCCGGCGACAGCATCGCGCCGTCCTGGAACAGGTAGCCGCTGCGCGGCGGACAGGTGATCGAGGCACCGCCGGCCAGCGCCATCTCGCACTGGCCGCTGCGCAGGCTCTCCATCGCCTGGCAGATCGCCACCAGCGAGGTGGAACAGGCGGTGTGCACGCTCACCGCGGGACCGGTGAGGTCCAGCTTGTGTGCCACCCGCGGCGCGATGAAATCCTTCTCGTTGTCCAGCATCACCTGGAACGCGCCGAGCTTCCCGACCTGGTCGGGATGCGCGCTGACGTGGTGCTGGAAATAGGTCGCGTTGTACATGCCGGCGAACACGCCGACCGGGCCGTCCTGCGCGCCGGGCGCATGGCCGGCGCGTTCCAGGCACTCCCAGCACAGCTCCAGGAACAGCCGCTGCTGCGGGTCCATCAACTCCGCCTCGCGCGGGCTGATGCCGAAGAACGCGGCGTCGAACAGCTCCACGCCGTCGATCACGCCGCGCGCGGGCACGTAGGCCGGATCGTCGCGCAGGCTCGCCGGGATCGACGGGTCGAGCTCGCCCGGCGCGAAGCGGGTGATCGACTCGCGCCCCTCGCACAGGTTCTGCCAGAAGCTCTCGATGTCCGCGGCGCCGGGGAAGCGGCCGCTCATGCCGATGATCGCGATCGGCTCGGCACCGGCTTGCGCGCCGGCGGCACGCGGGCGGGCGAGGCGCGCCGGTTCGATGCCGTCGGCGCCGGCGTGATCGCGGTGGCGGGCCAGCGCCAGCGGCGTGGGATCGCGGAAGAAGGTCAGCACGTCCAGCGCGGCATCGCCGTCGCGGCGCAAGCGATCGATCAGCCGCACCGCCAGCAGCGAGCTGCCGCCCAGCTCGAAGAAGTTGTCGTGGCGGCCCACCTTGTCCAGCGCGAGGCTGGTGGCGAAGGCGGCGCACAGGCGCGTCTCGGCTTCGCCCACCGGGGCTTCGTAGGTCGTGGCCAGTTCCGGCCGTGCGCTGCCCGGCGCCGGCAGTGCGGCGCGGTCGAGCTTGCCGTTGGTGGTGACCGGCAGCGCGTCCAGCACCACCCACGCGGCCGGCAGCATGAACTCCGGCAGTTCGGCAGCCAGGCCGCGGCGCAGCGCCGGCTGGTCGGGGCGGGTGGCGGCGGGGACCACGTAGGCGACCAGGCGCTTGCCCAGCGGCGGGTCATCGCGCAGCACGACGGCGCAGGCGCGCACGCCGGGCTGGCGCAGCAGCGCTGCCTCGATCTCGCCGGTCTCGATGCGGTAGCCGCGGATCTTGACCTGGCCGTCGCGCCGGCCGACGAACTCCAGCACGCCGTCGTCGCGCCAGCGCACCAGGTCGCCGGTGCGATACAGGCGGCCATCGGCGGCGCCGAACGGATCGGCCACGAAACGCTCGGCGGTCAGCTGCGCCCGTCCGAGGTAACCGCGCGCCACGCCGTCGCCGCCCACGTGCAGCTCGCCGACCACGCCCGTCGGCACCAGCTCGCCGGCGCGATTGAGCACGTACACGCGGGTGTCGGCGATCGGCCGGCCGATCGGCACCGAGCGCGCGTCGGCCGGCAGGTCCCGCGGGATCGGCCAGGTGCAGGTGAACGTGGTGCACTCGGTCGGGCCGTAGCCGTTGATGATCTCCACGCCGGGCAAGGCCGCCAGCGCGCGGCGCACATGGTCGACCGACAGTGCCTCGCCACCGATCAGCAGCTGGCGCAACCCCTCCAGCCGACGCGGCGCCTCGTCGACCACGGCGTTGAACAGCGACGAGGTCAGCCACGCCGTGCCGACCCCTTCGCCGGCAATGGTTGCGGCCAGGCCGGCAGCGGTGGGGATAGTTTCGGGATGGACCACCACGCGACCGCCGTTCAGCAGCGCGCCCCAGATTTCCAGGGTCGACGCATCGAAGCCCAGCGGTGCGGCGTGCAACATGCGCGTGTCGGCATCCAGCCGCACGTAATCCACGCCGCACACCAGCCGGATGATCGAACGATGGGCGATCGCCACGCCCTTGGGGGTGCCGGTGGAGCCGGAGGTGTACATCACGTAGGCGAGCGCATCGCCGTCGACCACGGGCAGCGGCGCGTCGTGCGGCACGGGTACGGACTCGACGACATCCAGCGCAAGGCACGCCACTCCATCGGGCAACGGCAGCGTAGCCGCGACCGATGCGACCAGCACCATCCGCGCACCCGCATCGGCCAGCGCAAACGCCAACCGCTCCGGCGGGTGGCTGCGATCGAGCGGCAGGTAGGCCGCGCCGGCCTTGAGCACGCCGAGGATTGCCACCAACGCCCCCGCCGAACGCTCCAGCGCGACGCCGACGATGTCGCCCGGCACGACGCCGGCATCGAGCAGATGCCGGGCCAAGGTGCTGGACCGCTCATCGAGTCGGGCATAGCTCAGGGCGTGCCCGCTCTCGACCACCGCCGGTGCATCCGCATGCGCGGCGGCGGTGCGGGAGAACAGCGCGGACACGCTGTCGCCGCGGTGTCGCGGCACCGCGGTGTCATTCCACTGCACCAGCAAGCGCTGGCGTTCGGCCGGAGCGAGGAGATCCGGCTCGGCGTCAGCTTCGTCGAGCAGGCCCGCCCAGGCGCGCTGCACGCAACCGGCCAGCAGCTCCACGCTCGCTGCCGTCAGCGGGCTGCGCCAGCGCAGTTCGAGGGCGATCGCGTCGCCGAAATCGAGGCGCCAGGTGGAGAGCGCGGCGGCGGCGTCCGGCAACGCTGCCTCCTGCAGCACCATCCACGCCACCGTGACCGGGGCGGCCGACCCGCGCGCTGCGGACAGCACGCCCTCCAGCCATGCCTTGCGTGGCGCGTCGCGGGGCACCGGCACGGTCAGCTGGCGGGTGCATCCGGCCTGGTGCAGCGTTGCCACGGCGGACTCGGCGCCGGTCAGCTGCGCCTCGACCCGCGCCAACGCGGCCAGCAGGGTCAGCGCCGCGCGCTCGGGATCGGCCGCGTGCAGCGCCGCCACGCAAGTCGCCAATGCGCCGTCGAGCGGCACGCGGCGGCTTTGCCAGGTTTCGTCATCGGCAGGCGCGATGCCCGGCAGCACGTCCAGCAACGACATGCCGTCGTCAATTGACACTGGATTGGATGCCGCGCCCACCACCCCTCCTGGTCGGGCGGCGATGACCGCCACGACACGCGCCGATCTCCCTCGGGCAGGATGCGCGCGATTCGCGAGGCACCGCGGATCGGCCGGCATCTGCCCAGCGAAGCCGCCTGGGAGCACCCGCTCATCGCGTCGTCTGCCAAACCAGCCTCTGGACGACAAGATTAGCGCAGAACCGCGTCGAACTGTGCAATGGGGCACGCCATTCAGACTGACTGCGTGCTATGCAGATGGACTATGGCGCGGCGGACTGGAACGCGAACAGCCACAGGATCGCCCGCTGGCGCGGGCTGCCGCTCCAGCTCACCCGGTAGGTACCGGCACGGTCGACCTGGCGGTAAGCCACCGCGCA
>Ga0207639_10001757_pt1 | contig 14580 bp, 15 predicted proteins | sample KBSCornC32_FD_184299 | JGI IMG/M metagenome (GOLD analysis project Ga0207639, IMG submission 184299) | Corn rhizosphere microbial communities from Kellogg Biological Station, Michigan, USA - KBS Corn C3-2 (SPAdes) (version 2) | ecosystem: Host-associated > Plants > Roots > Rhizosphere > Soil ...
GTCCGGTTCGGTTCATTCAATAGGCGGTGGCGCTGCCGGAAGCGCTTCTCCGCTCGTCCCGGTTACGGCTTCCCGCGCGATAACCACTCCTCTTCAAGAGCGCCGCGTTGACCGGATGTTAACCCGCCGCGCGTTAAATCCATTTCGGACCAATTTATTCGGTCGCCAGGTGGGACGTGGACAATGACCAACATTTTTCTTCGTGGAGCGGCAATGGCTGCGGCCTTGCTAACCCTCGCGGCGGGATCGGCGGCGAATGCCGCCACCCAGGGCAGCCTCGGGACGACCTCGACCGGAACGGTCGGAGTGAGCGTGTCGGTTCCGAACCGGGTTCAGATCTCGGGACTGACCGACGTCGCCTTCACCAACCAGGATCCGAGCGTCGCCGCCTCCAACGCGCAGAACGTCTGCGTGTGGAGCAACACCAGCACGCGCGGCTATAATGTGACCGCGAGCGGAAGCGGTACCGCGGGCGCGTTCACGCTCGCCAACGCTTCGCTGACGGTTCCTTATTCGGTGGAATGGGCGGGAAGCTCGGGCGCAAGCTCGGGCACAGCCCTCGCGTCGGGGACGGCGCTTACCGGGCTGACCTCGACGGCGACCAACGCGACCTGCAGCGCGGGAGCGGCGAGCACGGCGAGCCTGATCGTCAAGATCGCTTCGAGCAATCTCCAGTCGATGCAGGCCTCGACCAGCTATACCGGGACCCTGACGCTCGTCGTCGCGCCCGAATAAGGGGCGCATCGGTGGCAGGGGGTCGATCGGCGGGCTCCGGCGGGATCGAGAGCAAGCACAGGAAAGCCGGTTGGGGCACGGCCTGGCGGCCAGGTTTCGCGCGCATCGCGAAGGGCGCCTTTCCTGCCCTCCTGCTCCTTTGCGCAGTTCCGGCCGGCGCGGCGAGCAACAAGGTCCGGATCACGAACCTCAGCGACGTCGCGTTCGGCTCGGTCGCCAATCTCTCGACGGACGCGGTGCAAAGCCAGAGCCTCTGCCTTTACGCCGACACGGCGACCAACGGCTATAATGTGCGCGCAAGCGGCTCGGGCGCAGGGGGCGCCTTTACCTTGGCTTCGGGAGGTAACAATCTTCCGTTCGACGTTCAGTGGAGCAGCGCTTCCGGCCAAAGCAGTGGCACCCAGCTCACCGCCAACGTCGCTTTGTCTGGCCAGGTCAGCAATGCGGCGCAGCAGACGTGCAACAACGGCCCAGCCACCACGGCAAGCCTGATCGTGATCCTTCGGTCCGCGGCGCTGTCGAGCGCCGCTGCCGGCCCCTATAACGGCTCCCTGACCCTCATCGTCGGCGCTGAATGAGCGGGCACGGCAATGCTCCGCAAAGTGACCTTGCTGGCCATGCTGGTCGCCGGCTCCCTCCTCGCGGAGTCGGCCGCAGGCGCTAGTTCGGCAAGCCTGATCCAGTCCGCGGCACCGCCGGCCGGGTTCGACGAGCTGACCCGCCCCCGCGAAATGCTTCTCGATGTCTATTATGGCGACCGCAAGGTCGGCGAAGCCAGGGCCGTGGTCGCGCCCGGGACCGTCCGGTTCATCGACCCCGCCACCCTCATCGCGCTCGTCCCGGACGTCATTCCCTCGCCCGCGCTCACTGCCGAGCTGTCCAGTGAGCTTCCAAGCCATCCCGAGCTGGTCTGCTCGCCCGGCAATTCCGGTCAATGCGGCGAGCTCGCTCCCGAAAGCGTCGGAGTGATCCTCGACGAAGACCATTTCCGGGCAAGCCTGTTCTTCGCCCCGAAGCTATTGAGGACCAGCCCGGCGGTCGGCGATCTCTATCTCAAATCCTCGACCGGCCCGTTGTCGCTGACAAGCAATGTCGGGCTCGCCTTGTCCGGCTCGACCGGGACCTCGGCCATTTACAATATCCAGGACCGGACGATCCTCTCTCTCGGAAACGCCCGGATCCGTTCGGATTTCTCCTACGCGTCCAGGCTCGGACTCACCATCGACAATCTCGTGGGCGAAATCGAGCGCCGCGACCTTCGTTATTCGGCCGGGCTGTTTTGGGCGCCGGGCCTCGACCTCACCGGACAGCGGCGGATCGCCGGGATCGGGGCCGGAACCCAGTTCGACACCCGCGCCGACCGCGAGCTCATCGAAGGGACGCCCCTCGTCCTGTTCCTGCAGCAGCCTTCGCGGGTGGAGATGATCGTCGAGGGCCGCCTCGTCACCTCGCGCTCTTATGGCGCGGGCAACAACGTCCTCGATACGTCGGCGCTTCCCGACGGCTCCTATCCGGTCATGCTGCGGATCCGGCAGGAGAATGGGGGAGTCCGCGAGGAACAGCGCTTCTTCGTCAAGAACGCGCAGATCGCGCCCGCCGGCCAGACCCTGCTGCTCGCTTATGCGGGAATGCTCGCGAATAGCGAGCCGCATCATCCGATCAGCATTTCGGACAATTTCTATTACCAGCTCGGCGCCGCCCGGCGCCTCAGCCGATCGATCGCGGTCGATCTGTCGGCGGTCGGCGCAGCCGGCAAGAATATGATCGAAGCCGGCGGCTGGCTGGTCACGAGGCACGGCAAGGTCCGGGTCGCGGGGCTGGTTTCGACCAAGGGCGACAAAGGCGCCCTGGTCCAGTTCGGCTCGAGCGGCCAGGGGCCGCTCAACTTCAACCTAGACGTCCGCCGCGTGTGGAGCAGCGACGGCCGGCCGCTCATCCCGCTCCCCGCCTTCATCGACAGTTTCGGGACGACTCCGCCGACGGGCGCGCAGGTCGGGCAAAGCTCCTACACCCAAGTCAGCGGAAGCCTCGGCTACAGCCTCGGCCGGGCCTATTTGTCGGTGATCGGCTCGCTTCGCCACGACCGGGGCTTTCGAACCGACTATACGGTTGGCCCAAACCTCAACTGGCCGATCTTCTCGAAAGACGGAATGGAGATCGTGCTCCAGGCCGACGCCCAGCGGACGAGGACGACCACGGCCGCCTTCGCCGGCCTTCGATTCCAGCTCAATTCGAACCGCCTGTCGTTCCTCGCAACCGCGGGCGAGGCCGTTCGCCACACCGACGGCGGCTCGGATTCGGACGTAAGCCGGGCGGTCGGAAGCCTCAGCGCCGAATATTTCCACGAAAGCGCCGACCGGACCCAGGTCTCGGCCAATGCAGGCTTCGAGAGGAGCCTCGACACCAGCGACATTCATGCCGGGGCCGCAATCTATTCGCGGCTCGGAAGCGCGCGGGGCGATCTCCTCCACCCGCTCGAGGGCCGCGGCGGTCTCCAATATGGGTTGACCCTGCAGTCGGGCGCGGCGCTCGACCGCCATGAGCTGGCGCTCGGCGGCCGCGACATCCAGGAAAGCGCCTTGGTCGTGTCGCTCGACGGCGACCGCGGCCGGACAGCGTTCGACGTGCTGGTGGACGACCAGCCCCGGGGACGGCTGGTCGCCGGCCAGTCCGTCCCGATCTTCCTCCAGCCCTATCGCTCGTACCAGGTCCGGATCCGGCCCGCCGGGCCGACCTCGGTCGACTATGACACCGGGACGCGCTCGGTCGTCCTTTACCCCGGCAATGTCGCCCATGTCCGCTGGGCCGCGCGCTCCTTGTTCACCGTGTTCGGTCAGGCGGTCGGCCCGGACGGCCGCCCGATCGCTAACGCGATGGTCCGCTCCGAACGCGGGATCGGCGAGACCAACGGCGAGGGTTATTTCCAGATTGACGTGGCGGGCGGAGACACGCTTTCCTTCACCAGGGGGCAGTCCTTGACCTGCCATTCGAAACTCGGAACGTTCAAGGAGGGCCGCGACCTAGTGCCGCTCGGGAAGGTGACCTGCGAATGAGCCGGACGAAGATGATTTCGGGCGCGCTTTTGGCGCTTGCCGCTTTCGCATTGCCCGCTGGCGGCGCGCGCGCCGACATCGTTCTCAGCGAGCTGATCGTCGAGCTTCATCCCGGCGACCATGCGCGCGAGGACGTCGAAATCTGGAACCGCGACAAGGAGCGGGCCTATGTGGCGGTCGAGCCAGCGGAGATCGTCGATCCGGGGCGTCCCGACCAGAGCCGGCGCGAGGACCCCGACCCCGAGAAGCTCGGGCTCCTCGTCACCCCCGCCCGGATGATCCTCGAGCCCGGCCAGCGCAAGCTGGTCCGGATCGCGACGCTCGGGGCGGATACGAGCCGCGAGCATGTCTACCGGGTCACCGTGAAGCCCGTCGCCGGCCCGCTCCAATCCGACGCTTCGGGCCTCAAAGTGCTGGTCGGCTATGATTTGCTGGTGCTTGTCCGACCCGCCGTCGCTCATCCGGCAGTCACCGGAACAAGGAACGGAAACAGCCTCACGCTTCGCAATGACGGCAATGCCAGCGTCGAGCTGACGCACGGACGCCAATGCGATTCCACCGGCCAGAAATGCGCCGAGCTTCCCGGAAAGAGGCTTTATGCCGGCGCCGACTGGACCGAGACCCTGCCCGGGGCCGGAACCGTCGAATATTCGGTCAAATCGCCGGCCGGCGCGGTTTCGATGAAATTCTAAAGCCTAGCCGACCCTGACCCGCTTCGACGGGAGGTTGACGGGGCGGTAGTCCGGAACTTCGGCAACGCGGTCGAACACCGAGCCATGGACCAGCGCACCATCAGGAATCACCCTCGGTTCGGCCATTGGCAGATACAGCCCGAGGAATGACCATCGCCGGGGCCATTCGCGAAACTTCCTGAGCTTCGGAATGACTTCCAGGATCCACCAGAACCCCTTGAGTGACCGGTGGACCCGGGCCTTCGGATCGGGAGCGGCGTAGACCCGGGCACTATCCTTCCGCTCCTTCCCGAGCACGAGGTAATTGGTCATCGAAGTGCTCGTCTTCAGACCCGCCGCCTTCGCCTGGTTGATCATCCACAGCAAAGGAAATTTCGATAATCCGGACTGAACTTCGGGATATCCGGCGCCGACGTCCGAGTGAACGCCCGCGAACCACACCTGGCGAATGTCCTGCGGTTTCCAGTTCTTGTCGTTGAACGGATTGGTCTTGAAGGTCTGCGGCTCGTTCCACGGATGAAGCCGGAACATGCGCCGGCGCTCGTCGATCGAAATCGCCTGCCGGAAGATCTCGACGCCGGGATTGGTCCGAGTGAAGCGCAGTGACTGAAGGTCGAGCAACAGCCGGTCGGGCCGCGGAACGATCACCGATGCAACCGTATCCCAAACCCCGATGAACTTGATCGTGACCGGCCGCGATCCGGCGACCCTTCGGAACTCCCAGGCCGCCGGGAGACCCGTGGCGATCTCGGCTTCCGACGCCGCCGCTCGAAGCGCGTCCTCATCGGCGATCTTCCTGCCCTTGCGGCTGTCGTGGCTGGCCTTCTTGTAGGCGGTGAATGCGTAATCGGCGAGGTTGAGCTGGTCGGGCCTCAATAGACCGATGACATAGACGAACGCCGCGAGCACTCGGACGGTATAAGCGCCCCGGCTGAACCCGAAGAGCGAGATTGCATCGCCCTCGGCATATTGTGTGCAGAGGAAACGATAGGCGTCGAGCACATTCTCATCGAGGCCGTAGCCCGTCGCGAGGCCCAGGAATTCGCGGACCCGCAGCTTGACGATCTGCCAGCCGTCATAGTCGCCCACCGTTCCGACGCCCGGGTTGTAATAAACCAGCTGGTCGTCGCTTTTCCCGAGGACTCGGTAGAGCTTCAGAACGTTCGACAATTGGTCGTTGATCTGATTGCCCGTGCCGTCGCAGCAAATGACGATATTCTTCGCCACTTCGGAACTCCTACGGCATCAGCACTAGCGGCAAGCCGCCGCTTTCCTGGTCGATGGCCAGATCGAATTGAGCAGCGCCGCCAGCCTTGCGCCGCCCTTGATCAACTGTTGCGCCTGAACCCGCTTCACCGCCTTATTGTAGGCGGCGCTGTCGGCGAACTGGATGTCCCACTCGGCGGGCTCCGTATCCGGCGTGAAGCTCATCCCCGAATAAGCGATCCTCGCCGCGGCGACGCTTTCCGAGGCCCAGGTCTTGACCGGCTCGGGGGTCGGATTGGGAAGCGGCGCGATGAGGCAGGCCTGGGCGATCGCCTGGGTAGTCGGGGTCGCGCTGGAAACCGTGTCCCATTTGTGGTGCAGATTGTCGGTGCTCCCCGGAGTCAGAAGGAGGGCGTTCCCGCCGATCGTCTCCAGTCCGCTGTCGCCGGTTTCCTGCGAATTGTTGGGATCGAGATAGACCGCCCCGACATGGAGCGGCTGGTGAAGATCGCCGACGAAATGAGCGAGCAGGATGAGCGCGTCGCGCCTGGACTCGATGTCGCCGGGGAATGGGGACAGGTCGCAAGCTTCCGCGTCATCGCATTTCAGCTTCGTCACCAGCGCCTCGATCGCATGCACGACGTCGTAATGCTGCGCGCCGAAATAGCTCGCGTCATAATCGGCGTGCTCATGCACGTTCACGTCGGCGAAATGGAACGCCTTGTGACAGTTGGTCGCCTTGTGCGCATATTCGCAATTGCTCCAGTTCTTGCGCGTGTAGCTCCACATTTCCTGACGCTCGGCAGCCGAGAATTGATTGCAGACCGCGGCCAGGTTTCGCGGGTTCAGCTTGTAGTTGGGCGGCCCGGAAACATTCTTCGCGCAGTCCGCCCAGACGGCGGCCAGTGACAGGTCGAGGCCCGGTCCGAGCAAGGCTTTGACGTGCCTGCGCGCATTGGGATTGAGAAGCCTGAAGGCGACCGCGCCGACATACTCATGCCCCTGCCAGCCCCATGCGGAAGCTGGCGGCGTCGAAGCAAAGTTGAAGCACGCCGCGCCGATCAGAAGCAGCGAACGCGAAAACTTCATATCGAGTCTCCCCCTGACTCGATCCGGCACGGACGAATTCTACGCTCGTGCAATTTCCTCCGCAACTTGGCCGGGCGTGCTGCCGGAGCGCCGATTCCAGCTTTGCCCAGCTTTGCCGTGATGGAAAGCCCAGCCGCAGTTCCCACTTGCCCAACAGCGTGCCGCAAGCACTTTCAGATATCCTCTTTCAGCATCGACAAGCGCGACTGGAGCCTGAAAGGCTTTGCGCCTTCACCGAGCCTTAGCGCCACCCGCCGACTCCAATGAAGAACATAAATAGAACAAAGGCCGCGAGATTCGACCCTGATGCTTCGCCTCGATGACCCTACCGACAACCGCGGCCTAGGCTGGACGCGGCTGACCGAACCGCAGGTCATCGACCTCCTCTACATTGGATTGAAGCTCTCCAGGCCAAGCCACCGGCGCAGCCTCACCGACCGGAACGCGACCAAGGCCGACGCAGCCGCCAAAGCCATCGCGGCCTCACTCGCGGCGCGGTTGCGCCATTATCCGATTTTCGGGCCGGCGCGGCCGTTCAGCGGCGCCCCTTGCGGCGCCGGCCAGGGACCGGTTCCCGATCAAGGTTTTCGCATCCGTGACGGCGGCGGTTGAGCCTTCGGCCCCGCTATTTCGGTCCGAACCAGGCGGCGATCGCGGAGAAAGCGAAGACGAACAAAGCACCGACGGTCACCGCCGGAGTGAAGGGCAAGAAGTTGATCCCGATGATGTAAGCCGCGACCACGAGCACGCCCCACAAGGTCGCGCCTGCGAGCCTCCTTGCGGCGCCCTTGTTGGGATCCGGCTTGATGAGGAGGTTGGCGCCGCCGCCGAGCAGCCCGCCGAGGATCGACGCGAGGACCGTCAGCCACGGTAATGTGTAGTTGACCGTCGCGGTCACCGGCGCAAGTCCGGGAGAGGTCGCCCGGATTTGCGCGGACCCGACCGAGCCGGAGCGAAGCTCGGCCATCGCCGTCCCATTGGCGTCCAGGATGAGCCTGCTGTTGTCGAGATAGCCCGACGGCTGGACGTGGAGGGTGACGACCCTGCCCGCCGCGTTGCCGGCATTGTTGAGCGACACCATGACCTTCGTCGTCTCGATTCCGAGCCCGGCAATGTTGCCGTTGCCCGTATCCACGTCGAGCTCGGTTGCGACCGGAAGCTCCACTTGTGTCCCCTGATGATCGAAAACCGACACGACAAGGAGCTTGGCGACCGCACCCTGCACCGCGCTCAGCCATACTTCGACGGTCCTGAACGGCGGACTTGTCGAATCGACAAGGACCCGCGCCGGCTCGCTCTTGGCCGCCCCGACGACCTGGAACAGCAAGGGCGTCGGCAAGCTCTTCGTGCTTCCAGTGTCGGCGATCTCGCTGACCCCGATCAGCAGCTCGCCCTTGAACAGCCCGCTCGAATCCCGTTGCAGAGGCTGGTTGACGAAAATGAACGGCTTCAGCTGGAGCGTGGGCGCCCCTTCAGCGCTCACCCGGACGACTCCCGGAAGCGTGATCAGGCTGCTCGCCGGGTTCGACAAAGCGGCGCGAATCCGGTCGTTGCCCGCGATCGCGCCGGTGAGCAATTTCTCCTCGGCCGCCGAGGTCTTGATCACCTGGAGCTCCGCAGGCGCCTTCGAAGTCACCACCGGGCTCGCGACCGGCGCCGCCGGAACGAGCTGCGCTCCGTTGAGCTTGACCGGAGCTGCCTGGGGGCCCGCCGCGGCCGCCACCTTGCCGGGATCGAGATTGAGGGTCGCCGCAGCCGGCCGCTGGGCGATCGCCTTCGACAGTTCGTGCGCCTGCGCATCGGAGATGGCCTGCCTCGCGGCAGTCAGCCCCGAAATCGGGGTCCGGACCTGGGCCGAGGCCGAAGCGCACGACAGCACCAGCAGGCCGCCGAGAAGTGAACGATGGAAGGTCATGACCGCATTCTCCTCACGTTCCGCGGGTGGCGGCGCACAGCGTCTGGGCGCCCTGGAGGAAGATCTGCCCGGTCGTGACCAAAGTCGCTCCGTCGGGAACGTCGGGCTTTCCATCGACCTGCCTCGCGACGATTGCGATCGCTGCCGGCGAAGGCGAGGTCGCGTCGAACTTCAGCAAGGTCATGTCATTGTCGATCTTCATCGCGACCAGCGGCCCGATATTCTCCTCGTACCGCTTCACGCTTGCATTGACCGCCGCGAGGTCGGCCGAAGCCGGGATGTGGGCGCTCATGAAAATGGCGTCTGCGGGCGCATTCACTGCTGCTTCTCCTCATAGGGCTTGAGGACTCCGTCGACCCGGTCGAGGAAGGCGCCCTGCTCCTCCGGCGCCATGGTCGTCACGCGCGCCATCTCGATCCGGATGAGCGCGCTCAATTGCCTGGCGCTCGCGCCGGGCGGCGGAGCGAGTCCAAGAGCCAGCGCAATGGCCTTCAGCTGGTCGCCGTCGTTCGCGGCCTCGAGCTTCCGGATGAGTTCAACGGCACCATGGAAGCGCGCATCGACATCCGGCGCGACATCCTGGACCGTTCCGATGTCGACGATCGTCTCGGCCTGCTGCCGCGCGGCGTCGGTCTGGGCGGCATTCTGGACCGCCGCCGTCGTCAGCTCCTGGACCGCCGCATTGAGGCTCCCGGCATCCTGCAGCTGGTCGAGATCGAAGGCCGCTCGGGCAAGTGTGTAGATTCTGGCGTCCGGATCCGAATTTTCCGACCGCGCGATCGCGGTCAGGACCTTGTTCCGCCTCGCGTCCATCGAGGCGATGATCGCGGGCAATGTCTGCTTGTAGAAAAGATCCTTGTTGACCGAGGCGCCGAGCCCAAGCGACAAGGCCGATCCTGCCGCAAGCTTGCTTGCGAGCGGCCCCTTGGTGACGACCGACGCGGCAGTCGACAGACCCTGTGAAATCACGTCCGCGCTGAGATTGGTGAGGCCGGCTTCCTTCGACAGCGATCGGGTGAATTTGGAATAATTGGCGTTGATCGCTCCAACGCACAGGCTGATGATTTGGTCGCGATAGGCCCCGGCCGACATACCGGCCGGCGGGCCGGCCATGTCGGCCCGGCTCGGGCACACGGCGTCATAATGGGCCATGTCCACTGCCGTCAGGCGCGGCTGTGCCCCGTCGAGCGATGAGCAGGCGGATGCGAAACATGAAACCGCCATCGTAAAGCCGAGCTTCAGCGGAACACTCCCGGACCGAGCTGCTGTCGTCATCACGATGCCCACTCGGCGCGAAGCTGCTCGCCGGTGAATGGATAATAGTTGCAGTCGACCTCGCCGGCGCTGTTCCCGGGAATCCCCGGGATCTTCCGCCGCCTAGGGTCGGACGCCTTCCCCTCGCTGAACTGCCACAGCCAGTAATTGTCCCAGCTCGCCTGGACTCGAGGCGCCGGGCCATATTGCGAAAGCCAGAGCCGGTGGCTTCCGAGATATTCGTCATGCTGGGCGCCGAGCGCATTCTTGACCGTGATCCCGCTGTAGATCACGGCCTTCCGGCCAAGCTCCTGCTGGATCCGGTGAAGGAAGTCGCGCGCGCCCTGGAGAGTCATCTGGTTGCCCGGGCTCGCCTCGAAATCGAGCGCGACCAAGGTATTTTCGTCGGGCTTTGCCCATTCGAGGAAGTTCGCGACCTGCTCTTCCGCAGGAGCTGCCGTCCCCCAATGATAAGCCCCCCATAAGAGGCCTGCGTCGGTGGCCCGCTCGCGCCGCGCCGCATATTGGTCGTCGCGTCCGGAGCGTCCGGTCGTCGCCTTGTGAATGATTCCGAGAACGCCCGCGACCTGGGCTTCCTCGAAGCTCGCGACCGCGTCGCCATGATAGAGGTCAACGACATTGGCCGCAGGAAAGGCAGTGCTGACCGGAGCGACCGGAGCCGGCGCAAACGGCGCCGGGACAGGCGCCGAATATCCGGGCTCGTGCTGGACGAACGGACCGCATGCGCCCGACCAGACGAAGGAATCGTCCGCAAGCCTGAACCACAAGCGGTTGCCCTGGACCTCGTCGCCCGCAGCGATCGCCGCAACCTGGAGCTCGCTTCCGCTGTCCTGCTTTCGAAGGACCGGGGCAAGGCGAGACGGACCGCCTAGCCGAACGTTGAGCCTGGCGGTGACCGGGACGGTGCCCGAGACCGCGATTTCGCCGGGATGGACGGGCATTGCTCAGCCCACCGCGCCATCGGCTGAATCAACGGCACCGGCAGTTACGCCGCCGGTGCCAACCGCCTCCTGGCCCGCTGCAGTGCCGGGGGCCGGCATTGCGCGGGTCATGAAGCCCTCGATGAAGTCGGCGCCGGCATATCCGGCCGCGGCGAGCCCGGCGATCTGGTCCCCCGTAAGGTCCGTTCCCGGCTTGATGGTCGTCGTGGCCGCGATCGCGGCGGCAATCGCACCGATCGCCAGCGACACCAGCAATTTGCTCGCAACGATCATGTCGGTGACCGGCACGCCCGCGGCCACCTGCGCGCTCGTCGCGTCATTGACCTTCTTGAGGCCGACGATCATCCGGGCACCCTGCCCGCCCGCGCCGATCAGCGCCGCAAGCCCCATCAGGTTGAACCAGTCCGAACCCGGAAAAGCGTCGACCATGACTTCGGCCCCCCACTGCCCTCAGGGCAGATTTGTCCCCGAGCCGAGACCGCCAGTGGGTCGCTGGAACCGCGCGCGACCGGGACGCCGGGCAAAACCGCCGAACCCCGGGTTCATATTGAGAGAATTACCGTCGCGCGCATGTCGGCAGTCGACTCCGACCGGAGCACAAGGCTCTGCTAAGCGATTCGGCAAGTAACCGAATAAGCTCGTTAATTCGTATCGTCAAACGGAAAGTTAATAACTGCGGTAACGGCGCTTATAAAGCGTCCGCACTGTTCGCCTGTCCGCGCCTCGCGCGCAGCGGAAGGAAGACCTTCTAGACTCGCCGCTGGAGCGCCTGGTCCGCGCTCCTTCGCAATCCCTCGAGCTTCGTCGCACGATCGGCCGGGCTGGGGGCGTCTTCCGCCGAATCCAGGGTGGCCAGCATTTGGATTGCGATGTCGAGATTCTGAAGGGCCGGACCGTGCCGTCTCAGCAGGTCCGGGTCGCTCGCGAGCAGCTCGACCAGAATTTCGAGGAGCCCCGAGATCCGTCGCAAATCCGGGCCGGAATCACATTCTTCGTCGCGCTCGCCCCAGCGGGCAAGCGTCGGCAAGGGCACGGCACCCGCTTTTACCAGCCGGACGACTTCATCGACCCGTTGCTGATGGAGATTGTCGGATGCGGCGCGCCATTGATCCACGTCGACCGAAGCGGAGAATTTGAGGCCGCACCGGTCTCCGGCGGTCCAGGCGACATGCGCCCGGACCGTCAAATCGCCGCGAAACAATTGCACTGCCGTTCCGACGGTCGGAACCGCTGGGCCTTCGATAAGGGCGCCGGTCGATGAGATGTTGCGGATCTTCACGGGCGACGACGCGGATTTGCTCGACAGGATTGCTGTTCGATAGATGCTCGCCCGGGCAGCAGCCCGGCCGTCGCTTGGTCGGCCTTGAGGTGAGATCGGCACCAACATTCGTTCTTTCGCCAGAATGGGCCGATTATGGAGTCATCCCCTTAATGGTTGAAGGACTTCTCCTCCATTTTGGACCTTTGCCGCGATCGACGATTCCGCGCCCAGCATGCGGGGAAATGAAGCTCGACCATTTGAGAAGTTGGCCGGAAATCGGCCAAATAGCGCCGCCGAAGGCGCACCGACCCGGCACGAAGGGGGAGAAGATTGCGTGAAGAAGACTCTGCACAAGGTGGCACGGCGCTTTTCGAAGGGGTTCATTGGCGCGCGTTGGAAAACCGCCTCGCCTGTGCGCTGACCCGCCTGTCGGATTGATACCGAAAGACGAGGCGGCCAACCATCCTCGGCGCTCTCAGCCAGCGGACGGAAAGTCGCGCGACGGAGGCTCCTCCTTATCGATACGGTCAGCCTCTTCGTCGAGTTCGCCGGCAACCCGGACGAGCATGTCGCGGATTTCCCGGGCGGCGGCCCGGGCCGCAAGATCGCGGCACTCCGTCGCTCGCGCTCGAAACCGGTCGGAATCCCCTGGCACTACTTCCGCTTATGCACGGTCTCCGCGGGGAACAAGCCGGCGCGCGTCAATTGTTCGCGCGATCTTTGCCCTCGGACAGTCGAACGAACAAACCGACGGCTTCATCGCGTGCGACGGGAGCACCGGCCGTGGTCGCCGGCCGTTCGGCAACGGCTTTGACCGCAAAGATCGGAATTCCCGCCGGCCTTTCCGGTCGCTCGCGTTCGCCGGCGACGCGGTCGCGATAGGCGACCGTCTGGCTCGGGAGCGGTGCTCGCCCCGCAAGGAATTTCGAATAGCGCCCCGGCCCTGAATGATAGGCAGCGAACAGGCCGGGATAACCGAACCGGTCGTACAGGGATCGAAGATAGAAGGTGCCGGCGAGGATATTGTCGCGTGGATCGTCGGGATCGGGTCCGAGGCCGAGCTCGTCTTTTATTTCGGCCCAGGTGCGGGGCATCAGCTGCATCAGGCCCATGGCGCCGGCGCTGCTCCGTACGGGCCGGCCCGCCACTCTCGTCAGTCCGCCGCTTTCGACCTCGATGACGCGCCGGATCCATGCTTCGGGAATTGCGAACCGCCTCGACGCTTCCCTGACATAGGGATCCCAGCGATGCGCTCCCTGAGTCTGGACTGGAGCCGCAAGGCCGAGCAGGAGCGTGATCCCGGCGAGCCTCAGGCCGCCCACAGGAGCTTCGCCCGGCCAAGGATCTCGCTCTTGCGGCTAACCCCGAAATAGCGGCCGTCAAACGACAAACGCGCCGGAGCGAGCAGGAAGAACTCGCCGGGGCTCAAGGTTTGGCAACCCTCCCACCAGGGCATCCGCCTCCCCGCGGGATCGGTCCGGAGCCTGACGGCGACCTTGACGCCGTTGACGAATATACGGGCTCCCGCCGCACACAGGCGGTCCCCCGCCACGGCCGCGACACGTTTCACGAGCGGCACCGGCGATGGGAGATAATGCCGCCGGTCGGCGGTGCCCCGGATCGCTGGCGGCATCCGGGCCACGACCATGTCTCCATTACGGACGGGCCCGCCCGTCAGCCGGTAAAGCCCGACCGGAACGCTCGGGCTGGCGTTCCACACGAACAGGACCGGCGTCGGCCACCAGACATTTGCCGAGACGAGGGCCAAGCCAAAGCTCGCCGCTGCAAGGATCAGCCTCTTCCCAGCCGAACGGCGTTTCTCAACCAACTGCCGGCGTTCGATGCCGTCGCGCTTCCAGCTCGTGCGCCGGTCAAGCACCGGACCGGCCCCCTGGTCCCGAACCCTCCGACCAATGGTCGAGATCGTCGATATGATAGCGAATGTAGCGGCAGTGCCGTCGAAAGGGCGGCCCACCCCCTTTCGAGCGAAGCTGCTGCAGCTTGCGCGGACTGAGCCCGAGGTAGAAAGCCGCCTGTTCTGTATTGAGGAACGGGCTCCCCTGCTTCGCCCGCTGCGCCCGGCCGATCTCGTCATCAAGCATCGCCTCCCCCATCAGAGCCATTTCACGCACTGATGGCGAAGCTCGCGCTCGACGCAGAGGCTCGAACTTGGGGGAGCCGAAAATCGATCCCCTTCGAGGCCTGCAGGGATCCGCCGTCCGTTAGCCTTCCGGCCGCCCCTCACCCGCCGAGCAGCGCCCAATAGCCCCCCGACGCCATCCGCCGGGCATCGCGAACGAGGCGCTGGGCCCGTGACCTCAGCGCCGGCGCTTCTACCCGCCAGCGCGGATCCTCCGCCTCCCGGCCCAACAAATGGCGGGCAATGCGGCGCTGGTCCGCGCCGCGGGCGATC
>Ga0207639_10001758_pt1 | contig 14575 bp, 11 predicted proteins | sample KBSCornC32_FD_184299 | JGI IMG/M metagenome (GOLD analysis project Ga0207639, IMG submission 184299) | Corn rhizosphere microbial communities from Kellogg Biological Station, Michigan, USA - KBS Corn C3-2 (SPAdes) (version 2) | ecosystem: Host-associated > Plants > Roots > Rhizosphere > Soil ...
TGCGACTCCGTCCTCGCCCCGTTCCCCTTCGGGATCTAGTAAGGGCGGGGGGCCGCAGACGGCCCCCCACCTGCCCCCCTTTCGGATCGGGGGGGGCGAGCCGGCGCGGCAAAGCCGCGCCTCCCGTCGACAAACCCGCTCCCGATGGTCGCTCTGGCACCTCGACGAAGCGCATCGCCCTCACGCGATCAAGCGCTGCCAAGCAGGGACACGCGGCTAGCTGTATGGCGGGCGTGGTAGCCTTGAGGCGCAGTCATGCCGGATCCGCGTAGACGACCGCCTCCCCCCGCCTGGACGCAGCCCATCCTCGCCCGGCTCACGCCGACGGTGCGGAACATCATCATCGCCATCACGCTGGCGTATTTCTTCTTCGTCCTGGCGCCCCCGGCCGCGCCCTTCATCGCGGCGCACCTGTTCCTGGGGCCGGGGGTCCTTCATGGCGAGGTCTGGCAGGTCGCGACCGCGCTGCTGTTCCACGATCGGTTCACGGGCTGGTTCTTCTCTGTCATCGGGCTGTGGTGGGTCGGCGCGTTCGTCGAGCGCACGCGCGGCCCGCGCTTCTTCCTGGGGCTGTTCGCGGGCGCCGGGATCGCCGCCAACGTCGTGGCGGCCGCCGTCTCGTTTCTTCTGTTCCGCGGGGAGATGCCGGTCCGCAGTGACGGCGCCGGCTTCGCGCTGTCGGCGACCTTCGTGGCCTTCGCCCGCATCTACGGCGCGCGTCCGGCGCAGATCTGGGGCGCCTTCTCGATGCGCGCCGACATCTTCACGTGGATTCTGATCGGGTTCTCGCTGCTGCTGGCGCTGGTCAACCGGGACGGCGCCGGCTTCGCCGCCGAGCTGACCGCCATCGCCGTCGCGCTCGGCGCGACGGGGGCGATGAAGGACCTGCTGGCCTACCGCGACCGCTCGAGCCGCGCCGCCCAGCGCAGCCGCTACCGCGTCATCGACGGCGGCAAGCGGAAGCCGCCGCCTCCCACCACCCTGAACTGACGCGTAGCCTTCAGCGCTGTTGCCGGCGGCGCCGGTGGCAGAGGGCCAGCGCGAGCGCCAGGCCTGCCGCCAGGGAGCCTTCGGCGCCGGCGCCGAAGGTCGTGTTGCAGGCGCAGGTCGAGATGCCGCCGGCCGCGTTGGGGCCCGTGCCGCCGTCGTTGGAGCCTCCGCGCGCGCCGCCCGTGCCCAGGCCACCGCCGGGGACGAAGACGCCGCCGGCGCCGGTGCCGGCGTCGACGATGGTGCCCATGAAGCCGCCCGAGCCTGAGCCGGCGGACGCCTTGCGGACGCAGACGCCGCCTTCACACGCGTGCTGGGCGGGGCACGAGACGCCGTCGCAGTTGTCCTTGCACTGGCCGGCCACGCAGATGGTCGCGGGCGGGTTGCAGGTCTGCTTCTCGCAGCCGGAGTCGACGCAGTGGTGATTGGCGCCGCAGACCTGGCCCGACGGGCAGCCCTGGCAGTCGCAGGCGGCGATGCAGACGCCGTTCTCGCAGACGCGGCCGTCGGGGCACTTCACGCCGTCGCACAGGTCGATGCAGAGCCCCTGCGCGCAGCTCTGGCCGCGCGGGCAGGTGACGCCTTCGCAGCCGCCCTGGCACTGGCCACCGACGCAGACCTGACCGGCCGGGCAGTCGACGCCGATGCAAGAGGGGTCCTTGCAGTAGTTGTCCTTGGTGTCGCACTGCAGGCCGGGGCCGCACTGGAACTCGCCCGTGCCGCACGGGCCGACGCACTTGCCGTGGTCGCACACGAAGCTGTTGGGGCAGGGGGCGTCCTGATCGATCACGCCGTCGCAGTCGTTGTCGAGGCCGTCGCAGACCTCGGCGCTCGACGCGATGATCGGCTTGCACATGATGTTCTCGCCGTTCGAGCACTGGGTGACGCCGTTGGCGCACACGCCCTTCATCCCGGTGTCGCAGGTCTTGCCGCCGCCTTTGCAGGTGATGCCGCTGATGTAGAAGATGAAGTCGTTGAAGTCGCCGTCGCTGTTGTTGTTCCCGTGCCAGCTCGTGGGCGTGGTCGCCACGTCTTCGAATCCGAGATAGTACGAGCTGGGATCGACGGTCGATTGGTACACGATGGCGCCGATCCAAGGTTTGCCCGACGGGGACTTCTCGTTGAGGTCGAGCTGCGAATACTTGTTCTGGTTGCACCGGCCGTCGCCCGAGGTGGCACCCATGAAGACGAACCCGATGAGCCCGCCCTTGTAGCGACTGTCGCTGCGGATGTTGTCAGCGGAGTAAGGGAGCATGTTCCATTGGTGCTGAGGCGCCTGGGTGGTGTCGTAGGTCGCCAGGGGGCAGAAGTCCGTGTCCCCGCAGCACGCCATCGTGGGATCGATCATCATTGGCGGCATCGGGCACAAGGGGAAAGAGGCCGGCACCAATGGGTAGATCTGATTAGCAGGCGGCGGGGTGGTCGCGCCTTCGGTCGCGTTGTACCACCCCAGGCCCACCTTGCAGCCGCCCCCCCGCATCATGAGCTCACCCGTGAACCCACACTGCGGCGAAAAGGTGCCCGGTGTGGTCTGGGCATCCTTCAGATAGTCGAGGTTCTCGTTGCGGCTCTTGAACAAACCGTTCCACGTGAGATCCATGGCGGTGAAGCCCCGACCGGTCGCGATGCTGAGCTCGCCGTCTGGTACGGGCTTCGGCACGGCCTCACCAGTCGTGGCGGGGGGGATCGGGGGCTCGGTGACTGCGGCCTGGGCGATAGTCGGAAGGGCGAGGGAGACGAGAACAGCGACAGATAAGGCTTTTTGCATGGCGACCTTGGGCGAACGACGGAATCTATCATGCGGATCAGCGGGTCCCAGGCTTCGGACCGCCTCTCGCGCGGTGGGTAGGGGGAAGGGGAGAGCGCCTCTTAGGTGATTGACCGCGGGCTTTGCTGTCCAACAAACAAAGTGGCGTTGCCCGCGTCCGAGATGTGGCAGGCGCCCGCGTCACGACTTTGACGCGGGCCCTTCCAAGCGACGCCGTTCCTGGGCCGAAAGCCGCGATTTCGCAGGCTTGGGAGTCTTTCTTGACTGGATCAGTCCTTGCTTTGGCAGGCGCGTCATGACGCCGCTCGGTCCGGACGACGTGTCCCTCGAGGCTGCTCCTGCTCAGCGGGCGCCCCAACCCGCGGCGCGCCCGCAGCTCACGACCGCCGCGATGGAGTCGTTCCGGTGCCTGGTCGACCGGTGCCCCGACACGTGCTGCCGGGACTGGGCCGTGCCGATCGATCGCGCGGATCTGGAGCAGATGAAGTCGGCCCTTGCAAAACACCCGAACGGCCGCGGTAAGCTGGTCCGCCTGGTGGTCCTGGGGCGGCCGTCGAGCTACAGCGAGGCGGTCGCTTCTCTTCAGATGGACGACGGCGGCGGCTGCCCGATGCTCGAGTCAGACGACAGCTGCGGGGTCCACGCCACGCTCGGCGAGGCGGCCCTGACCACGGCGTGCTCGGTGTTTCCGCGCACGGCGCTGGCCGTGGGCGGGCACGTCGAGGTCGGCGGCTCGCTCGGCTGTCCGGAGGTCGCGCGCCTCACGCTGCTCGGCGCACAACAGCCGCAGCTTCGCCCGGCAACAGCGCCGATGCTGCCGCGCGACTACGTCGGCAAGACAATCCCCTCCGAGCCCAGCGACGCTTACACGCACCACTTCGTCGAGGTTCGCGAGGCACTCCTCGACGCGTTTCGGGGTGACGGCGCGCTCGGGACCGCGCTGATGATCGCCGCCGACTTTGCCGAGCGCGTCCAGCCCTTCTTCCACGCCGGGACGCGCGACTTCGACGGCGCGCAGCGGGCCTTCACCGAACGACGGCTTCGCACCGAGATCGAGAACACGCGGTCCAAGGAGCTGGCCGCGGCGCTGGATCGCGACCTCGCGGCGCTGCGCGCGCCGGGCGCGGGCGTGGCCGCCCTGGTGTGGACCCTGCTTTCGGAACGCCGGCGCCTGCGGCACAGCGCGAAGTACGCCGCGCTCATCGAGCGCGTGACCTCGTCGGTGGCCAGCGAACGCCCCGGAAGGCCGGCGGCCGGTGCGCCCGGTGAGCTCGACGATCCCGAGCTCCTCTGGCGCGTCTACCACCACCGCCGCGAGGCGATGGCGGCACGGCTGGGAACGCACGGCGAGCGCCCGTTCCGGAACTACTGCCTGCACCACCTGATGCGCAGCCCGTACACCGACGCCGGCACGCTGCTCGAGGCGCTGTACCGGCTGGCGGTGCACCTGGCCGCCGTGCGGTTGCTGGTCGTCCTTCACCCGTCGGTCGCCGAGCGACTGGCGGGCGACCCCGATCCGACGGCCGACCGCGAGGTCTTCGACCGCGTCGCCGTCGACGCCGTCCAGACCTTCACCAAGGCGATCGCCCACCACCCCGACTTCCTCGATGCCGCCGTGAACCAGGCCGCGTCGCGGGCCGGCGGCGTCACCTTCGGCCAGCTCGTCCTGCTCGCGAAGTTCGTCTGACCTTCGGTTGTCGGGGATCCTCTCCCGCCTCTTGCCTCTCGAGCGCCGTCCCCTCTCCCCGGCCCTCTCCCCGCTTCGCGGGGCGAGGGGGCTGGTCTTGGTGGAGGGCCCGGCGTGGGGAACCCCGGCGTCGCTCGGGCGCAGGACAGCAAGATGCGAGGGGGCCGTGCGCGGCTTTGCTCGGGCGCTCTTGGCGCGTCAGCTACAGACGCAGTTCCTGCCCGAGGCCTTGGCCTTGTAGAGCATCTCGTCGGCGCGCAGGAGGGCGATCGACAGATCCTCGCCCGGGGACAGCTCGGCCACGCCGGCGGAGATCGTCACGTTGCCGACGCGCGCGACGCTCAGCGCCTCGACGGCGGCGCGGATGCGCTCGGCGCACATGCGCGCGCCCTCCAGGCCGGTGTCGGTGAGCACGACCAGGAACTCCTCGCCGCCCCAGCGCGCCGCCAGGTCGCTCGCCCGCAGCGTGCGGCTCATCGACTCCGACACGCGCCGCAGGACCTCGTCGCCCACGCCGTGCCCGAAGCGGTCGTTCACGTTCTTGAAGTGATCGATGTCGAGCAACGCGAACGAGAGCCGGTAGCCGTGCCGGAGCACACGCGCGACCTCGCGCCGCATGTGCTGGTCGATTCCGCGCCGGTTGGCCAGGCCGGTCAGCGCGTCGGTCACGGCCAGGCGCTGATACGCCGCCGCCAGGTCGACCTCGGTCGTGATGTCCGTGCAGATGATGACCTCGGCGGGCTCGGGCGACTGGAACGTGCGCGACACCCAGCGGATCACGCTGCGCGGGTCGCGGGTCTCGAACTCGTGGCAGACGGTGCGGGCGTCGGCCCCGGCCTCGGGTGGCACGCTCAGGTCGGCGGGCAGAGCCACCGTCATCGCCCGGATGCGCTCGACGAGCCCTTCGTACCCCAGCCTCCGAATTTGCTGCGGGGCCAGGCCGAACATCGCGCCCAGCGCGTCGTTGCAGTGCACGATCGCCTGGCTCGCGTCCAGGATCAGCACCCCGGCGTCCAGGGACTCGGTGAGCATGGACAGATACGGAGACATCGAGGGCGCGGAGACGGCGACGGGGCCGGAGCTGCGCGCCGAGCGTACCTGGGCTCGAGGCATCGCGGTCACTCCTGGGTCGAGACGAGCTCGGCGCACATGGACGAGAGCGCGTGAAAGCTACGTTGCTGCCAACGCGCCTTGGGGTCGGTGAGGAAGATGATCTGGTACTGCCGCGGCTTATCTTCGGTGCGCACCTTGAATATCCAGGTGACCATGCTCTTCAGGCAGGAAGAGTTGATGAAGCCGAGATCGTTCAGGTCGACCATCACGCTGGTGGCCAGGTGGTCGGTCGCGCACGTGTGAACCGCCTCGAGGAAGGTCGCGAGCTGCTGCTGGACCAGGAGATCGGCGGTGCCGGCCAGCTTGACGCGCAACGTGGCGTTCTCGATGGCCAGGCTGGCGTCGAAGGTGCGGTGCTGGATGGTGGGGAGCGGAAACGCGGTCATGCGGTCTCCTCATCGGCAGGAGTGAAAGGCAAGCTGACCCCGGAAATGCTCACTCGCTGTCCCTCCACGTCGAGGTCGAGCTTCATGTCCGCCTCGGCCTGGATGCGCGCCAGCCCGAGGCCGCTCTCGCCCTCCGGGACGGCCCGGCCGAGCAGGCCGAAGTAGAGGATCATCGGATCGGGGGCTTCGGACATCGCGCGAAACAGCTCCCGCAGGCGATCGATGTGGTTGGGCGAGGCCAGGTTGGTCACGGTCAGGACCAACCGCGCCTGCTCACCCTCGGGGCGGACGTCCAGGCTGACCGTGGCCTGGCGATCGACGCTGTACTTCGCGACGTTCTCGGCCAGCTCGTGGGCGGCCATGGCGACGGCCTCGGCGCCGCTCTCCTCGACGCCCATGTGCCCGGCCGCCAGCTCGACGAAGCGCCGAACCACCGAGACCATCCCGGCGGTGAAGGCCATCTTGAGCTCGAGGCGGCGTGAAAGGTCCCGGTGCACCCGCGTCATGAATGGGTGACATCGGGCGGAGCCCGGGCGGGCTTGAGGCGACCCTGGTCAGTCGCCGTCGGGGCCGCGGATGACGGGGGCCGGAAATCCGGCGGCTCGCAGCGCCGGCTCGATGGTGGCGCGATCGCCGACCGCGATCACCCCCAGGGCGGCCGGGTCCAGGTACTTGACCGCCGCCGCGCGCAGGTCCTCGGCGCGGGTGGCGGCCACGGCGGCGATGAACCGGGCCGGCTCGTCGGCGGGGAGCTGGTAGAGGCCGATGTCGGCAAAGGTGCCCGCCAGGCCGGCCGCGGTGGCCAGGGCCTCCGCCGTCCGGTCGAGGAGGGTCGCGCGCGCCTTGGTCATCTCCTCCTCTTCGATCACGTCGGTGCTCATCCGCCCGATCTCGGCGAGGGCGTCGGTCACGGCGTCCGCGGTGTTCCGGGAGAACACGGACGTTCGGACCGTGAACGACGAGGGGCGGCGGAACGCGCTGAAGGCCGAGCTGACGCCGTAGGTGTAGCCCTTCTTCTCGCGCAGCGTGAAGTTGAGGCGGCTGGTGAACGTTCCGCCCAGCACGACGTTCAGCATCGACAGCGTGGGTCGGTCGGGGGCGAACCGCGAGGACCCCGGGCCGACCACGCGCAGGACCGTCTGGGGGGCGCCGGGCCGGTCGACGAGGACGAGGCGCGGCACCGTCAGGCGGTCGGGCGTGGGCACGTCGGCCGGGAGCGTGGCCGGCGCCCACGACCCGAAGGCGCGTTCGAGGTCACCGGCGAGGGCCTCGGGATCGAAGTCGCCGGCGATGGTCAGGACGGCGTTGTTGGGCCGCCAGAACTGGTCGTGAAACCGCCGCACGTCGTCGAGCCCGATCGCGGCGATGGTCTTCTCGAAGCCGTCCACGGAGCGCCCGTAGGGGTGACGCGGGCCGTACAGGGTGAGCGCGGTGACCAGGTCGGCGATGGCCTCCGGCTGATCGCGGCGCTGTTGCAGCGCCGTCATCCGGTCGTGGTGGACGCGCTCCCAGTCGGCGGTGGAGAAGCGCGGCCGCAAGAGGACATCGGCGGCGATGCCGAGCGCCGGCCGGAACTCCTCGGCCGGCACCTGCAGCGTGAGCTGCGCGCCGTCACGCCCGGTCCCCACCCACAGGTCGGCGCCCAGGGCCTCCAGCGACTCGGCGATCTCGAGCGCGTTCCGGTCGCCCGCGCCCTCGTCCATCATCTCGGCCGTCAGCGACGCGAGGCCCGCTTTCTGGTCGGGATCGCGATCGGCGCCGGTGCGCAGCACCAGGTTCAGCGCGACGATGGGAGCGGCCTGCCGCCGGACCGCGACCACCTCCAGGCCGGAGGCCAGGCGGAACGCCTGAGGCTTCGGCATGACCAGGGCGGGCAGCGGCCCGACCACCGGGGCCTGGGCCATGTACGGTGGCGTGGGGGGCCCCGGGAGGGCCACCCCCGCCGGCGTCGATCGTGCGTCGTTCCCGCTCACGAGACCTCGTCTTCCGCGCCGAGCTCGGCGCCGTCAGCCTCGTCACCGTCCTCGTCCGCACCGGGCCCGCCGTTGCCGGCGTTGGGATCGGGGACGATCGACAGGATCAGGCGTTTCTGCGCGGCCAGCGTCGCGAAGGCGTCGCGCACGCTCTTCGTGGTCACCCGATGGTAGCGGGCCAGATCGGCCGCCATCCCTCCCGGGTCGCCCAGGCCGTGCTCGTAGTGATTCAACAGGTCGGCGCGAGACTGCAGGCTGTCGAGGCTCTTGTAGTAGTCCGCCAGGTGAGAGTTGCGCGCCCGCTCCAGCTCCTCCTCGGTGGGCCCATCGGTCGCCAGCGCGGTGATCACGTCGTTGGCTGCGCGCTCCAGGTCGGCCAGCTCCTGCCCGGGCTTGGCCGTCATCCCCACGCCGAACAGGCTGCCGAGGAGCTGGGAGCTCTGGTAGGCCCAGGCGTCCTGCGCGCTCCGCTGCCCGAAGACCAGCGTCTTGTAGAGTCGGCTCGATTTGCCGCCGCCCAGGATGTGGGCCGCCATGTCCAGATCGGCGTCCCCGTCCGCGAACATGGCCGGTGAATGCCATTCGAACCGCAGGCGCGGGAGCTGCACGCGATCCGGGACCGAGGCGCGGTGATCCTGGGCCAGCGTCGCGGGGGCGGCGGTGACCGCCGCCGGCGCCGGCCGCGACGGCATCCAGCCGAAATAGCGATCGACCAGGCGGCGCGCCTCGGCCGGATCGAAGTCCCCCGCGATGACCAGCGACGCGTTCGAGGGACGGTAGAACCGGTCGAAGAAGTCCCGCACGTCGGCGACGGTGGCGGCCTCCAGGTCGGCGTGAGACCCGATCACCGGCCAGTGGTACGGGTGCTCGGGCGCATACATGACCTCGGGCACCATCAGCTCGGCCCGCCCGTAGGGGCGATTCTCGTAGGACTGGCGCCGCTCGTTCTGCACGACCTTGCGCTGGCGCTCGAGCTCCTCGTCGGTGATGACGACGGGCAGCGTCGCCAGGCGGTCCGCCTCGAGCCACAGGAAGGTCTCGAGGAGGTTGGACGGTCCCACCTCGTAGTAGTTCGTGCGGTCGTTGCTGGTCGAGCCGTTGTTGTGCCCGCCCCACTTCTCCATGATCGCGTCGAACGACGGGTAGGGCGCGTGGGCAGACCCCATGAACATGAGGTGCTCGAACAGGTGGGCGAAGCCGGTTCGCCCGACCTGCTCGTCGCGCGACCCGACGTGGTACCAGATGTCGACCGACACCAGCGGGCTCAGCGAGTCCCGGTGCAAGATGACCGTGAGGCCGTTGTCGAGCGTCAGCTTTTCGAAGGGGATGTGCAGCGTGGGCATGCTTTGGCAGAGCTCGGCTGGCTTGGGCGGAGAGAGCGGCGCTCGAGGGTCAACCGAGATAGACTGACATTCCCCTGCGTCGGCCCGAGAGTATCTAGCATTGTCGCGCCGTCACCGAAACTCGACAACCCCCGTTCGCCGAGCCGCCGCCCCCGTCGGCGTGGCCTTGGCGGTGCTGGCCGTGGCGCCGGTCGTGGGCCCGTGGACGCGCGCGGCGCGCGCCGACGGCGCCTTCCCCGACGCCCAGTCGGTGTTACTGGCCCGCGATCGGCCCCGCCAGATGGTCCTGGCCGCCAACTTCGGCCTGGTCTGGTCCGAGGACGACGGTCAGAGCTGGTCCTATAGCTGCGAGAGCCCCGAGACGGTGAGCGGCTTTCGCTACACGATCGGACCGCCGTCGGCCGGCGGCACCTCCGGTGATCGGATCTTCGCCGTCTCGATGCCCGAGCCCGGCGCGCCGGTCAGCACCGACGACGCCTGCACCTGGACCTTGCCGGGAGGGGCGCTGAAGGCGCCGAACAATCCTCCGCAGTTCGCCTCCGACGTGTTCCCCGATCCGTCGAACCCTTCGCGTGTGTTCTTGCTGTCGGCGCCCTGGGATCCCGACAATCCCGACCTGCCGGGCGGCGTCTACCGCTCGACTGACGGTGGCGGCACGTACGCCGGGCCGATCTACACGCCGCAGGGGGACGGCCGGCCCATGCTGACCGGGGTCGAGGTCTCGGCCTCGTCGGCAGGGACGGTGTACGTCACCTGGTACGACGTGGTGACGCACGAAGATCCCAAGCGCGTCGACCTGCTCCCGCACCTCGCGCGATCGCTGGACGGGGGCGAGACCTGGACCGACCAGCCGCTGGAAGGGGCGCTCGGCTCGCTCAAGCCTTACCTGGCGGCCGTGGATCCGAAGGACCCTCAGGTCATCTTTCTGCGCACCATCAGCCCGGACGGGGCGGCGAACCAGCAGGAGGCTCTGGCGGTCTCGCGCGACGGTGGGGCGACCTGGACCCTGCCCGTGACGCAGCCGGGGGGCAGCCTGAAGGGCCTGGTGCGCCGGGCGGACGGGAGCTGGTTCGTGCTGGCCTCGCCGTCCGCCTCGGTCTCCGGCGGGCCGCCCTCGCTGCTGTATCAGTCGACGGACGGTGGCCGCACGTTCGCGAGCGCGTCGCTCGGCTTTCATGGCAAAGGACTGGCCGAGCGCGACGGGACGTTGTTCCTGGCCACCGACAACGTCGTCGATCTGGTCGCGCTGGTCAGCTCGACCGACGCGGTCAACTGGAAGCCGCGCCTGCGCTTCGAGGACATCTCGGCGATCAAGGGATGTGTGTACGCCCGTTGCCGCGACGCCTGCGACGTGCTGCTGGGGAACGCGCCGATCTTCTCGCCGGAGGTGTGCAGCCGCTCTTCGACGGCCACCGGCGGCAAGGGGAGCGGCGGGGGCGGCGCGGGCACGGGCGGCAGCGGCGGCGGTGGGGGTGGCTGCGCGGTCGAGGGCGGACGCAGCCAGCAAGGCGAGCCGCGCCCGGCAAGCTGGCGTGAAGCGCTCGCGCGCGGCGCGGCGCCCTGGGCGCTGGCCCTCCTCGTGGGGCTCGCCACCCGCCGGGGACGCGGCGGACGGAAGGCTCCGCGCGGTCCGGCGAAGCAAAGGTAAACCCCGGTTAAAGAGCCGTTTCAGGCCCGCCGATGTCCCGGGTCCGGTGGGCGATTTCCCTGAACAGGTGACCGTCGTGGCGGCGGAGCTGGTCCCGCCCGCGCTTCGCCAGCGTCTGGAGGCTTGCTCCGACCTGCCCGCGCTGCCGCCGGTCGCGGCCCGCATCCTCGAGCTTTGCCGCCAGGACGACCTCGACCTGAAGCAGGTCGCTGACACCATCGCCGGCGATCGCGCGCTGGCCGGGATCATCGTGCGGCTGGTGAACTCGCCCGTGTTCGGTCTGCGCCAGCAGATCCGATCGACCTCTCACGCGATCGCGCTGCTCGGGCTGAACGCCGTGCGGACCTTGGCGCTGTCGTGCTCCCTGGCGCGCGAGCTGCACGACGCCCGCCGTTCCGACTTCGGGACGACCTGGAAGCGGTCCGTCGTCGCCGCGGTCGCAGCCCGCGAGCTCGCGCTCACGCTGGGCTTTCCGGCGGCCGACGAAGCGTTCCTCGCCGCCCTGCTGCAGGATATCGGGATGCACGTGCTCGAGCGCGTGCCGGGCCTCGATTACGCCGCCTCGGCGGTGCGGGCGGGCGGCGATCCCGCGCGCCTGAACCAGATCGAGCGGGACCTGTGCGGCGCGGACCACGCGGCGGTCGGTGGGTGGTTGGTTGCGACCTGGAACCTGCCGGGGCCTCTTTGCCTGGCGGTCGCGACCAGCGAGAACGGCGGGCCCGATCTCGACGCTCTCGGCGTGCACGATGACGTGCGCCATCTGGCGCGCATCGTGCGTCTTTCAGGGGGGCTGGCCGACGTCTGGGTCGACGCCGACGTCGGACGCGCGGTCCGCGAGGCGCGCAAGCAGGCGCGCGCCGCCCTGGGGCTGGCGCCGGCCGTGATCGATCCGATCCTGGCGCGCACGGCAGCCGCCATTCCCGGCGTCGCCGCTCTGTTCGGTCTGTCCTTCGGCCCGGCCGAGGAGATCGCCGCCACGCTCGAGCAGGCGGCCGCCACGCTGGCGACGACGCACCTGCAACCCGTGCGTCCCGCCGACTGGGCGCACGCCGCGGCCGACACCGCGGAGGCCGGCGCCGGCGGCGCGCCGGGAAAGCCTGCTGCCGAGCGCGACGAGCTGACGGGGCTGGCGGGCCGCGCGTGGCTGGAACACTACCTGGCGCAGCAGTACGGAGAGGCCGAGGCTTCGGGCAAGCCGCTCAGCGTGATCGTGGCCGAGCTCGATGGGCTGACGTCGATCGTGCAAGCGTCGGGTCGCGCGGCCGGGGACGAGATCCTGATGGACGTGGCGCGGATCCTCGACGGGAATCTGCGGACCCGCGATCTGGTGGCGCGTTCGGGTGCCGAGGAGTTCGTGCTGGTGCTGCCGGAAACCGACGCCGCGGGCGCGCGGGTCGTGGCCGAGCGTCTCCGCCTGAAGATCGAAGCCCTGGGGGTGGGCGGCCACAAATCCATGGCCGTCACGGCATCGTTCGGCTGCGCCACGATGGGCGCCGTGAAGTTCGCCAGCGCGGCCGAGTTGCTGGGTGGCGGCGCGCGCGCGCTCGCAGAAGCGCGACGCGCGGGCCGTAACCGCGTCGAGTCGGATCGCTCGGCACCGGCCCGCGCCGCGGGTTAGCGCGTCGCCGGCACGACCACCGGTTCGGTCATCGGGTGTCCCCTCGAACGAGGCCGCGCGCGTGACTGATCGGCCGTCGGCGACGCTCGACACCTGTGGATACACGGTGTAGATTCCGAGCTTCGTTGTTAACGAAGTTCATGCGCGTGGCTGGGCCCATAGCTCAGCGGTCAGAGCTGGCGGCTCATAACCGCTTGGTCCCTGGTTCGAATCCAGGTGGGCCCACCGTCGAAGTGCCACCTGGAGCGTCGCGCGCACTCCGAGCTTCCCGAGAGCCACGAAGCCTGTCGGCAAGAAATGCACGAACAGGAAACGCAAGGATCAGGAAAGGAACCGAAGTTGCGCGATCAGCTTAAGCGTCTCGAGGATTTGCAGCAGCACGACGCCAAGATCCAGGAGCTCGAGAACGCCGTGAAGGCGATCCCGACGAAGCTGGCGGCGACCCAGGCCGATCTGGCCCGGGTCGAGGCGATGCTGCAAACGGAGCGGGCGCAGCTCGCTGAGACCGAGCGCTACTACGGCGAGCAGAAGGGGCAGCTCGACACCGACGAGGCAGAGGTCACGGGCGCCAAGCACAAGCTCGGGCAGGCCAAGAACACGCGCGAGTACGCGGCCGCCCAGCGCGAGACCGAGAACCGTCGCGAAGGCGTCGCCAACCGCGAGGCCGAGATCGCCAAGCTGGTCGAGGCCATCGAGGCCAAGAAGAAGGTGCTCGCCGAACGCGCCGCCGGGGTGCAGACGATCCGCGAGTCCGTCCAGAAGGACGAGGAGCTGGCCAGCACTCGTCTGGCCGAGCTCCAGGGGAAGATCGCCGAGCTCCGCGCCGAGCGCGACAAGCTGGCGGCCGAGGTGAAGCCCGACGTGCTCAAGCGCTACAGCGGGATCCGCATCCGCCGCGGGCTCGCCGTCGTCGGCGTGAAAAACGGCACCTGTCGTGGCTGCAACATGAACATTCCGCCGCAGCTCTACATCGTGCTCCAGCGGGGCGTCTCGATCGAGACCTGCCCCTCCTGTCATCGGATCATCTACTGGGAAGATCTGATGAAGGAAGCTCCCGCGGACGCCGCCGCGTCCGATTCGAAGGCGTAACGCGCCTCCGGCGCTCGCGAAGGGGCTGGCGCCCCCCTCGCGGGCTCCCCCCGCAGACGAACCCGACGCGAGTGCGGAGGATGCGGCTCGCCAGGCGCCACAGTACCGTCGGCCTGCTGCCTGGACCCGCTCGCCGCGCTCGCTCTGATGCTGGATCGCCATCGGAGAAGAACCTGCCTCGTTCGTAAAGATCGGATGGGGTGAGGCATCTGATGCGGCTTCGCTTCGCTCCCCGGTCGCGGCGCGTGGCTTTCCGCGTATACTGCGCCCGCCTCTCGCTGGAGGTGGTGCGGTGGGTCGTGGCGGGATCGCGAGATCTCGTCGAGGAAAGTCCGGGCTCCAAAGGGCAGGGTGCTGGCTAACGGCCAGTCGAGGTGACTCGAAGGAAAGTGCCACAGAAAACAAACCGCCGCGGGTTTCGGCTCGCGGTAAGGGTGAAACGGTGCGGTAAGAGCGCACCGCCCGCTCGGTGACGAGCGGGGCACGGCAAACCCCACCTGGTGCAAGACCAGTCCGGGATCGCGGGGGAAACCCCGCCGGCGTGGCCCGCGTCGATTCGATCTCGAGTCGGTCGCTCGAGCCGTCCGGTAACGGACGGCCCAGAGGAATGACCCCCCCGCGCGGCAACGCGCGGAACAGAACCCGGCTTACAGCCCCCTCCAGCGAAGGGCACTATTGTGATGGGAACCCTGAGAGGGTTCCCAAACCCTCCTCCCAGCGCGCTCCGGCGGGCGGAGCCCGCCTGCGCGCTGCCGTTGGAAGTGAACCAGGAGAGCGGCACCCGAACCCTGGCCAGCGGGGGCATTGTAATGGGAACCCTGGGCGGGTTCCCAAACCCTGGCATCTTACGGGGGCGTGGTTCGCTGCCGCTCACACGCCCCCGGTCCCCCCTCGCTCCGCCCAGCGAAGCTGGGCTACGCTCGCCCGAGAAACGGGAGGGGGGCCATCCAAGTCAACGTC
>Ga0207639_10001760_pt1 | contig 14563 bp, 11 predicted proteins | sample KBSCornC32_FD_184299 | JGI IMG/M metagenome (GOLD analysis project Ga0207639, IMG submission 184299) | Corn rhizosphere microbial communities from Kellogg Biological Station, Michigan, USA - KBS Corn C3-2 (SPAdes) (version 2) | ecosystem: Host-associated > Plants > Roots > Rhizosphere > Soil ...
AACGCGCCGCCGGAATGGGCCTATCCGCTCAACGCCAAAGCGCCGGAAGCGGCGAAGCCTTCGACCGCGAAACTCACCGTGCCCGGATCGCGTGTCACGGTCACAACCGTGCGAGATTTCTTCAATCCTCCGGACTGGTTTCCAGAAGCGCATCCAAAGATGCCCGATGTCGTGGCGTATGGGCGCAAGCCCGGTGTCTTTGCGTGCAGCTTCTGCCACATGGCAAATGGGCAGGGGCGTCCGGAGAACGCGAGCCTCGCAGGACAGCCCATCGCCTACATCATCGAACAGGTGAACGAGATCCGCGAAGGCCGCCGCAGAAGCGCGCAGCCCAAGATGGTTTCGCCGAACAAGATGCTTGAGGTCGCGAAAGGCGTATCGCCGTCCGATCTGAAAGCAGCTGCCGCGTATTTCTCGGCCCTGAAATACACGTCGCGCATCCGCGTCGTGGAAAGCGCCACTGTGCCGAAAACGTTCGTCGGCGGCGTCAGTCTGTGGGCGGTGTTACCCGGCAATGCGCGCGAACCGATCGGCGAGCGCATCGTCGAGGTGCCGGAGGATTTCAAACTCACCGAACTGCGCGATCCGGAGTCCGGCTTCGTCGCCTATGTGCCGCCGGGCAGCATCAAGCGCGGCGAAACGCTGACGCATCAGGGCAATGGTGCATTGCCTTGCACGACGTGTCACGGCGCGAGTTTCAAGGGCGGCATCGGTCCCGCACTCGCAGGCCGTTCGCCGAGCTATCTGTTCCGCCAGCTCTTCGACATCAAGGCGGGAACGCGAAAGGGCCCTGCGGTTGTCCAGATGCAGCCGGAAGTGGCGCATCTGAACAACGCAGACATGATCGCGATTGTGGCCTATCTGGCCTCGCTCAGGACCTGATCAGAGTCTCTCGACGATCGTCACGTTGGCGAGGCCGCCGCCTTCGCACATCGTCTGCAGGCCGTAGCGCTTGTTTTCCTGATGCAGCGCGTTGACCAGTGTCGTCATCAGCTTGGTGCCGGAGGCGCCGAGCGGATGGCCGAGCGCGATGGCGCCGCCATGGACATTGAGTTTCGCCGGGTTCGCGCCGGTGTATTGCAGCCACGCGACGGGCACGGAGGCGAACGCTTCGTTGACTTCGAACAGGTCGATGTCGTTGATCTTCATGCCGGTCTTTTCGAGGGCGCGCTTGGTCGCGGGCAGCGGCGCTTCGAGCATGATCACCGGGTCGCCGCCGATGACGGTCATGTGATGGATGCGCGCGAGCGGCTTCAGGCCCAGTTCCTTCAGCGCCTTTTCGTTGACGATCATCACGCCCGATGCGCCGTCGCAGATCTGCGAGGAGGTCGCCGCCGTGATCGCGCCGCCTTCCTTAAGAAGCTTCACGCCCTTGATGCCGTCAAGGCTGACGTCGAAGCGGATGCCTTCATCCACGGTGTGCTCGGCCTTGCTGCCGTCATCCAGCGTGATGTCGAGCGGCACGACTTCGGTCTTGAACTTGCCGCCCTGTGTCGCCGCGATCGCCTTCTGATGGCTGTTGAAGCCGTATTCGTCGAGCGTGTCCTTCGACAGCTTGTACTTCTCCGCGATCATCTCGGCGCCGGTGAACTGGCTGAACTGGATGCCGGGGTAACGCTTCTGAAGCTCGGGGCTCATATACATGCCCATGTCGGCCTTGAGCGCGAGCATCACGGACGCACCCATCGGCACGCGCGTCATGCTTTCGATACCCATCGCGATCACGCAATCCATCGCGCCCGACATCACCGCCTGTGCCGCGAAGTGCAGCGACTGCTGCGACGAACCGCACTGACGGTCCACGCTGGTCGCCGGAACGCTCTCCGGAAGACGCGATGCCATCACCGCGTTACGCGCGATGTTCACGGCCTGCTGGCCGACCTGCATCACGCAGCCGCAGATCACGTCTTCGACTTTCGCCGGGTCCACGCCGCTGCGGTCGAGCAGCGCGTCGATCACCTTCGCGCCGAGATCGACGGGGTGCCAATCCTTGAGCTTGCCGCCCTTCTTGCCGCCCGCGGTGCGCGCCGCGGCGACGATGTATGCTTCAGCCATGAGTGTCTCCATTCCCAGAAATAGCGTTGGGCGTCATTATCACTCCCTTCGCGGATGCAACAAGCGCGGCGTTGAAACTGCCGTAGGGTAAGTGACTGGCATGATTGGGAGAATTGCTTGAAAAAGAACGGCGATCAAAAGCCTGCGACAATCGCGGCGCAAAGCCTGGGCTGGATCGATGACGCCACGCGCGCGATCTCGCCGCCGCTGCATGCGTCCTCCACCTATCTGCGCGATGTCGACAATGGCTACCGCTCGGGCCGCGAATATATCCGCGCCGACAATCCGGCGTTTGACCAGCCGGAAGCGGTGCTGACCGCGCTGGAAGGCGGCGAGGATGCGGCGCTGTTCGCGTCGGGCATGGCGGCGGCGACGACCGCGTTCCTCGCGCTGACGGGCGAAGATCACGTGATCGTGCCGAAGGTAATGTATTGGGGTCTGCGCCGTTGGCTCACCGAATGGAGCCCGAGCGTCGATCTGGTCGACATGCGCGATCTCGATGCGGTGAAGCGCGCGATGCGGCCGAACACGAAGCTGGTGTGGATCGAGACGCCATCGAATCCGACCTGGGATGTGACCGATATCGCCGCCGTGTGCGAGATCGCACACGCGGGCGGTGCGCTGGTCGCGGCGGATTCAACGTGCTCCACGCCGGTGATCACGCGGCCGATCGAACATGGCGCGGATATCGTCATGCACTCGGCGACGAAATATCTGAACGGCCACTCCGACATCGTCGCCGGCGCGCTGATCACGAAAACGAAGAACGCCTATTGGGACCGCGTACTTCAGTTGCGCGCGCAGATGGGCGCGGTGCTGGGCTCGTTCGAGGCGTGGCTGCTGCTGCGGGGGATGCGCACGCTATATCCGCGCGTGCGTACGGCCTGCGCGAATGCGCAGGCGCTGGCGGAGCGGCTGTCTGCCAATCCGCATGTCGCAGAAGTGTTGTATCCGGGTCTTAAGAATTTTCCGGGACATGAGATCGCGGCAAAACAGATGACGGGCGGCTTCGGCGGCATGCTTTCGATCCGCGTGAAAGGCGGCGAGCAGGCAGCCATCGGCACGGCGGCGCGGGTGCAGATCTGGAAGCGTGCAACCTCGCTCGGCGGCACCGAAAGCCTGATCGAACATCGCGCGTCTGTCGAAGGCGCGAACTCCCCCTGTCCGCCGGACCTGCTGCGCCTGTCGGCGGGCATCGAAGATGCGGACGATCTCATCGCCGATCTGGAACAGGCTTTGGAGGGCTGACATGCAGACGCGCCGCGATTTGCTGAAATACGGAGCCGCGTTCGTCGCCGCGCCAGCGGTGCTGCGCGCCACAACGGCTGCGGCGTGGAAAAGCGATCCGTTCGTGCTCGGCGTTGCCTCCGGTGCGCCATCGAAAGATGGTTTCGTGCTGTGGACGCGGATGATGGGTGCGGAGGGTAGTGCGTCGGTGTCCGTGCCTTATGAAATCGCAACCGACGAAAACATGCGCCATGTCGTGCGCAAAGGAACGGCCAACGCCGATCCGCAATTCGGATTCTCGGTGCATGAGGAAGTGACCGGCCTCGAGCCCGGCCGGCCTTATTGGTACCGCTTCAATTCAGGCGCGGCGCAGAGCGAGATCGGGCGTGCAATGACCTTGCCGGCGCCGGGCGCAGACAAGCTGCGTTTTGCTTACTTTTCGTGCTCGAACTGGCAGGCGGGCTATTTCTCCGCCTACACGCATGCGGCCAAAGAGAATCCGGACTTCGCTGTGTTTCTCGGCGATTACATCTACGAATACATCGAGACGCGGCATCCGGTCGTGCGCGCGCATTCGGGTGGCAAGGAGCCGCGCACCCTCGCGGACTATCGCGCGCGGTATGAGCAATACCGTTCCGATCCTGGCCTGCGTGCGATCCACGTTGCGTGTCCGTCGCTGGTGACGTGGGACGATCACGAAGTGCAGAACGATTACGCCGATAAGTGGTCGCAGGATCTGGACGATCCGCAGGTGTTCCTCGCGCGCCGCGCCGCGGCGTATCAGGCTTTCTACGAGTTCATGCCGGTGAAACCGGTGTTCTCGAAACCGTTTGGCTCGGAGATGCGCGTCTACGACTCCTACGATTTTGGCGATCTGCTGCGCGTGAACCTGATCGACGGGCGGCAGTACCGTTCGCGCGAGGCCTGCTATGGCAAGGACAAGGGCAGCGGCCATCTCGAAACGGCGAAATCGTGCCCGGAACTGATGGGTCCAAGCCGTTCGATGATCGGCATGACGCAGGAGCAGTGGCTGTTCGACAATCTCAAGAACTCTCAGGCGCGTTGGAATGTGATCGCCAACGATGTGCTGATGGCGCGTCTGAACCAGCCGGCGCCCGATGGCGAGCCTGCTTACTGGACCGACGATTGGGATGGTTATCCGGTATCGCGCGCGCGCGTGCTGCGCGGAATCTCGCAGTCCAAGGCGGCCAATCCGGTGGTCATCACCGGCGACATCCATTCGTTCTGGACCAACGATCTGAAGCTCGACTTCGCCGATCCGAAATCGCCCGTGGTTGCGACCGAGTTCGTGGGGTCGTCGGTGACGTCAGACGGCGTGCCGTACGAGACCTTCGCGAAGTCGCTGCCGGACAATCCGCATGTGAAGTTCTTCGACAGCCGCAAGCGCGGCTATGTCTCGGTGTCTCTGACGCCGAAACGGATGGATACGAAGTATCAGGTCGTGTCCGACGTCACCGACCCGAACGCGACCTTGTCTACCTTGGCCGCGTTCGTTGTCGAGGACGGAAAGCCCGGCGCCGAGAAGGCCTAGGCCGCGCGGCGGTTGCCGCCGTTGTTGCGGTGATGGCTGTTATTGCCGCCGCCGCCTGACTTGCTGCCACTGCCCTGCTTGCCGCCGCCATTGCGCTTGCGCTTATGGAACGGCGTCTTCTTCGCATAGTCGCGAACGGGCGCGGCGGGTTTGCCGTGCGAGACGATCGCGGGCTCTTCGCCAACGACCGTGATCTTACGCTTCACCAGCTTTTCGATGTCGCGCAGGTAGGCGCGCTCGTCCGGCGAGCAGAACGAGATCGCGATGCCTTCGGCGCCGGCGCGCGCGGTGCGGCCGATGCGGTGAACGTAGCTCTCGGGCTCGTTCGGCAATTCGAAATTCACGACATGGGTGATGCCGTCGACGTCGATGCCGCGCGCGGCGATATCGGTCGCGACGAGCAGGCGCGCGCGGCCGGAGCGGAAATTGTCCATCGCGCGGACGCGGGCGTTCTGCGACTTGTTGCCGTGGATCGCGTCGGCCGGGATTCCGCTCTTCTCCAGATGCTCGACGACCTTGTTGGCGCCGTGCTTGGTGCGGGTGAAGACGATGACGCGCGCCATCCTCGGATCTTGCAGCAGATTGACCAGAAGCTTGCGCTTGTCCTGCGCACCGATGTGATAGAGCTGCTGTTCGATGCGGTCGGCGGTCACGGTCTGCGGCGCGATGTCGATGCGCACAGGTTCCTTCAGCATCTCATGCGCCAGATGCACGACGTCTTCCGGCATGGTTGCGGAGAACAGGAGCGACTGACGCGCTTTCGGCAGGCTCTGCACGATGCGGCGCACGTCTTTGATGAAGCCCATGTCGAGCATGCGGTCGGCTTCGTCGACGACGAGCATCGACACCTGGTCGAGGCGGATCGCCTTCTGCTTGACGAGATCGAGCAGGCGGCCCGGCGTGGCGACAAGGATATCGACGCCGTTGTGCATCTGATGGATCTGGCCATGCGCGCTGACGCCGCCCATGACGATGGTGTGGCGATAATTGTAATGCTTGCCGTAGATCTTGAGGCTGTCGTTGATCTGGATCGCGAGCTCGCGTGTCGGCGCGAGGATGAGGGCGCGCGCGCTCTTCGCCATCGGCGGTTTGCGGTTTTCCGCGAGACGCTGGAGCAGCGGCAGGCCGAACGCGGCGGTCTTGCCGGTGCCGGTCTGGGCGATGCCCAGCACGTCGCGGCCGCTGAGCGTCAGCGGAATGGTCTTTTCCTGAATAGGGGTCGGCTGGGTGTAGTTCTCGGTGGCGAGGGCACGCAGAAGCGGCTCGGAAAGGCCGAGTGTGGTAAACGCAGAAACAGTCACTCTTAAGTCCTAAATATGCACGGGCGCGCGCAAAACGCGCACGCTGAACGGCATGTTGCCGTCTTCCACGCACATCTGGAGGGAACGGAGGTTTTCGATAAAACCGCGATGTCGAGCGCTAGAGCGCCTTGTGCGACCGCGGAGAATTGCAGGCTATATCGTTGAGTCCTAACAATATGTCAACCCACAACGGACGATTCCCATGGCTGGCGATACATTCGGGTTCCTGACGGATCAAAGCACGCTCGCGGCGGTCGTTCTGGGTGCGATCCTCGCAACAATCGGTGGCTTTGTCGCCACCGTGATGGAGCGCTATCTCGACAAGAAGGAAAAGGAGCAGAACGCGGCCCTGTTCTTCGGCGAGATACTGTCGTCGCTCGCGATCATCATCCGCTTCGCCGATGAGACCAAGAAGATCGGCGATCCCTATGGCCCGGTGACGATGCGCATGCTGCGCTCCGCGCGCAGCGAACTCGATGTCTACGACCGCAATCGCGAGCAGGTATTCCATCTGCGCGACGCCGATCTGCGGGCGCGCATGCAGACTTTGCTTATCCGCATCTCCATGCCGATCGACGGCGTGATCGAGGCGTCAGATGAGATCAAGGCCATGCGGGAGGCTATCCGCACCGTAAAAGATCAGGCTGAACGCACCGAGATAGAAACCCGTCTCAAACTGGATGAAGCAAGGCGCAATGGCGGTTTTGAATTCATCCTCGAGCGCGCGGACGAACTGAAAAGCGTGATTTCAGGCCTCAGCCCGATCGCCAAGCACTCCTTCGATCGCCTCGAGCGTATCGCGAACTCTTAAGGCCCGTTCCACACGTTGTTGGCGCGGTCGTGATCCGGCAACGCGTGATCGGGATCGGCGGTCACCGAGGTGATGGGCTTCGTCCCCAGTAGCGGAACGAGTGCACCGGTTCGGCGCATCCACGCTTCGACGGGGACTTTCACGCGCACGGTGCGGCCGCCTTCGAAACGCACATCAAGCGTTAGCGGGAACACCATCGCGTCGCGGTTCTCGACGGTGATCGTGGCGCCGTTCTGCCAGCCGCCTTTCGCGGGCGTCACGCCGGTGACGGCGACGTCGTAGGTGCCCTTGTCGAAATACCATTCGCGCCAGAACCAGGAGAGGTCTTCGCCGCCGGCGCTGTCCATCGCGCGGAAAAAATCCGATGGCGAAGGATGCTTGAATGCCCAGTCGCGAATGAATTTGTGGAATGCGTAATCGAAGCGGTCCGGCCCCAGGATCGTGTCGCGCAACAGAACCATGCCGAACGCCGACTTATAGTAAGAGACGGGATGGCGATATTTCTCGATCACTGGATCGCCGGCCATCAATGTGATCGGCGCTTTCGGATCGGCGAGCAGATCGATCAGGCCGTCGGCCGGATGTGCGGATTTTGGCGAGAACTCGGAATCGCGCTTGGGTCCGAACTCGCCGTGGTTGAAGTTCTCGCTCTCGAACACGTCGATGAACGTGTTGAAGCCTTCGTCCATCCACGGATCGCGGCGCTCGTTGAAGCCGACGGTCATCGGAAACCAGCTGTGGCCGATCTCATGTGCGGTGACCCAGAACATGGTCGCGTCGTGCATCGTCATGTCATCGAAGACGAGGGCGGGGTATTCCATGCCGCCGACCGGACCGCCGACACTGACCGCATTAGGCCATGGGAACGGATACCAGCGGCGGGAGAAATTCTCGACCGAGTCTTTCACCATCTCGGTCGAGCGATTCCAGGCGTTCGGCTTTGCGGCTTCGACCGGATAGACCGATTGCGCTAGTGCTGCTTTTCCACCGGGGAGATTGATGCGCGCGGCATCCCACATGAAGGCTTTACTAGCGCCGAACGCGACATCGCGCGTGTTCGCCATCTTGAAATGCCAGGTCAGCGTGCCGCCCTGCTTGGGACGCGACAGCGGATCGTTCACTTCCGCTGCGGTGCGGATCATCACGGGCTTGTCGCTCAAGCGCGCTTGCGCGAGACGATCCATCTCCGTTTGGGTAAGCACTTCCTGCGGAATCACGAGTTCACCGGAGCCCGCGACCAGCATGTCGGACGGCACGGTCACGCTGTAATCGACATCACCGTAATCGAGATAAAATTCGGAGACGAGATAGGGCAGCGTGTCCCAACCGCGCAGATCGTCATACACCGCCATGCGCGGATACCATTGCGCAATGTCATAGATCTCGCCGTTCTTCGACGGCCCATGCGCGGTGCGCCCGCCGCTCTTGCCGGGTACGACATAGTGATAGCGGATATGGATAGTGATCTTGCTGTGGGCCTTCAACGTCTGCGCAAGACGCAACTGCGCGCGCGTGTCGCTGACGATATAGAGCGTCTTCGCGCCATTGGTTTCGACGGTGTCGAGGACATAACCATCGGTCGCGTTCGGATTGGCGACGCCATACACCGCCGCGCCGCGCGAACCGGCGCGATAGATGTTCTGGTCGAGCTGCAGCCAGAGATAATCGAGATCGTTCGGGCTGTTGTTGGTGTAGGTGATAACTTCATCCGCGCTCAGCGTATTGCTCGCGGGATCGAGCACGGCGTGAATCGTGTAATCGGCGCGGTTCTGCCAATAGGCCGGTCCCGGCGTGCCGTCTGCCACGCGCGTGGCGCTGACGGAATCAGGAAAGACCTGCCGCGCGAACGCTTTCAGAGGATCGAAGCTACCGGCGTCAGCGGTTGCCGGCTTGGGCGCGGAATGTTTCGTGCAGCCCGCGACGAGAACCAACGCCGCCAACGCGATAATCGCAAGTGATCTGTTCATGTCTATTCCCGCATGCGCGCGGGAATGGAGACCATTTTGGTCTCAACTGGCAAGGAAAAGAAAAAGGGCGGCCCGAAGGCCGCCCCAATCCTTTTTCCGGTTGCTGGAGCGCGTTAGTTGCGCTGCGAGCCCGGGCACACCTGGGTCAGCTCGTTCAGCTCAGAGTACCAGCCATTCGCCGACGTGCTGGTGGGCGCGCCGAAGTACGGCAGGTACACCAGGGACTGCGGGTGATAGGTGATCTTGCCGACCTTCTTCTCGAACGTACCGAACTCGCCGATCGGAACCAGCGGGTCGCCGTTCTCGAGGATCGAGTTGTCGGTGCAGTGGACGTGGTTGTTGGTGAACGGATCGTCAAACCACTCGCCGATCTCGTGGCTGATGGCGCTGATGTCTTCCGAGAACGTGCCGGTCTCGTTGACCCAGGTCGAATAGCCATAGGTCTGCGCGCTGTGTGCGCTGTGATAACCGCCGATGCAGCATCCGCCCGAGGTCAGGTAGATGTTCTCGGAGATGAACAGTGGGAAGATATCCGGCGTGATCTGCGACGTGTGCGCGTTCAGATAGGCTGTGATCGCCGCGTCGAAGCTGTTGATGGTCATCGTGCCGACCTTGCCGCTGCCGAACGGGTTGGTGATGACGCTACCCTGCGCCGACGTCACGTTGATCGTCATAGGCTTGACACCAGTGATGTCCGTCACGTCGAGGACGGTGTGATAGCCGGTGTTGGTGCTGACGTTGCTCCAGAAGTTGCATCGCTGATAGACGTCGATGTACTGGCCCGTGCCGCAATCGACAGCGCCGGACTGGAAGTCCGTACCGTCATCGAAAATCGGCGAGCCCTTGAGCGCCTTGATAACCGACTTCGCGCCAAAGCCGCTCGAGTGCTTTGCCTTCGGATCGAAGGTCATGTTGCCGTTCGAGGCGCCATACACGAACTTGACCGGAATCAGCACGACCGGGATGTGCGTCGCGACGTTCGAGCTCGCCGGATTGGCGCCGACCATCTTGAAGGTCACGGTCGAACCGAGCTTGTCGACGAAGCTGCTCGACCACTGCGCGAGCGTGCCCGCAGGAATCTGCTTGGCATTGCTGAGCGGCCCGTGATCCGGAAGCCTGGTGAACATCGCTCGGGCTTGGCCCGTTCCGTCCACCTTCGGAGCGGCGCTGGCGGTGTAAGACATGGCAACGGCGCCTGATACGAGGGCGAGCGTCGCGAGGCGTTTGATCATTGAACTGACCCCTAAATTTTCTGAGATGGACCATCCATCTTTCGGAGACAGTACGGGGGCTATTAACTTTTTGAAAGGTGAAACTCACTCGCGTTATCGTGAAATGCGTGCGAATTGCTCGCAAGTTCCACTCATTTGCGACATAAAGAAAAAGGGCGGCCCGAAAGCCGCCCTTTCTCCGTCCTGATGGTCTGAAGGACTTACTTTATTGGCCTGGGCAGACGTTGGTGATGCTGTTGTGCATCGACGTCCAGCCATTCGACGAGGTGCTGGTCGGTGCGCCGAAGTACGGCATCATCGCCATTTCCTGCGGATGCCAGGTGATCCCGTTCATCGCGACCGTGAACGTGCCGTAGTTGGCGAGACCTTCGAGCGGGTCGCCGACTTCGAGGATCGAGTTGTCCTGGCAGTTCACGTGATTGTTCGTGAACGGATCGTCCATCCACTCCGCAACCTCGTGGCTGATCGCCGAGATGTCTTCGGAGAACGCGCCCTGGCTGTCGACAAAGGTCGAGTAGCCATAGGTCTGCGCGCCACCGGCGCTGTGATAACCGCCGATGCAGCAACCACCCGACGTCAGATAGATGTCATAGGAGATGAACAGCGGGAAGATATCCGGCGTGATCTTCGTGGCATGGCTCGTGAGATAAGCGTGGAGCAGAGCATCGAAGCTGTTGATGCTCATCGTTCCGACGACGCCGCTGCCGAACGGATTGTTGATCACCTTGCCCTGTGCGCTGGTGACGTTGATCGTTATCGGCTTCACGCCCTTGATCGTCGTCAGGTCGAGAACCGTGTGATAGCCGACATTGGTGCTGACGTGGCCCCAGAAATTGCAGCGCTGGAACGCATCGACATACTGCGCCGTGCCGCAATCGATCGCGCCGGAGGTGAAATCAGCTCCCGGTACGAAGATAGGCGATTGGCTCGTGGCCTTGATCACCGAAAGCTTCTTCAGGCCCGCGGTGTGCTTCAGCATCGGGTTGAACGTCTGATTACCGTTCGACGCGCCGTACACCATGATCACCGGGATCAGAACCGTCTTGATATGCGTGTCGGTATTGGACGACGCCGGATCAGCGCCCGCCATCTTGTAAGTGATGCTATGACCGGTCAGGTCGGTGAAGCCGCCCGTCCACTGCGAGAGCGTCGCGCCCGGAGGCGGCGTTTTGCCCTTTTCGTAATTCAGCGGGCCGGTGTTTTTGATCACGCCGAACATCGGGCGTGCCTTACCTGGGCCATCCCAGTTCGGTGCCGCACTCGCGGCGTAGGACATCACAACAGCACCCGCCAACAAGGCAAGCGACGCAACGCGTTTCATCATTGGTTCAACCCCTGAACATTTTTGCAGATGGACCGTCCATCTTTCGGCGCGCGAACAATGGGCATTGCGTTTCAGTAACGTCAAGCGAAGTGCAGCGCTGTTTGTGTCGAACAATTTGCATCGAATGCGCGATGCAGTTTTTGAAAACGCATGATGACGCGCGTGTCGCCCAAGCTTGTTACAACGATGTTGTTGCGTGTCATCCGCAACAACATCGCGAAGCGATTGTGACATCAAGGAAGACAAGGATTTTTTGCGAAGCGTTTGCATTGCATCATCGTTGCGCGCCACCTCGCTTCACACATTTTGCTCTTGGATCATGCGCTAGTGGGGAACTTTGCCGCGCACGTGACGACGTGCAGAAAGAAATTCGCGCGCGCGTAAGATGCAAACCTGTCTTCGATTTAAGCAAACGGAAATTCGATTGGCGAAGCTTCTATGCGCAGCACTGGCTCACGAAGAAACATTCGTTATCGCAAACGCGAATCGAAATGCTTCCAGATGATTACAGCGGTGAAATGTGCAAGCCATTCACCTGCCGCGCCAGCTTGTCCATTAGAGAGGACAGCGTCGCGCGTTCCGCCGGCGTCAGCGCGGCGAGGAAGACAGCTTCCAGATGCAGTGCGAGCGGGACAATCTCGTCGTAAATCGCTGCCCCTTGCCGGGTGAGAGACAGTCGGGTGACGCGTCCGTCTTTCTCATCTCCAACACGCGCGATGCGTTTGCTGCGCAGGAGTGAGGCGACAGCACGGCTGACCTGCACTTTGTCCATGGCAGTGCGCGACGCGACCTCGCTGGCGGAAAGTCCCGGCGTCTGGCCGAGCACCGCCATCACGCGCCAGTCGGGGATCGAAAGACCGAAGCGTTCGGAATAGTGCCGCGCGATTGCGTCAGATACGCGGTTCGACAGCACCGAAAGCTTGTATGGAATGAAGTGGTCGAGATCGAGCCGGTCGGCTTGGCGCTTCTTCGCTTCACTCGGCATCGGGCTGGTTCTTCGGCAGCGCGGCGTCAAATGCGGGATGCGAAAGTGCATGCGCCTCGATGCGCGCGATGGTCGGCCAACGTGCGATGTCGAGATTCACGCGTCGTGCGTTCGCGATCTGCGGGATCAGGCAGATGTCGGCGATGGTCGGCGAATCGCCGTGACAGAACGCGCCGGTTTCGCTGTCGCGCGCGAGCATGGTTTCGAGCGCGTTGAAGCCGACTTCGATCCAGTGACGCTGCCAGGCAAACACGCTCTCGTCGTCGGTCTTGAAGGTGCTCTTGATATAGCGGCCGACGCGAAGATTGTTCACGGGGTGGATATCGCAGGCGACGGCATAGGCAATCGCGCGGGCGCGAGCGCGGCCGAATGCATCGCTCGGCAACAGCGGCGGCTCAGGATGGATCTCGTCCAGATATTCGATGATCGCCAGCGATTGCGTGATTGTGCGGCCGTCGTGGACGAGGGCAGGGATGAGCTCCTGCGGGTTGAGGGTCTTATATTCCGCGGTGTGCTGTTGACCGCCGTCTTTCAGCAGATGGATGAAGCGCAGTTCCGGCTTGATGCCCTTCATGTTCAGCGCGATGCGCGCGCGGAACGCGGCGGAGGAGCGGAAATAGCCGTAGAGAATAAAGTCACTCATATTTCTTGACCTGCTGGTCGATGGCGCCGAACAGCGATTTGCCGTCGAGGTCGAGCATCTCGATGCGGATGCGGTCACCGAATTTCATGAACGGTGTGGTGGGCTTGCCGCTCTCGATGGTTTCGAGTGTGCGCTTTTCGGCGAGGCACGCCGAGCCGACATTGCCGCTCTTATTAGACACTGTGCCCGAACCGACGATAGAGCCCGCGACCAGCGCACGTGTCTTCGCGGCGTGCTCAATGAGTTGCGCGAAGGAGAACGTCATATCGACGCCGGCATTCGGGTGGCCGAAATCGGTGCCGTTGTAGGTCACGCGCAGCGGCAGGTGGACCTTCGCGTCTTTCCATGCTTCGGTGAGCTCATCTGGCGTGATCGCGACCGGGGAGAACGCGCTCGCGGGCTTGGACTGAAAGAAGCCGAAATTCTTGGCAAGTTCCGCCGGGATCAGATTGCGAAGCGACACATCGTTCACCAGCATCAGCAGCTTGATGTGCTTCTCGGCATGCGCCGCGTTGGTGCCCATCGGCACGTCGTCGGTGATGATCGCGACCTCGGCCTCGAAATCGATGCCCCAGGCTTCGTCGGCCGCGAGGATCGGATCGCACGGCCCGATGAAAGAGTCCGAACCACCCTGATACATCAGCGGATCGGTCCAGAAGCTCGGCGGCATCTCCGCGCCGCGCGCTTTCCGCACCAGCTCGACATGCGTGACGTACGCCGAGCCGTCGGCCCATTGATACGCCCGCGGCAGCGGCGATGCGCAGTCTTTCGGATCGAACGGCTTCTCGCCTGCGACCGGGCCTTCGTTCATCAGGTCATAGACGCGCATCAGCCGCGGCGCGGCTTCGTGCCAGTGATCCATCGCGTGCTGCAGCGTCGGCGCGATATGGCCCGCTGCTACACAGCGCGTGAGATCGCGCGACACAACGACCAGCGCACCATCGCGCCCGGATTTGAGAGAGGCGAGCTTCATTTGGGCATCCAGCTTTTGACGTAGCCACGATCTTCTTGCGCCTCAGCGGCGGCGGCCATTTCCAGCGGATCGCGCGCGTCGATCATCACCGCGACTTCATCGGTCATGGTCTTGGTCGCTTTGGCACCGGCGGCGAAGGCCTTGGGATGCGGGCCATGCGTGAAGCCGTTGGGATGCCACGTCACCATGCCGGGATGGATGTTGTCGCGGCTGAAGAACTCGCCCTGATGATAGAAGATCACTTCATCGTAATCGTCGTTGGAATGATAGAACGGCACTTTCAGTGCGCCGGGATCGCTCTCTATCGGACGCGGCACGAAGGTGCAGACCACGAAACGGTCGGCGACGAAGGTCGAATGCACGCTCGGCGGAATGTGATAGCGATGGCTCATCACCGGGCGGATGTCGCGCCAGCTGAGCTTCAGCGCGGTAAGATTGCCTTTCCAGCCCACCGCATCGAGGGGCGAGTGCGGATAGGTGATGGTGGAGACGG
>Ga0207639_10001761_pt1 | contig 14561 bp, 23 predicted proteins | sample KBSCornC32_FD_184299 | JGI IMG/M metagenome (GOLD analysis project Ga0207639, IMG submission 184299) | Corn rhizosphere microbial communities from Kellogg Biological Station, Michigan, USA - KBS Corn C3-2 (SPAdes) (version 2) | ecosystem: Host-associated > Plants > Roots > Rhizosphere > Soil ...
GTCATCATCTTGAGCGTGAACTGGATGATGCCGAAAAAGCCCATCTGGCGCAGCACTACCGAAGCGAGCCCGAACGCGATGAGGATACCGAAAGCCCAAAGTGCTGAACTCAGACCCTCGGCGCTTCCCGCGGGGGCCGACACCGCCGTCACCAGCTGGCCGGCATAATAGGGCGTTGCCACGTCGAGCAGCGTCGCGCCCAGAAACACACCCATGATGTAGATGACGCGGCCCGGCTGGCGGGCCCAGTGGGCGAAGAGGAATCCCAGCACTTTGCGATAGGTGTCGGAGCGGAGGTCGATCTTGAATCGGGCCATGATCATCGCCGGCATGAAGCCGGTCCCGGACATCAGAAAGAAAGCGAAGCCGCCTCGAACGCGAGGCTCACGAAATCGGCGGCGGGGAAGAAGACACCGGCAGGGCCGGCGAGGGGCTCAAGGAGCCGCAAGCACTCCGCCGGTAAGGCGGTTCGGACCGAACATCATCGAGCGCCTCCCTGGGCAGGTGTAAAAACTCACGGAGCTATAGCCAAGCCGCCACGAGGGAGCAAGCCAGTTGCGCGCCCCGCGCCCGCCGCCCATAGTCTGCCCATGCCTCTCAAGCACATCGCCACGATCCCGACCTTCCGTAGCTTCGACGAAGCCAAGGCACGCGAATTCTATGTCGGCTGGCTCGGCTTCAAGGTCGACTGGGAGCATCGATTCGAGCCGACTGCGCCGCTCTACATGCAGGTCAGCCGCGACGGGATCCTTTTCCACATCTCCGAACATCATGGCGACGGCTCGCCGGGCGTCCACGTCCGCGTGCAGATCAAGGGTGTGCGCGAACTCCACGCCGAGCTCATCGGCAAGAACTACAAGAACAACCGGCCCGGCCTCGAGCGGCCCGAATGGGGCGGCACCGAGTTCACGGTGATCGATCCTGTCAACAACCGCATCACCTTCGGCGAGGACGACGAATGAATCGGCTGGGGCCGATCCTGGGGTCGATCGTCTTCCTGTTCGTCGCGCCAGGCATCGTGGCCGGTGTCATCCCCTGGGCCATCTCGCAATATCGCATGGATGCGCCGTTGCTCGGGTTCGAGCCGCTGCGCTGGATCGGCGGGCTGCTGTTGCTTCTCGGGGCCGTGCTGCTGCTCGAAACCTTCGCCCGCTTCGCCCTTCAGGGCCTGGGCACGCCGGCGCCGATCGCGCCCACCAAGACGCTCGTGGTCACCGGCTCCTATCGCTTCGTGCGCAACCCGATGTATGTCGCGGTGGTCTCGCTGATTTTCGGGCAGGGACTCTGGTTCGGCAATTGGGGCGTCATGGCCTATGGCCTCGTCGTCTGGCTCACCGTCCACCTCTTCGTGCTCGCTTACGAAGAGCCGACGCTGAGCCAGAGCTATGGCGCTCAATACGACAGCTACCGCGCCAATGTCCGCCGCTGGATCCCGCGGCTCACGCCGTGGCGCGGTTAGGCCACCTGACCGGCTGCCCAGCCGCTGGCCCATGCCCATTGGAAATTGTAGCCGCCGAGCCAGCCGGTGACGTCGACGGCTTCGCCAATCACGTAAAGCCCCGGCACGTCGCGCGCCATCATCGTCGCCGAGTCGAGGCCGGCGGTGTCGACACCACCAAGCGTCACTTCTGCCGTGCGATAGCCTTCGGTGCCGGTGGGTTTCAGCGTCCAGCGCGTGATCGTCTCCGCGGCCGCAGTGAGCTTCCTGTCGGAGAGATCACCGATCATTGCCGTGAGCCCGATGTCTTCCGCCAGCATCTGTGCGAGTCGCTTCGGCAGATGCTCGCCCAGCACCGATTGCAGATGCAGCTTTGGCGTCGCGGTCCGCGCGGACTTGAGCAGACCCACGACGTCGGTATCGGGCAACAGATTCACCGCGATCTCGTCACCCTCGCGCCAATAGGACGAGGCCTGCAGGACCGCCGGGCCGCTCAGTCCACGATGGGTGAAGAGGAGCGCTTCTCGGAACGATGTTCCATTGGTGCTCACGATTGCATCGGTCGAGATACCCGATAGCGGCCCGAGCCGCTCTAGCAGATGCGGTGCAAAGGTGAGCGGCACGAGCGCCGGCCGCGTTTCGGTGATTTTCAATCCGAACTGCTCAACCAGCCGATAAGCGAGGCCCGTCGCGCCCATCTTGGGGATCGACTTGCCGCCCGTCGCGATCACGAGCGATTTCGCCACCACCTCGCCGGAGGTCAGTCGCGCGCGGTATCGCGCCTCACCCCGCTCGACTGCTTCGATCTCTTCCGCGAGCTCGAGCCGTACTCCGGCCTGGCTCATCTCGCTCGCCAGCAGATTGACGATCTGCACCGACGAGCCGTCGCAGAAGAGCTGGCCCAGCGTCTTTTCGTGAAACGAAATGCCATAGGTTCTGACCAGGGATATGAATCGCTCCGGCCCGTAGCGGCTCAGCGCGGACAGCGCGAATTTGGGATTCCCCGACAGGAACCGCTTGCCGGCGAGCTTCGCCGTCGCGTTCACATTGGTGAAATTGCAGCGCCCGCCGCCCGAAATCCGGATCTTTTCGCCGGGGCTCTTGGCATGGTCGACCACCAGCACCGAGCGGCCGCGCTTGCCGGCCTCGATGGCCGCCATCATGCCGGCGGCCCCGGCACCAAGGATCAGAACGTCAACTTCGCGCATGAGCCGCCTCTAGCATGGGGAGACCGGCGGCTTCATTGACTCTTTCCCATTTGCCGCTAAAAGCGTCACCACATCCGAGAGGAGGTTTCGCCATGCTGCGCGAGGACCTGTCCGACATCGCGATCATTGAGTTCGACCCGGCGCTGCCGCGTCTTGTCGAGTTCGACCGGCTGCGGCCGAAGACCAAAACCACCAAAACCCTCTGAGCTTTTCCCCGGGCCATCCCCGCCGGGGAGAGGCCGAAGCCAGTTGAGCCGCCGGGCGCCCGGCGCGGGGCCGGGTTGAAGGAACATCCAAATGGGTTATCGCGTCGCTGTCGTCGGAGCCACGGGCGCTGTGGGCCGCGAAATGCTCAACGTCCTGAGCGAGCGGAAATTTCCCGTCTCGGAGCTGATCGCGCTGGCGTCCGCCAGGTCGCAAGGCCAGGAGCTGAGCTTTGGCGACAAGCGGGTCAAGGCGCAGAATCTCGAGAACTTCGACTTCAAGGGCGTCGATTTCGCGCTGATGAGCGCCGGTTCGGCCATCTCGAAGGAGTATGGCGAAAAGATCGGCGCCACCGGCTGCCTCGTCGTCGATAATTCGAGCTTCTGGCGCTACCATTCCGACGTGCCGCTGATCGTGCCCGAGGTGAACGCCCACGCGCTCGATACCTACATGGCGCGCAACGACCGCAAGAACATCATTGCAAACCCGAACTGCTCGACCGCGCAGATGGTGGTGGCGCTAAAGCCGCTGCACGATTTTGCGACGATCAAGCGCGTGGTGGTTGCGACCTACCAGTCGGTCTCCGGCGCCGGCAAGGAAGGCCAGGACGAGCTCTGGCTCCAGACCAAGGGCATCTTCGTCAACGACCGGCCGACGCCCAAGAAGTTTACAAAGCAGATCGCCTTCAACGTCATCCCGCACATCGACGTCTTCATGGAAGACGGGTCCACCAAGGAAGAGTGGAAGATGGTGGCCGAGACCAAGAAGATTCTCGATCCCAAGATCAAGCTCACCGCCACCTGCGTGCGCGTGCCGGTGTTCGTGGGGCATTCGGAAGCCATCAATATCGAGTTCGAAAAGCCGATCAGCGCCGACGAGGCGCGCGACCTCTTGCGCGAAGCGCCGGGCGTCAGCGTTCTCGACAAGCGCGAGGCCGGCGGCTACGCGACCCCGATCGAAGCGGCCGGTGAGGACGATACTTATGTGTCGCGCATCCGCGAAGACGTGACGATCGAGAACGGCCTCAACATCTGGGTCGTGTCCGACAATCTCAGGAAGGGCGCGGCGCTCAACGCCGTGCAGATCCTCGAGACGCTGATCGAGCGCAATCTGGTCGAGCGCAAAGCGGCGTAACTAAATCGTTCGCTCCCGGCCACTGGGTCATTCCCGCGAAAGCGGGACTCTCTGTTGGCTTGCTGCAGTCCAACGGAGATCCCCGCGTTCGCGGGGATGACCTCGTGAATGACGACGTCTTCGCCAACCCACCATTATCACCATCTGCCGCCTCGCGACATGCTCCTCGCCGTCGCCATCGCGATCGTGTGGGGCTTCAATTTTGTTGCCGCGCATTGGGCGGTGGCCGAGATCTCGCCGCTGATCGTCTCAGGCCTGCGCTACATCATCGCGCTCGTCCCCGCGATCTTTCTGGTCAAGCGTCCGAAGGTCGCCGTCTCGTTCCTCGTCGGCTACGGCCTCTTCGTCGGTGTCGGTCAGTTCGGTTTCCTGTTCTCGGCGATCAAGCTCGGCATGCCGGCGGGCCTCGCTTCGATGGTGGTGCAGGTCCAGGCGTTCTTTTCCATCGGGCTCGCGGTCCTCTTCCTCGGCGAACGGCCGAGCCGCAGCGGACTCATCGGGGCACTTGTCGCCTTCGGCGGCATCGGGGTGATCGCGATCGAGCGGCTCGAGGGCGCGGCGATCGTGCCATTCCTGATGACGCTCGCGGCAGCAGCGTCATGGGGCGTTGCCAATCTCATCACCAAGAAGGCCGGGCGGATCGACATGCTCGGCTTTGTCGTCTGGTCGAGCCTTGTGCCGCCGATCCCGCTCTTCATCCTGAGCTATTTCATCGAGGGCCCGAACGCGTGGGCGGACGGCCTCGCGCATCTCACCTGGCTCGGGGCTGCGTCGATGCTCTTTATCGGCTGGGCGGCGACGGTGTTCGGCTATGGCGCCTGGAGCGTTCTGCTCGGGCGCCATCCGGCCTCGTCCGTCGCGCCCTTCGCGCTGCTCGTTCCCGTCGCCGGCATCGGGGCGAGCGCCGTTCTTATCGGTGAGCGCATTTCGGGCCTCGATCTCATCGGCGCCGCGCTGGTGTTTGCGGGCCTGTTGTTCAACGTCTTCGGCAGCCGCGTCATTCAACGACGCGGAGTAGGAGTCTGATATGCGCTGGATCGCGATCTTTTCCGACAGGCCCGGTGCGCTCGCCATCCGCGAGGCGAACGCCCAGGCCCATTTCGATTATCTCGAACGCCACAGGCAGCAGATCAGGCTCGCCGGCGGCGTGCGCGACGAGCCCGGCGGGCCGCCCGATGGGGGCCTCTGGATCATGGACAACATTGCCGATCGTGCGGAAGCGGTGCGGCTCTGCGAGGAGGATCCGTTCTTCACCGCCGGCCTGCGCGAGAGCTACGTGCTCAAGGCCTGGGGCTTTGCGCCCTGCTATGCGGACGTCGTGATCTAGACCGGCGGCAATTCGGGCCGGCTGAAATCCCCGGTGTCGCCGTCCATCACCCACAATTCGCCGGTCGACACATCGAACCAGGCGCCGTGGAGCGTCAGCTTGCCCTCGGCTTCCTTGCTCTGGATGTAGGGGAAGGTTCTTAGATTGCGGATGGAGTTGCGCACGCTAAGCCGCTCGAGCGCCGTTTCGCGTTCGGCCGCCGTGAGGAACGAATAAGACGCGACCTGCTCGGTCACCGGCGCCAGCATGCTCATCCATTTGCCGATGAAGTCACCCTGCGCCAGCGGTTCACCCGGACCCAGCGCCCAGCGGATGCCGCCGCAACGGCCATGCCCCAGCACCACGAGGTCGGAGATGCCGAGCGCGTTGACCGCGAACTCGATGCCTGCCGAGGTGCCGTGCTGGCCCGCGCCCGGCTCGAAGGGCGGCACCAGATTGGCGATGTTGCGCAGTACGAACAATTCGCCCGGCCCTGCATCGAAAATGGTCTCGGGTGCGGCGCGGCTGTCGCAGCAGGCGATAATCATGACTTTCGGCGACTGCCCCTCGCGGGCGAGCTTTTTGTACTTGCCCTCCGCCTCCGCATAGGGGCCGCGGATGAAGGTGGCGTAGCCGTTGATCAGCTCTTGCGGGAAGCTATGCATGCTGCCCCGATTAGCGATAAGTAGCCGCCGGTTCAACCTTTCGGGGCGCGGGGCCCGGTATGCAGATCTATCGGTTTTTGAGCGGGGAGGACGATTCCTCCTTCTGCCACAAGGTCACCAAGGCCCTGAGCGAGGGCTGGGAGCTCTACGGCTCCCCCACCTACGCCTATGACGCCGTCGCCAAGAAGATGAAATGCGGGCAGGCGGTAACCAAGGTGGTGTCGGATCAGCCCTATGATCCGGACAAGAAGCTGGTGGACTACCGGTAATTTGCGCCTAAACGCTGCCTGAACACCGGCTTCACGCTGCGTTCCGTCCGTCCCCCCTAAACCACACTCAAGAACGCGGCGAGATGAAGCCGCCCGTATGAGTGGAGTGACGGAAAATGCGTGTCAAAGTCCTGATTGTGGCTCTCCTGGCTGCTATTGCGGCATTGCCCTTCCCCGCCGGCACATTGCAGGCCGGGACGTTTTCCGCCCCCGCTCACGTTTCTTTCGCTGCCGGCGCAAAGGGTGCGCTGGGCACGCTGATCGAGGATCCGTTCCTCGCCGCGCATCTGAGCTTTATGCCGGCGACCGGTCCGAGCAGCGCCGCCTAGTCGAACACGCCCTTCAGCGCCGCATATTGCAGCAGCATCACGGTCTTGGCGTCGGCGATCTCGCCGGTGCCGACCTGCCGCATCGCTTCCGCGAAGGGCATCCGGACGAGCTCGATATCTTCGCCCTCGTCCTGGAGGCCACCGCCCTTGCTGGCCGGCGCGCCCTCGACGAACCCCAGAAACAGCGTCAGCCGTTCGGTCACCGAGCCGGGGCTCATGAAGCAATCAAAGGCCTTTTCGACCTTACCCAGCTTATATCCCGTCTCCTCCAGCGCCTCCTTGCGGGCGCAGGTTTCGGCATCGTCGCCCTCAAGCTTTCCGGCACAGACTTCGATCACATACGGGCTTTCGCCCCGGTAGAAGGCCGGATAGCGGAACTGCCGGATCATGATCACGGATTTGTCGCTCAGGTCGCAGAGCAGCACGCCGGCGCCGTCGCCGCGGTCATAGGTCTCGCGAATCTGCTTCTGCCAGGTGCCGTCGCGGCGCCTCAGCTCGAATTCGTGCCGCTGCACGAGCCCCCAGGCATCCGAGAGTGTGGTGGTTTTGATCGGTTTGAGGAAATCGGGCACGTCAGGTCTCCAGCAGGCGCCCCTCTCTGCCACAGCCGCGTTGCTGAACCCAAACTGAACAGCCCGATCAGCGGCGGCACAGCCGAATCAGCCTATCCGCGCCGCTATGACCCGTATCGCTGCCGCCATGCTGATCGTTCTGGGCGTGCTTCTCGTCAATGGAGAGCTCGGCCGGCCGGCTTTGGCCGAAAGCCTGCCGTCGCGGCCCGCCGCGAGCGTCGAGGTCACCCAGCCGCTGGCCGTTCGCTCGGGCCGGGTCTTGGTCCTGCTGCTGGCGCTCGAGGCGCTGCGCCAGATGCCGGCGCCGACGATTGCGCAAAAAGGCTGAGGCTTTACCGCGCCTTCCGCTTTGACCTTGTCATGGTCGGCGGCTAGAACCACTCGCACCATGCCCGCCCGGTCGCGCCCGCTCTCGCCGCATCTGCAGATCTACAAATTCACGCTGACCATGGCGATGTCGATCATCCATCGCGGCACCGGCATGGCGATGTATTTCGGCACGCTCCTGATTGTGCTCTGGCTCGGTGCGGCGGCGCTTGGCGACGGCCCGTTCTCTGTCATCAATGCCATCTACGGCTTCTGGCTGGTCCAGATCGTGCTGTTCCTCGCGACCTGGGCGCTGTTTTACCACCTTTGCAGCGGGCTCCGCTTCCTCGTCTGGGACACCGGCAATTTCCTCAGTGCCGAAGGCCGCCGCACGCTCTCGTGGATCGCGCTCGTCGCTTCCGTCATCCTGACCCTGGGCGCCTGGGCTTTGTTCGTGTGGTTCAGATGATCGACAAGGCCGCCATCGCCAATCCAACGACGCATTACGGCAAGGGCGGCACCCGCCAGTTCATGACGCAGCGCATCACCGCGGTGCTCAACATCGTCTTTACGATCTTTTTCGTCTGGTTCGTCATGCGGCTCGCCGGTGCCGATCGCGCGACGATGCTGGAGAATGTGCGCAATCCATTCGTCGCGATCGTCCTCTGCCTCCTCATCATCAATGTGTGCATCCACATGCGCATCGGCATGCTCGAGGTCATCGAGGACTATCTCGACGAGGGCAAGACGAACTTTCTCGCGCGCCGGGCGAACACAATCTTCGCCATCGTCGTCGCCGTGCTGACGATCCTGAGTATCGCTAAAATCCTGTTCTGGAGCTGAATTGGCCGCTTACGAGATCATCGACCACGCCTATGACGTGGTGGTCGTGGGCGCCGGCGGAGCCGGGCTCCGCGCCACACTCGGCATGGCGGAGCAGGGCTTCAACACCGCCTGCGTGACCAAGGTCTTTCCCACGCGCTCGCATACGGTCGCGGCGCAGGGCGGCATCGCCGCTTCACTCAAGAACATGGGCCCCGATTCCTGGCAGTGGCACATGTACGACACCGTCAAGGGGTCGGACTGGCTCGGCGACAATGACGCGATGGAATATCTCGCGCGCAACGCCCCGGCCGCCGTCTACGAGCTCGAGCATTACGGCGTGCCCTTTTCGCGCACCGAAGAGGGCAAGATCTACCAGCGGCCCTTCGGCGGCCACATGACCGAGTTTGGCGAAGGCCCGCCGGTGCAGCGCACCTGTGCCGCCGCCGACCGTACCGGCCACGCCATCCTCCACACGCTCTACGGCCAGTCGGTCCGGCACAATGCGCAGTTCTTCATCGAATATTTCGCGCTCGATCTACTGATGGGCGACGACGGCTCGGTGCAGGGCATCATTGCCTGGTCGCTCGAGGACGGCACGCTCCATCGCTTCCGCGCCAAGATGACGGTGCTGGCGACCGGCGGTTATGGCCGCGCCTATTTCTCGGCAACGTCCGCCCACACCTGCACCGGCGACGGCAACGGCATGGTGGCCCGCGCCGGCCTGCCGCTCGAGGACATGGAGTTCGTCCAGTTCCATCCCACCGGCGTCTATGGCGCCGGCGTCCTCATCACCGAAGGCGCGCGCGGCGAGGGCGGGTATCTGACCAATTCCGAAGGCGAGCGCTTCATGGAGCGCTATGCTCCCAACGCGAAAGACCTCGCCTCGCGCGATGTCGTCTCGCGCTGCATGACGATGGAAATCCGCGAGGGCAGGGGCGTCGGTCCCAAGAAGGACCACATCTTCCTCCACCTCGATCACCTCGATCCAAAGGTGCTGCACGAGCGGCTGCCGGGCATCACCGAGAGCGCCCGGATCTTTGCCGGCGTCGATCTCACGCGCGAGCCGATCCCGGTGCTGCCGACCGTCCACTACAATATGGGCGGCATCCCCACGAACTATCATGGCGAGGCGCTGAACCCGACCGCCGCCGATCCCGATGCGGTCGTGCCGGGCCTCATGGCCGTGGGCGAAGCGGCCTGCGCGTCCGTCCACGGTGCGAACCGGCTCGGCTCCAATTCTCTCACCGATCTCGTGGTCTTCGGCCGCGCCGCAGCGCTTCGCGCCGGCGAGACGATGGACCGCGGCAAGGCGATCCCTGCCGTCAACAAGGCCAGCGAAGACAAGATCCTCGCACGGTTCGACCGCCTGCGGCATGCGAGCGGCGGCATGCCTACCGCCGAGCTGCGCGATCGTATGCAGCGCACCATGCAAGAAGATGCGGCGGTGTTCCGCACCGGCGAAACGCTAGCGTCTGGCGTCAAGCGCATGCAGGAGGTCTACGCGCAGCAGGCGGATCTCCGCGTCACCGACCGCTCGATGATCTGGAACTCCGACCTGGTCGAAACGCTCGAGCTCGAAAATCTCTTGGCTAATGCGCTGACGACCGTGGTGAGCGCCGAGGCTCGCACCGAAAGCCGCGGCGCGCATGCGCGCGAAGATTTTCCCAATCGCGACGATGTGAATTGGCGCAAGCACACCATCTCGCGCCTCGATGATGCAGGCAAGGTCACTCTCAGCTACCGGCCCGTGCATATCGATCCGCTGACGCCCGAAAGCGAAGGCGGCATTTCACTCAAGAAGATCGCGCCCAAGGCGCGCGTTTACTAGAACGGAGTTTTTCATGCGGTCTCTCATCGCTCTCGGTTTCGCCGGGCTTTCGTTTCTCGTCACGAACGCGAGCTTTGCCGAAATGACGCCGCAGCTGCGCACGCAGTTCATCGCCAAGTGCCAGAAGCAGATGTACGAGACGGCGCCCGTCTGCGGCTGCATGGCAGATATCGCGTCCAAGACCCTCAGCGAAACCGCGATCGCCTATCTCAGCCTCGACGCGCTCGACCCCAAGAACGCCGTGGCGCTCAGCGAGAAGATGACCTCCAAGGAAATCGCCTCGGTCGACAAATTCATGAAGACCGCGCCGCATACCTGCGCGAGCCCTCATTGAGCGCAGCCGCTGCCACTACCGGTTATTCCGGCACGCCGCTCGCCCAAAAGCTCGGGCTCAAGGATGGCCAGCGCGTCCTCTTCCTCGATCTGCCCGACACCCTCGGCGACCTCGCGACCGCCCGCGATTTTGCCGAAGCAAAGCGTTCCGGCTGGTCCGCTCTCGCCAAAGCCCGCAGCTACGACCTCATCCACGGCTTCACCGCCTCCCGTGCCCAGCTCGAAAAATCCGCGAAATCCTTCATTCCGGCCATCAACCGTGACGGCAGCGTCTGGATTTCCTGGCCGAAAAAGGCGAGCAAGGTCGCGACTGACATCACCGAGGATGTGATCCGCGAAGTGCTGTTGCCCACCGGCCTTGTTGACGTCAAGGTCGCGGCGGTCGATGAAACCTGGTCGGGGCTGAAGCTGGTGATCCGGAAGGAACTGAGATGAGAAGTGTCGTCGTGGTGCTCTGTGCGCTGCTGTTTGTCGTGAGCGGTGCAGAAGCGAAAACGCACCTGCCCAAGATCAAGAACCCGCCGACCCAGACGCAGCTCGATGCCTTCTACGCCGCGTGCATCAAGGTCGCGCCGGCAGCAACGGTCCTCTGCAAGTGCAAGCAAGAGGCGGCGCCGAAACTGGTCGAGACCGATTTCATGGACATCATCATCGCGTCCATGAAGGGCAAGCCGCTCGATGCCAAGTATTATGACCTCTACAACAACTACATCGCCAACTCGAACGCGATCTGCAAACCCGACTATATGTGAGGCGTTCCGGTGAAGCCGATCAGCTTCGAGAAGGAGGAGCGCGCGGTGATCATCAGCCGCATCCAGCGCTACTTTGCCGATGAGCTGGAGCAGTCGATCGGCAACATCCCCGCCGAGCAATTGCTCAATTTCTTCACCGCCGAGATCGGGCCCTATTACTACAATCAGGCGCTGGGCGACGCGCAGGCGGCGATGAACCGGGCGGTCGACGGCTTCAATGATCTGATCTACGACCTCGAACAGCGCGCGCCGCGCACACGATGAGCATGCAATGGCCGAACTGATCCTTCCCAAAGCGAGCCAGCCCACCAAGGGCAAGACCTGGCCCAAACCCGAGGGCGCCACGCGGACACGCGAATATCGTGTCTATCGCTTCGATCCGGACAGCGAGGCGAACCCGCGCATCGACACCTATTTCGTCAACCTCGACGATTGCGGGCCGATGGTTCTCGATGGCCTGCTCTGGATCAAGAACAAGATCGACCCCACGCTGACGCTGCGCCGCTCCTGCCGCGAGGGTGTGTGCGGGTCGTGCTCGATGAACATCGATGGCTTCAACACGCTCGCCTGCACCAAGGCGATGGACGAGATTTCGGGCGCCATCCGCATCTATCCCCTGCCGCACATGCCGGTGATCAAGGACCTCGTCCCGGACCTGTCGACCTTTTACGCGCAGCACCGCTCGATCGAGCCCTGGCTCAAGACGACGACCCCGCCGCCCGAGACCGAGTGGCTGCAATCCAAGCCCGAGCGCGAGCGGCTCGACGGGCTCTACGAGTGCATCCTGTGCGCCTGCTGCTCCACCTCGTGCCCGTCTTATTGGTGGAACGGCGAGAAATATCTGGGGCCGGCGGTGCTGCTCCAGGCCTATCGCTGGCTCATCGACAGCCGCGATGAAGCGCAGGCCGAGCGGCTCGATAATCTCGACGATCCGTTCAAGCTCTATCGCTGCCACACCATCATGAACTGCTCCAACACTTGCCCCAAGGGTCTCAACCCGGCCAAGGCCATCGCCGAGATCAAGAAGATGATGGTCGAGCGCAAGGCAGCGGCGTGAGCGCGCTCGAGATCATCGCCCGGGTCGAGGACCCCACGCAGGCCCGCAATCTGGTTGCCGCGCTCGCCGCTTATGGCTTCCACCCGGTGCCGGCTGGCGACGGCGGATTTCCGGGCACCACTCTGAGCGGCATTCCAATCCGCGTGCCCGAGGACGAAGCCGCCGACGCCAAGGTTCTTGCCGAGGATCTGCTCAAGCAGATGCGCAAGCCCTGAAGCGGCCTGTCACAGGATCGGGTCCTAACTTGGCCATACTTGTCGAGCGAGGATGATCCGGCGTTGAGGGGCCCGGACGATTGGGTTATATGCGCACCAATTCCACGAACCTGAGGACTGTGCCGGCGATGGGCAAGCTCCTTCCCGTATTGACGATCATTTCGGCGCTGGCGCTTGCGGGCTGCGCGTCGACCGGCGTTGCCGTGCAGAACGCCAATGCCGACCAGCAGCTGGCGCCCGTCCAGGGCGGCAATGTGCAGACGTCGGCGCTGCCGCCGATCGGGCCCAATGGCGAAGTCCAGGGGCCGACCAGCGTTGCTCCGCTGCAGCCGGGCGGCACGCAGGTCGCCAATGCCGACGGCACCATGGGCGCCCCCGGTGCCGATGGCCTGCCCAACAGCGCGGGCCGCGATCTGAGCGGCGGTCTCACCATCGAAAAGCTGCTCGGCCGCTGGACGATCGTCTCGGGCACGGACCAGTGCCCGATCAATCTGACGCAGACGGCCAAGGGCTCGACCGGCCGCTATCGCGCCTCCGCTCCCGCCTGCGCCATCAAGGGGCTGGGCGGTGTCACCAGCTGGCAGCTCAGCGGCACGCAGGTGCAGCTCTTTGACGACCGCGGCCAGATCGGAACGCTGATCCTTTCCGGCAACCGCTTCATCGGCACGCTCTCGGGCGGCACCGGCATCTCGATGGTGGGGTGAGGGCTTCGTCTCGCCCCACCCACACGGTCATTCCCGCGAAAGCGGGAATCCCTGTTGACGGAAGTCGCAGCGATCCCCTGAAACCGAGATTCCCGCTTTCGCGGGAGTGACCCGGTGGGTATTGGGAGGCTCGTGCCCCGCTCCCAACCGTCCAGCCCCGTTTCCACCGCGCTCGCGGATCATGTCGCGCGCGGCGGCCTGACGGCCGATCCACCGCAGCAGAGCGCGGCGCTTGTGCTCGATCGTATCGCAACCGAGCTCGCCGAGCCCGCCCCGTTGTTCGGCCGCCGCGCGCCGGTCAGGGGCGCCTATCTCGTCGGTCCCGTCGGGCGCGGCAAGACCATGCTCATGGACCTCTTCTTTGGAGGAGTCGGACTCGAGAGAAAACGCCGGGCGCATTTCGATGAGTTCATGGATGAGCTCCACACCGCCATCACCGAATTCCGCCAGACCGAACGCGGCAAGGACGCCGATCCCATCGCGGCGGTGACCAGGCCGATCATCGCCGACACACGCCTTCTCTGCCTCGACGAATTCCAGGTCACCGACATCACCAATGCCATGCTGCTCGGCCGGCTGTTCGAGCAGCTCTTTGCGGCTGGGGTGACGCTGGTCGCCACGTCAAACACCGAGCCCGACCAGCTCTATCGCGACGGGCTCAACCGCCAACTCTTTTTGCCCTTCATCGAGCTGCTGAAATCGAGATGCGAAGTCGTGTCGCTCGATGGCAGCACCGATCACCGGCTCGCCAAATTCGCGGGCGAAGCCGTCTTTCAATTTGGCGTCGGGCCCGAGATCGATCGCGCGATGGACCGGCTCTGGGTGCGGCTCACCGGCGGCGCGCCGACTGCTCCTGAAAAATTGCGCTCGCTGGGGCGCGACATCCCGGTTCCGGCGGCCGCCATGGGTGCCGCGCGCTTTCCCTTTGCGGCCCTCTGCGAAGCGCCGCTCGGCGCTCGCGACTATCTGAAGCTCGCGCATCGCTACGACACGCTGATGCTCGACAACGTCCCCGTCTTCGGCCGCACCAATCCGAGCGCCGCCAAGCGCTTCGTGCTCTTGATCGATACGCTCTATGACCGCGGCATTCGCCTCAGCGCGAGCTTCGCCACCCCGCTCGATCGGCTCTCTGCGAAAACCCGCAATCCTGACGAGTTTCAGCGCACGCTCTCGCGGCTCGCCGAGATGCAATCGGCCCAGTATCTGAGCGCCGCGGGCCGGCAAAGCTGAAAGGCCCCGACCCGACCAAAGCCGCCCTTGTTAACCCCTCCGCCCGGGGGTATAGGGGCGCCCAATTCCAACATTTCTCAGGATTTCGGGCACATGGCGCGCAAGAAGATCGCTCTGGTCGGTGCGGGGCAGATTGGCGGCACTCTGGCGCATCTGGTGGCGTTGAAAGAACTGGGCGATGTGGTG
>Ga0207639_10001762_pt1 | contig 14559 bp, 10 predicted proteins | sample KBSCornC32_FD_184299 | JGI IMG/M metagenome (GOLD analysis project Ga0207639, IMG submission 184299) | Corn rhizosphere microbial communities from Kellogg Biological Station, Michigan, USA - KBS Corn C3-2 (SPAdes) (version 2) | ecosystem: Host-associated > Plants > Roots > Rhizosphere > Soil ...
TTCGTTGCTCCTCCTCACCATACCGCCGGGTATGCCTCGTCGTCGCGCCTCGCGGGCCCGCCGGCTTGTCGGCGGATCGTTGACGCTATTTCGACGGCGGTGCACTAGCCGCCGCTCAGGCTCGGCAAGGAGCCCCTGCAGAACTGAGGATCGCCGAACTGGTTCTGATAGGTGCGTAGCGCGTCGTCGGTCGCCGTGGGCTTGACCCCCATGGCGTTGGCCACCGAGACGAGCACGTCGTTCATCGAGTAGGTGCCGCTCGGAATGTTGATGTATCGCCCGGTCCTCCAGTAGCCCTGCGCGGATCCCGCCAGCAGGACCGGAAGGCGCGTGTGCGAGTGAGCGCTGCCGCTGCCGAGCTCGTTCAGCCACACGATCAGCGTGCTGTCGAACAGCGTGCCCGGGCCCTCGGGGACAGCCTTGAGGCTGGCGATGAAGTCGGCGATCTGTTGCGCGTACCAGGCGTTGATGAGGGTCAGCTTCATTAGCGCGGCGCTGTCCGATGCGCTGGCGTGGGAGATATCGGCGTGACCCTCGGTGATGGGCGCGCCGTTGAAGGTGAGCCAGCTCGGGACGAGGTTGCTGGCCGACGGCGCCATCATGACGGTGGCGACGCGCGTGAGGTCGCAGGTCAGCGCGCCGACGACCAGATCGAGGTGAGCCTTCAGGACCTTGGGAAAGTCGAGATCGTTGGCGGCATTGGCCTCTTGCTGCCCGCTGGCGCCCACCGGCACCGCCGAGGTCTGGGTGACGGTGGGCCGCGGCGGCGCCTTGGCTGGCGGGGAGCCGGCGCCTACCCGCGCCTGCAGACTCGTGAGGGCCTCCAGGTGCTGCTGCACCTTTCGCGCGTCGTCCCCGCTCAGCTTGGCGCCGAGCGCGCTCAGCTCCCTTCGCACGTTGTCGAGGATCTTCTTCCGATGCCCCGCCACGCGCGGCGGGGCGAACAGGCGATCCCAGACCCGCTGCGGATCGTCCTCCGGGGTCACGGGGTCGGCCGGGCCCCGGTACGACATCCGCGACCACAGGCTGCTGGCGGTGCGCTTTCCAGCCAGCTCGAGCGAGCGCAGCGGCGTCCCCGGGATGCTCTGAGCGATCAGCTGATCGATCGATATGTTGTCTGCCCACCCGCTGCCCGCCCCGCCGCTCGACGAGGGGAACAGACTGCCGCGCTGAAGCTTCTTGCCGGTGAGCAGACAGCCTATGCCCGCGCCGTGGGGATCACCCGGTGACGCGGCGGCGGCCGGCTCGTCTATCCCGTCGACCACGATCAGATCGTCCTTGTGGCTGGCGAGCGGCTGCAGGATCGGCCCCAAGGTCAGCGTCTTGGCGTCCCCGGTCCCGAAGAAGTCGGCCTGATTCGTGCCGTTCGGGCTGAACAGGATCACCAGCCGCTTGGGGAACGGAGCCGAGCCGGCCGCCCTGGCCCGCCCCGGCACGAGGTCGGTCAACAGGGGCAAAGCCAGGCCGGCGCCCGCGGCGCCGCGCAGGAAGATCCGGCGCGACGGCGCCGATGGAGTCCCGACGACGCTCCGACGATCGGCGGCGCTCACGGCGTACCTCCCGGGCTCCGGTACCGGAAAGCGTCGGTGGTGACGATGGCCGGCAACAGCGCGCGCATGTCGTACTTGGCGGCCTCGAATTGCTTGTTGATCGCCAGCAGCGAGCAGGCGTCGTCGGGCAAGCTCTCGACGCGCCCGCTGGACCAGCGGAACCAGTTCACGGCGACGCATGCCCGCACGTCCCCGCTGGTCGCGAGCTTCTTCATGAGCTCCACCGGGCCGTTGAAGGGACCATTGGTCGCAGGATCGAGGGCACCGACGATCTCGCCGGACGCATCTATCAAGGAGCCGTTCTCGGTCGCTCGCCACCGCCCTATGGCGTCGAAGTTGCCGAGCCCGAACCCCAGCGGGTCGAACAGGAGGTGGCAGGATCGGCACTTGCTGGCGGCGGTGGACATCTCCAGAAGCTGTCGGGTCGTCGCTCCCGCAGGCGCGGGCTCCGGTACCGAAGTCTCGATGTCCGGTGGTTCGATCGGCACGACCTGGCAGAGGATCCTTTCGCGCAAGAACGTGCCGAGCTGGCTCGCTGAGGTCCGGGTCGAGAAGGACTGCCCGACGAGGAAGGCGCCCTGGGTCAGGATCCCCGCCCGCTGCGCCGGGTCCAGGCCAACGCGGACGAACGCCGTCGGCGTCGTCGGATTGCCGCGCGCCGACACGCCGTAATGATCAATCAGGTTGCCGTTCAGATAGGAATAGGGAGCCGTGAGGAGGGTCGCCAGGCCCCCGTCGCCCCAGAAGACCCCATCGACGAAGGTCTCCGACTCCGTCAGCAGATCGGTCGAGAGCTGGCTGTTCCAGCTCGGGAAGAGCCCTGGATCCCTCGAGGCGTCGACGACGTTGTAAAGGCTCAGCCACTCGCTGTGAAACCTCCGCGCCATGTCGTGAGCGCGCGCATCGCCGACCATCCGCTGGACCTGGGCCTCGAGCGCCGCGGCCGTCGCGAGCTGGTTCGCGTCCGCCGCCGCGAACAGGGCGGCGTCGGGCATCGAGCTCCACAAGAAATAGGCCAGCCTCGTCGCCATCTCGTACGGCGTGACCGGAACGGACCTGTCCCCCGGCGCGGGCTGGGTCAGCTCGACCCGGTAGACGAAGTGAGGTGACTGCAACATCGCCGCGATGACCTCGGCGATGCCGGCCTCGAACGTCCCGTCGGCGCTTCCGTCGACGAACAGGTCCTGGTAGCTCGCGATCTCGTCGGTGGTCAGCGGCCGGCGAAAGGCCTTCTTGCCGAACGTGCCAATGAACGACGTCGCGCACGTCATGGCGCCCATCGTGGCCGGGTCGCAGCTCGGGACCAGCATGCCGAGCTGCGGGAGGGCGGCCACGGCAATCTCCTCGGCGGCCTCCAGATAGGCCTCGACCAGCCTCTCCGAGACCGACTGATAGTCCGCGACGTTGGTGAACACGGCGTAGACCTCGGGCGGAAATGCCATCGAGAAGGGCGCGCCGGTCGATGGCGACATCGAGAGACCGATCAGATCGCGCACCGTGCTGTCGTACTCATACGAGGTCAGACGTCGCAAAGGAGACCGTCCTGGGCTGATGGTGCCGGGAACGCACGCCCTGGCGAGGGAATCGACGTCCGTTGCCGTGACGGGTCGCGCGCCGCCGCTCCCGGCGGCCGGGCCGGCTCCTGCCGCACCGCCGGTGGCCACGGCGGCCCCCCCAGCGGCCATGCCGCCCGTGGCCGTCGCGCTGCCACTGCGTCCCGCGCTCCCACCGCTGCCGCCCCAACCGGCACCGCCCACGTCCCCGCTTCCGCCGGTCCCGCGGGACACTCCGGGGTTCGCTCCGCCGGCCGCCCGCGCGCCGCCACCCCCGGCGCCCGCCGAGCCGGACAGCGACCTCCCCTCACAGGCGAGCCCTGCCACCAGCAGGTAGGTGAGCCCCGCCACGGCGGTGGAGGTGAATCGGCGTTCGCGCGCCGTGACTCCGCGCCGCTGGCAGGCCTCGACAACCCTCATCTGGTGATCCTCCTGGCTGTTCGGACGCAACAGCCGTCGAGCGAACGCGCCTCCCAGGAGGCCACGACGTCACGACGAAGTTACGACGCCGCCACCGCCGGCCGAACCGCCATACGAACTTGTCACGAGCGCGCCGAATCTGTCACGAGATCGGCCGGTCGACGCCCGTGCGCCCCGAGCTTCTCACGGAGGCGCGCGCGGACCCGCCGGCAAACGACGTCAGCGCGCGAGGTGCCGCTCGAGCAAGCGCGTGACCTCGGCCCGGAACGCCGCCGACCGGAGCTTGCCCGGCGCGTGAGCGGCGGTGGCCACGAGCAAGCCGCGGAGGGCGTGCACCGCCACGAACGCCACGTCCTCGCCGCTGCGCAGGTGGTCGCCTTGGCGCGCGAGGTACCTCGCCGTGTGGCGGACGACGCTGGCCTCGGCGCTGCGCAGGAAAGCGGCGCTCTCGATGGCGTCGAGCTGCTCCATCAACGACGTGTCCAGGGCGGCGTTCGTCGCGTACCGCTCGGCCGCGCCGGCGACGAGGTCGGCGCTCAGGCCTCGTGGATCGGTGGCGTGGGCGTCGAGGACCGCCGTGATGGCATTCACCTCCGACCGAATCCGCCGGCGCGCGACCTCGGCCAGGATGGCTGCCTTGTTCGGGAAGTACTTGTAGAGCGAGCCGATGCTGACGCCCGCGCGCGCCGCGATGTGATTGGTCGTCGAGGACACCCACCCGCGGCTCGCCAGAAGGTGAGCAGCCGCCGCGACGATCGCGTCGACGGTCTCGCGCGAGCGGCTTTGCCGCGGGATCTTCCGAGGGGCGGTCCGCGATCGGGGCTGCATCTCTCGCTGCCCGAGGCTACCCGAAAAGGCGAGTAGCGCGAGGCCGCCACGGGGCTAGCCTGATCGCGTGTCCACCGCCTTTCAGCCGGTCTTTCACGCATCGTGGCCGCCACCGGCGCAGGACCTGATCCGACGGGCCATCGACCGCCACGGCGGCTGGTCGCTGTGGAACCGCCTCGAGGCGGTGTCCGCACATCTGGTCTCGCTGCGGGGCTTTCTGCCCTGGATGAAGGGGTACGGGCGGTCCTTCCAGATGGCGCCATCGCTCACCACCTTCCCGAAGGAGACACGGACCGAATTCCACGGGGCGAACGGCGAGCCGCGCGTGGCGACCTTCGATCGCGGCGACATGCGCCTTCACGCCCCCGAGGCGGGCCGCCCCCGGGCCGGGGGCCAGAGCCTCGCGCACCGGCGCACGTTCGCCGGCCCACGGAAGATGAGGCGCTGGAACGCCATGGATGCCCACTACTTCTTCGGCTACGCGTTCGCCAGCTATGCCGCCGTTCCCTTCGTGCTCCCCGGCCTGCGCTACCTGGGTCGGGTGGACGGTCGCTGGCAGGGCGAGCGCTGGGAGGGCGTGCGGGTGGAGTTCCCGAGCGACGCCCAGGTCCACTGCCGCCGGCAGAGCTACTTCTTCGACCCGAGCGGGCTGCTGCGACGGAACGACTACGTGGCCGACGTGGTGAGCGCGTGGGCGACGGGAGCCCATTTTTGGAGGGACTACACCACCGTGCAGGGGCTGCCGCTGCCCGCCCGCCGCACGGTCCTGTGGCGTATGGGCCGGAGGCCCGTCGGGTTCATGACGGCGCTCGACGCGACCTTCGATGGCCTCGACGTCCGCCTGCGCCCGTGAAGGCGGCAGGGCTTGCCGACGCCCCTGGCCCTGGCGGCGGGTTCGGTGGACAATCGATCCCGGCATGAGTCGACGAGCGCAGGTGGACCGGCGGCTGGTGGTGCTGCCTCTGTTGCTGGCGCTCGCGGCGCCGGGCGCCTGCGGTCGTCGGGCGGGCGAAGGAGGCGGAACGGGAGGTCTGGGTGGTGGCCACGGACCCGGAGGGCGCCCGGGGACGGGCGGCGCAGCCACCGGTGGTGCAGCCACGGGCGGCGCAGCCACGGGCGGTGCAGCCACGGGCGGCGCAGCCACGGGCGGGGTCGGGTCGGGCGGCCGAACGACCGCAGGCGGTGGCGGTGGTGGTGGCGCGCCCGCCGGAAGCACGGGCGGACTCGGAACGGGAGGAACGGGCACCGGCGGCGCGCCCGGCACCGCCGGCGCGTCCGGCGCCGGCGGCGGGGGTCTCGTCGATGCGGGTGCCGACCTCGCGACGGACGCGTCGCTCACGCCGGACGCGAGCGCCGGCCCGGCGCTCGGTATGAACGACGTGACCATCCTGGCGCCGCTCCCATCGACCAGCGCCGCGCCCGTCCTGCTGAGGGGCTCCGATCTCGGCGGCGACGGAGCGCCGCTGGTGCCGCGCGCCCTCTTCGATCGGCTGGTGGTGGACGGCACCAGCGGCAAGCCCCTGCCCACCCTCGAGACCGCTTACGAGCGCCTGCACCTGATCGCCGTCCGTTTCGACCTCTGCGATCGTCACCTCCCCGGGCCGTGTCCGTCGTCGGAAGACGGGCGGCTGCGCCTGGTGTTCCAGCCGCTCTCGACGACGGCGCGCGCGGACGACGTGGGCTTTCACGCGTTCTATTCCATTCGGAACGACGAGCTGGCGGGTGCCGTCGCGGAGCTGCGCGAGCTCGCTCGCGGCGCCGCCGCCCCGGGTGGGCCGCTGCGCGCGAGTCCCGCCCTGACCGCCGCCGATCCCACGCTTTACGCGGAGAAGGTCCGCGCGTTCGTGCGGCGGTATGGCGGGAACGCACGGCTGGTCCGTCTCACCATCAATGCGCAGGACATGAAGTCCGCCGCCTTCCGCTGGATCTTGCGCGGGGTCGAAAAGAAGGACGACGCCTTCGTCGACATGCCCATCGTCGGTGGATCCGAGGTCAGCGAGATCGTCTTCACGAGCGGCGGCGCGAGCTTCGACGTCCAGCCCGTGGCCGACACGCCGCCCGGGCTGCTGGGCGCGATCGTCTCTTCGCGCTTCAACATGGCCGAGATCGACACCCAGCGCGGGTACCTCGCGGCCCTCACCGCCGTCGACAACCCGTTGACCCACACCCCCGAGACCGTGCCGTGCGTGGCCTGCCACGTCTCGACCCTGGTCCTGCAGACCCGCGCGACGAGCCGGGGCATCGATCCCCTCATGCTGCCCGGCCGCTACACGTCGGCGTTCGATCTGTCCACCGCTGGCGGAAAGGCGGGCGAGACACAGACGGTCATCCGCGCCCTCGGGTATCGGGGAGACGTCACGCTCATCTCACAGCGGGTGGTCAACGAGACGGCGCAGGTGCTGGCGGAGATCGAGGCGCGCTTCCCCGCGCGCCCTTGAACCCCTCACGAGTTGACGGAAGCGGCAACCGAGTGGCGTCGGCGCGAGGCGCGTGGAAAAGTTGCCGCCACGTCCGAAAACGGCCGGTGGCGGTCGAGCTTCGGCGCTAGGAAGTGCCCGTGGTTGCCATGACGACGATGGAACGCGGAGACGGCAAGGACAGCGATGTCCGCTATCAGGCGATGCTGGCCCGCGATCCGCGGTTCGACGGCGTGTTCTTCGTCGGCGTGACGACCACCGGGGTTTACTGCCGGCCGGTTTGTCCCGCGCGCACGCCGGGCCGCGACCGCTGCCGCTTCTTCCGGGCGGCGGCCGAGGCCGAGCGGGCCGGGTTCCGGGCGTGCTTTCGCTGCCGGCCCGAGCTGGCGCCCGGCGCGGCCCCCGTCGACGCGGTCTCGCGCCTGGTGTCGGCGGCGCTGGCGCGGGTCGACGCCGGCTTCCTGAACGACCACAGCGCGGCGGACCTGGCGGCCGAGCTGGGCGTGACGGACCGGCACCTACGCCGGGTGGTCGAGGACGAGGTCGGCGTGCCGCTCGTCGAGATCGCGCAGTCGCGCCGGCTGGCGCTCGCGCGGCGCCTGGTGATGGACACGCCCTTGCCCCTCACGCGCATCGCGCTGGCCAGCGGGTTCCGCAGCGTGCGGCGGTTCAATGCGCTGTTCGCGGCGCGCTTCGGCCGCCCCCCGTCCGCCTTCAAGAGCGCACACGCAAGGGCGAGAACGCGCGCCACGGGCGCCCGCTCCCGCCGTGCGGAGACGGGTGGCGAGATCGTGGTGCGGCTGCATTTTCGGCCGCCGTTCCGGTGGACCGAGCTGCTCGCCTTCCTGAGAGACCGCGCCATCCCCGGCGTCGAAGCCGTCACCGGTGACGAGTACCGGCGAACCATCCGGGCGGGCGGCCCGGGCCAGCCGGCGGGGACTGTGCGGGTCAGCCTCGCCGATGGCGCGACCGCGCTCCGGGCCGCCGTGTCGCCCGGGCTGGTCGGCGCGCTGATGCAGGTGGTGGCGCGGCTGCGCGTGCTGTTCGACCTGGACGCGCGCCCGGATCTCATCGACGCGCGCCTCGAGGGCGATCCCATCCTCGGTCCGGCCGTGCAGCGCCTGGCGGGGCTGCGCGTGCCGGGGGCGGTCGATCCGTTCGAGGCAACCGTTCGCGCGGTGCTGGGGCAGCAGGTCTCGGTCCGGGCGGCCACCACGCTGGCGGGTCGTCTGGTGGAGCGCTTCGGCGCCCCTTTCGCGGGCGATGCCGCCGCCGCGCCGGGCGAGGACGACGCGGGCGGTGCGCCGGTCCTGACCCATCTGTTTCCCGCGCCCCGGGATCTCGCCGCGGCCTCGGTCGACGAGCTCGCCTCGATTGGATTGCCGGGGGCTCGGGCGGCCACCCTGCGCCAGATCGCCGCGCTGTTCGCGTCACCCGGTCTGGCAGGCGCGTGGGACGCCGGCAACCGCGCCGAGATCACGCGCCGGCTGAAGGAGATCCCCGGCGTCGGCGACTGGACGGCCGAGTACGTCGCCATGCGCGCGCTCCACGATCCGGACGCGTTCCCGGCCGGCGATCTCGGCGTGCGGCGCGCGCTCGGCGACCTGTCCGCGCGCGACGCGGCCGTGCGCGCCCAGGCCTGGCGCCCCTGGCGGTCGTACGCCGTGATGCACCTCTGGTCGTCGCTCGCGACGCGTCCGCCGACCACTCGCAGCCGAACGCGAAGGACGAAAGGAGACCTCCCATGACCCGCATCTTCGCCGACCTGTCCAGCCCGGTCGGCCGCGTGCGCGTGATCGCTCACGGCGGCGCGATCTGCCGCGTCGACTTCCAGACCCACGCCAGCTTCGACGAGTCCCCACGCGGCGACGAGCGCCCCGACGATCCGCTGCTCGCGGCGGCCCTCCGCCAGCTTCGCGAGTACTTCGCGGGCGAGCGCACCGAGTTCGACCTGCCGCTCGAGCCCGAGACCGGTACGCCGTTCCAGCGCCGGGCGTGGACGGCCCTGCGCGAGATCCCGTTCGGACAGACCCGCACCTACGGCCAGCAAGCGCGCGCGATCCAGCACCCGACCGCCGTCCGCGCGGTCGGCGCCGCCAACGGACGCAACCCGATCGGCATCGTCGTGCCGTGCCACCGGGTCATCGGCAACGACGGCAAGCTGACGGGCTACGCAGGGGGCATGGCGGCCAAGCGGTGGCTGCTCGACCACGAGGCGCGCGTCCTGGGAACATCCTCCGGCGACCTGTTCGCGACGTCCCGCCTTCACGCGGGGGCCTGAGCGGAGGGCGCGCGCTATCTTTGGCGGCCATGTTGCCGCCTCTTCCCGTCGCTCGCCCCGGCGAAGTGCCCCTGCGCGCGCGCTTGAAGGGGAGCTTCAAGTACTCGGGCCGCGCCTTCGAGCTGGTGTGGTCGTCAGCGCCACGCGGGGTGGTGGGGCTCATCGTCCTGACGCTGGCGGCCGCGGCGCTGCCGCCGTTCGTGGCGTGGGTCGGCAAGCTGATCATCGACGCCGTCATGGCCGCGCGCGCGGCCCCTTCGGGGCCGGTGCGCGACGCGGCGTTGTCGCGCGCGGTCCACCTGGTCGCGCTCGAGCTGGGCGCGGTCCTCTTCATGGCCGGAACCGAGCGGGGCCTGGCGCTCGTCCGCCAGATCGTGGGCCTTCGGCTGGGGATCGACGTGAACGTTCGCATCCTCGAGAAGGCGCAACAGCTCTCGCTGCGCCACTTCGAGGACGCCGAGTTCTACGACAAGCTGACGCGCGCGCGCCGAGAGGCCTCGTCGCGGCCGCTGTCCCTGATCCAGAGCAACTTCCAGGTGGTGCGCCAGGCGCTGACGCTCACCGGGTACCTGGCGCTTCTGGTCTCGTTCTCGCCGTGGATGGTGATCGCGCTCCTGGCCGCCACCGTGCCCGCCTTCGTCGCCGAGGCGCGGTTCTCGGGCGCCGCCTTCCGGCTGCGGAACTGGCGCTCGCCGGACGCGCGGCGCCTGACGTACATCGAGTACGTGCTCGCCAACGACGAGCACGCCAAGGAGGTGAAGCTGTTCGGCCTGGGCCCGCTCCTGCTCGGCCGCTACAAGAGCATGGCCGAGACGTTCTTCGGCGAGGATCGCCGGCTGGCGGTGCGGCGCGCGGCGTGGGGCTATGGCCTGTCGCTGATCAGCGCGGCGGTGTTCTACGGGTGCTACGCGCTGATCGTGACCGCCACGGTGGTGGGACGCCTCACGCTCGGCCAGCTCACGTTGTACCTGGTCGCGTTCCGGCAGGGCCAGCAGAGCTTCCAGGCGATCCTGACGGCGGCGGGGAGCATGTACGAGGACACGCTCTACATGTCGAACCTGTTCGACTACTTCGCGATCGCCACCGACGAGGAGCTGTCGAGCCCTGGGCTGTCGACGAAGCCAGCGACGGCGCCGGCCCTGGTCGCCAGGCCGGAGGAGGGGATCCGGTTCGAGAACGTCGGGTTTCGCTACCCCAGCGGCGGCGGGACCGCCGCGCTCGCCGGCTCGGGCGCCAGCGGCCGGACCGCCGCGCCCAGGCCCAGCGAGACGAGCCCCGCCGACGCGCCAGCCGAGCGCTGGGCCCTGCGCGGCGTGAACGTCTTCATCCCGAAGGGCCAGAGCCTGGCCCTCGTCGGTGAGAACGGCGCGGGCAAGACCACGTTCATCAAGCTGCTGACGGGGCTGTACAAGCCGACCGAGGGGCGCGTGCTGCTGGACGGGCGCGACCTGGCGACGTGGGACGAGACCACGTTGCGCCGCCGCATCGGCGTCATCTTCCAGGACTTCAACCAGTACCAGCTCGCGCTGCGCGAGAACGTGGCGTTCGGCAGCGTCGACCACCTGGAAGACGAGCCGCGCGTCGATCGCGCCGTCGAGCGCGGCGGCGCCGCCGAGCTGGTGACCAGCTTGCCGGCCGGCCTGCAGACGCAGCTCGGGCGCTGGTTCTCTTCGGGCGTCGAGCTGTCGGGCGGGCAGTGGCAGAAGGTCGCGCTCGCCCGCGCCTTCATGCGCGACGAGGCCGACATCCTGATCCTCGACGAGCCCACGGCCGCGCTCGACGCCGAGGCCGAGCACGCCGTCTTCCAGCGGTTCCGGGCCCTGGCGGCCGGGCGCACCACCATCCTCATCTCGCATCGGTTCCCGACGGTGCGGATGGCGGATCGAATCCTGGTCCTCGAGAAGGGGCGCGTCGTCGAGGACGGCAGCCACGCCTCGCTGCTGGCCGCCGACGCGCGATATGCTCACCTCTTCCGCCTTCAGGCGGCGGGATACCAATGACGACGACGAAGATGGGGACGAAGGCGACGACGCGGATGGCGAACGCAGGGTGGTGGGCCGTGGCAGCCCTCGTCGCCGTCGGAGCGTGCGGATCGGACGGCGGAGACGAAGGCTCGTTCGACCTCCCGACGGCCGGATCCCTCGGCGGTCCCGTGCTGCCGAGCCCGCGCGTCCAGCCGCTCTACTTCAAGGGGTTCCCGTACGCGACGGAGATGGACACGTTCCTGACGCGCCTGGCGTCGACCCCGTACTGGTCGACCGTCACCAGCGAGTACGGCGTCGGCGCCCTCACCTCCTTGCCCGGCTACGCGACGAACGTGTCGGTGCCCGCCAGGCTCACGGACCAGACCCTGCCCGGTCTTCTGGCGGCAGCCCTGACCGAGGGCACCGCCGCCCTGGGCTCGCCCCGCGCCGACACCATCTATGCGTTGTTCTTCGACCCGGCCACCACGCTGGTGGTGACGGAGCTGACCCTGTGCCAGCCCGGTCAGCCGTCGGCCTATCACGACGAGTGGGCGGTCGGCGGCCTGCAGGTCCCCGTCGCCATCGTCCCGACCTGCGCCAGCTTCCCGGGGCAGCCGTCCCTGAGCGGAGCCGGGGTGGTGACGCTGGCCCTGAGCCACGAGCTGGTCGAGGCCGCCACGGACCCCTTCCCGAACACGCGCCCCGCGTGGACCGGCATCGACCGCGACCATGTCTTGTGGTCGGTCGCCTTCAGCGGCGCCGAGCTGGCCGACCTGTGTGAGAACGACGTGCCCAACACGGTGATGCCCGGGGACATCGGCTACCCGGTCCAGCGCATCTGGTCGAACGAAGGCGCCCGCGCCGGGACCGGGCCCTGCGTGCCCGTCCCCGCCGGCGAGGTGTACTTCAACGCCGTCGCCGATCTGCCGTCGCGAGGCACAGCCACGATCGGCCAGACCCAGCAGAGCTACTCGGTGCCGGTCCAGCAGGCCGCGATCGGCGCGCAGGCCTCCGCCCACCTCACGTTCCACGGCGGACCGGGCGCGCCGACCGACCTGCGCGCCGTCGCCTTCGAGCTCGACGACGCGACCAGCTCGCAAAGCGCGCACCCCGTCGTGGTCACGGGCAAGGTCGGGCAGTCCGTGACGGCGCAGATCGCGACGTCCTCCAGCGCGACCGGGGTCGTCCCCCTCATCGTCGGCGCGGGCTCCGGCCACGGCGACCTGCACCTCTGGGTGGGCGGCGTCGACCGCCGCTGAGGCGGGCCCTACTCGGCCGCCGGCGGAAGGTCTTCCCAGGCCGCGGGCTGCCCCGTCGCCTCGAGCACCGACATCCACAGGTCGTCCGAGACGTCGACCTGCTTGCGAAAGCGCGTGGCCAGCCCCATGGGCACGTGCACGAACCGCCCGTGCCAGCGCCCGATCAGCACCTCCGTGTTGCCCGCCATCGCGGCGTGGACCGCGTTGCGCGCCATGTTCCAGCAGAACACGCTGTCCGACGGGGACGCCGGGACGCTGCGGATCTGGTAGCTGGGATCGATGTACTTCAGCGTGATCTCGACGCCGAGGCGCTTGAAGTGGTCGGTGATGTGATCGCGCAGCACGTAGCCGATGTCGCCGAGGCGCAGGTTGCCGCTGGCGTCGCGGCCGGGCGTGCGGGCCGGCGTGCCGATCGGCGTGGCGGCCGCCACGCACAGATCCTGCCCGGCGCCCTCCGCCACCACGATGACGGCGTGGGCCCGCTCGCGCAGCCGGTCCTCGAGGCGGCGCAAGAAGCCGCCCGGACCATCGAGGATCAGCGGCACCTCGGGGATCAGCACGAAGTTCGCGTCGGTCGCGGCCAGGGCCGCCTGACACGCGATGAACCCCGAGTGCCGGCCCATCAGCTTGACCAGCCCGATGCCGTTGCGGGCGCCGGTCGCCTCCACGTGCGCGCTGCGGATGACCTCGACGGCGGCCGAGAACGCGCTCTCGAAGCCGAAGCTGCGATCGATGAAGTGGATGTCGTTGTCGATGGTCTTCGGCAAGCCGACGATGGCGATCTTCAGCCCGCGGCGCGCCACCTCGGCCACCAGGGTCTGCGCGCCGCGCAGGGTGCCGTCGCCCCCGATCACGAACAAGAGGTCGATGCCCAGCGCCTGCAGGCCGTCGACCATGGCCCCGGGATCCTGGTTCCCGCGCGAGCTGCCCAGCATGGTGCCGCCCTGCTCGTGGATGCTGGCCACCATGTCCGGCACCAGGCGCAGCGGCGGCTCGCGGCCCGGGCCCGCGATCAGCCCCTCGTAGCCGTACCGGAAGCCGTAGATCTCCTTCACGCCGTAGGCGTGCGTCAGCTCGAGGACGATCCCCCGGACGACGTTGTTGATCCCCGGGCACAGCCCCCCGCAGGTCACGATCCCGGCGCGGGTGCGGGTCGGATCGAAGAAGATGCGATCGCGCGGGCCGGCCAGCTCGAAGGTCGGCTGGTCGGCGGCCGGCGTCCTCAGCAGGCGAGAGGCGCGATCGTCGAGCAGCACGCGGTCGGCCTCGCCCACGTGGTGCAGGGCCGCGCGCCCGAGGCGCGCCGCGATCGGCGAGGCATGCAGGCATCGCCCCAGGTTCCGGACCTGGAGGTCGGCGGGCTCGACGCGCGCGGTGCGCGCGGGGACTGTGAGAATTTCGGTCTGCGACATGATGGCTCGCGAATCGTGATGAGCGAAGGAACAGCATAGTCTCCGCCACGTTTCGAGGAGATGTCGATTTCCTCAAGACGCAGCGAAAAGTGACGAGCGAGCCGGCCGAACGAGCATCTCCTGTCCCTTCTCCCCACCGCCGCGTCCGGTCCCTTCTCCCCACCGCGCTTCCGGTCCCTTCTCCCCGCGAACGGAGAGGAGGGGACCGGTTGCGTCAGATGCCGTCTTCCCCGGTTCTAAACCGCCCTCTTACCGCCGGGGTCGTGGAACGTCGCGTTCCAGAACCGTCTTGCGTCCGTCGGCGGCCGCCGCCCGGATGGCGTCGTCGCAGACCGCGCGAACGTGCTCGCTCAGGTCCTCGGCGACCGCGTCCGACGTGTTCATCCCCGACCGATCCTTGATGTACTTCTTCATCTTGGAGACGACGATCAGGACGTCGCGATCGAAGGTCGACGACAGCGCCGGGACCACACCAGGCGTCGCCGGCGACGACGACGACGACGAGACCGGCGCACTGGAGGCGAGAGGGGCCGCGGGCGCGACGGGCGACACGATCCGGCGTGGCGGGCTCGGGATCCCGGAGGCGCCTCCGCCCGACGAGGCGACGCCCGCGCCTCCGCCTCCGCCGATCATGCCGGGCCGCCCCAGCGGCTGCGTCGGCGCTTCAGACCGGGGACCGGCCGGCGCCGCCGGCTCCGGATAGTCGTTCACGGTGCTGCCCTGCCCCGCCGCGGCCGCCCCGCGCGTCGGAGCGCGCGCCTCGACGGCCCACGCGTCGCGATGCCGCAAGGTCGCCACGTGCGAGTCCCAGCACGACACCGAGCAGAACACCAGCTGCATCCGCGCGCGGTTGCAGGTCGACACGCTGCAAACCC
>Ga0207639_10001764_pt1 | contig 14557 bp, 19 predicted proteins | sample KBSCornC32_FD_184299 | JGI IMG/M metagenome (GOLD analysis project Ga0207639, IMG submission 184299) | Corn rhizosphere microbial communities from Kellogg Biological Station, Michigan, USA - KBS Corn C3-2 (SPAdes) (version 2) | ecosystem: Host-associated > Plants > Roots > Rhizosphere > Soil ...
GACGTTTCGCCGCTTGCAGAGCCGGAAGCCGTCGCCGCGGCTGTCGACGTGGCGCTGGCCGACGAAGCGCTGGGAATGCTGCTCGTGAAGCTCGAGCGCAAACCGTCGCGCTCGAGCGTGGCCCCCAAACCAACGAAACGCGAGTCGGTACGTGCGCTCGAGCTGACCGGACCAAACCTGTACGCGGAAGCCGCAAAGGTGCCCGCGTCTGGGCGCTGGCACTCGAACGTGTTTCTTGCGCCGTTGCTCGAGCGCTTCGGTACGACGCCGCAAGCGGCGCGTGCGCGGCTGCTCGAACTGCATCGTTCCGACGAGATTGAGCTTCGTCGCGCGGAGCTGGTCGACTCGATGAACCCGGACCTTGTCCGGCGCAGCGCCATCGATGTGGGGACGTACACGTTTCACTTCTTGGGGCCAAAGCCATGAGCAGCCGGTGCGAACGTTGCGGCTCGAAAGAACACACAACAGACGGGCACGCCTTGGCGGTGCAATTCGGGGACTTCGGTCCGGAGCCTTTTGCGGAAAGTCGTCTCGTTTGGTCGCGTGCCGGCGCTCTTCTCGAAGCTCTGCGTCGTGAACCCGAACTGTTCGCGTGCGATATCGGTGTGGCTGTTGGTGATGTCGTTGCGAAGCACGGCGCGACTGACGACGACGCTGCGTCTGTTCTGCTTGTTCTTGCGGCCACGCTCCTCCTGAGCACTGGCCATAGCAAAGACACCATCCGGACGGTCTTCGAGGGGGCGTTGCAGCTGGCGCCCATTGCCAATGCGGCGCTGGCAAAGCCGCGAGGGCGCGCGTGAGGCGGTTGCGGCCGTTGCGCCACGTCGTGGCGTGCGTGGCGTGCGGTGACACCTTTATCAGCGCCGCTGCGCTTCGCTCGCACTGGGCGGGCGGCTTGCAGCCCTTGTGGTGGCGAGCGCTGCGGGCGCGTCGGAGGGTCAAGCATTGACGGCGCGCCTTCCCCGCCGGAGGCACGAGCGGAGCGGAGCCGCTGCCGTCCTGACGCAGCTACTTGAAAAGGCGCTTTCGGCAGCGTTAGCAGGACGCCCCGCCCGGTCGGCGAACCGTCCCCCTAGTCAGCCCTCTCGCCGGCACGATCCGCTTTTCCCGTCGACACGTCGGTCCACCGAGCCGGCGTGGTGTGGCGCCTGCCAGTACGACGGGCTTTGCCCCGTTCACAACCCCGGTCCCCCGCTCGCACCCACGCTTGCGGTGCGCCTGTCAAGAGCAAAGCAGCGTTAGCCGATGCACGGGACCGCCGCTGCCGACCGCTTTGCGATGCTCGAACGAGCACGCTTGGCGCGAGCGCGGTCCCGGACCGGCCAGCCGTGTGGTTTTGGGGACAGCAGAAAAGACGCGGTGCCAGTCGGCGCGCCCCTTGGCAATACATACGAACAAGTGAGCGGAGCAACGTCCCGCTCACTTCCCGTCGGAAAGCGTGCCAGCACTCCGGCTAGGGCTGTCCCACGGGTCGTCCCTCGGTACGTCCAGCGGTGCGGGTGTGATGCGCTTTACACCTGGGCAAAGGCTGACCCCTCCCGCGTAGCGCGTAGGCCGTCTCTCTGCGGCTCCTGGCGGCACGACGGGCCCTGTGCTCGCTACAACGCGTCCGTCGCGTTTGCGCGGATGCGGGAGGCCTTCGCGCCGCTCCCCCAAGACGGAAACGTCCTGCTCGTGCTCACGCTCGACCGGAACGGCGTCTACTCGGAGGCGCGGTGGAAAACCGCCGACGAAGCGAACGCCGCGCTGAGCAAGCAAAGCCGCAATTTTTTGAAGCGGCTTCGCCGCTACGGTGCGAACCAGGGCTGGGCGGACTTCGGGAGCAAGTGGGTTGCAACGGTCGAGTCGCACCGCTCGAGCTGGCCGCACATGAACTTCGTTATCCACTGCCCAGAGCTGGCGGCAGAGCTGGCAGCGGATTACGAGCTGCGACGTGCACGCGGCGCGACGCATCGCAACGCGACCGTGTTGGACGGCGCGTTGCTGGACATCGCAATGCAAACCGGCTGGGGCGCGCAGAGCGTTGCAGAGCGCGGCCGGAGCACGGAAGCGCTGGTTAGTTACATCGCGAAGCTTGCCGGCATGGCAGACGCGACCATGGGCGAGTTGGCGAAGCTCTCGCAAACTCCCGTCGCGGCCAAGCAAGGTTTTCGTCGGCTCCGCTCGGGAAAAGGCTTTCTGCCGCCGCGTCGCAAAAACCCGGACTACACCGGCACGCTAATCCGGCGCTTGCCGGACCAGCGTCGTTCAGCTTACGCCGCGGTGCCTCTCGTCGTTCTGCGCGACCCGGTTGCGCGTCACGTGTCGTCGATGCTGCTCGAGCTCGAGGAAGACAGGATGCACCGTGAATGGCGCGCACGGCAGCCCCTGCAGTTCAACGAAGAACGCCCCCCGCTGCCGACGCGCGAACGCTTCGAGCTGCGCGGGGGGCGTTACGTCCTAGTCTCCGAACTCTCCCCAGCAGACGACGGTGAGTGCGCCGCGCTCGTCAACGAACCGAATGCGCACCGCACTCCCCTTGTACTCCCGGCCGACAAGCGTACCCCGCCTGATGCGCCTGCACCACACCCGGAAGATGTGCATCGCATCGAACAGGCTCAACTCGCGTTCGTGTACACAGAGCCAATCTTCCAGCTGGGGCGTGGTGACCCGCACGTCGACCTTGAAGCACTTCACCGCGGACTCGAACGGCGCTAGCTCCGCCTCGAGCACGCGAGCAGTCACTTGGGTTCCTCGACTTGTGCGTCGATGCCGAATCGACGGAGGAAGGCGCTGGCGTCTCTCGCGTTCGTGCACCCGCTCGCGACGATTGCAATCAATGCGATGATCTGCCGGCGCCTGTGCGCCTCGGACTCTTGCTCGAACCGTGTAGCTAGGTGCTCGAGCAGTAGTCCGGTTTGCTGAAAGTCAGGCTTCCACATTTAGCGCCTCCTCCTGAATCGCATCGGCTCCGCACGTGTGAGGATAAGCGCGTCACGTTGCGCAAGGTCCGCCGGCATCGTGAGGTCGGGGTGCGTGTAGCGCGCCCCCGTGTACATCGAACCGTGTCCGCGACTGACGAGCTGCCAGCCGCGGGCGAGCAGCCACGCTGATTCCGCGTCGGATAGTGCACGCTCGGTGCTTTGCTCGTCGCGTGTCATCGGTAACCCCCGCGAGCCAGCACGGCACGGGCGCTCACTTGCGACCTCTTCCGGTCGGTTCGTTGCGAGGTTGCTCACGCTGGCGGATGACGATGCGGCGCTCTGCGGCGTGTGCTCGCCAGTGGAGCGGCTCACTTACGAGCGTGAGTTGCAGCGCGCCACTGTCACCTTGCCAGACCGGACCGAGGTCGATCCAAACTGTCTTCCCGTCCTTTTCGAACGGTGCAAGCGCGTCACCCCACGGCGTGTTTTTCTGATCGTTTGCGGCCATGTGGCCCCTGCTTTCTCGAGCGACTTTGGGCGCGCTCAAAACCCAACAGCAGTATACGCCGCGCGGCGCTTTTGTTGGTCTGGGTCAAAAACGCCCCGGGCTTTTTTCGCGAGAAACGGTGGCGGTTTGACGACTGCCCGTCAGTTCTGCGCCAATTGTAGGGAAAACCAGGGGCAAACCCGCCCCGCTGCTAGGAGCACAACGCATGACTGCAAACGCACTCGCAAACGTTCCCTCCCACCTGCACCAGAAAGGGCGCCACGAGCTGATTAGGCACGTGATGAACATCCGCAACGGCATCGCGAAGCACAAGGCAACCGCGAAGCACGCGGGCGTCACTGTCATCGGTGGTCTGCTCGCGAGCGCGGGCGGAGGTGTTGCGGGCGTTGCAGCCGTGAAGATGCCGCACCTTCCGAAGACGAAGATTCGCACGGACCTCGCGGTCGGCACTGCCATCGCGGTCGGCGTTGCGATGGGCGTCTTCGATGAACACAGCCAGCACGTCGGCGCGTTCGCGCAAGGCATGCTCGGCTACGGCACGGGCGACGCCGTTAAGCAAGCCATGCTTGCGAAGGGAGTGAAGCAAGCGGCGTAAGTCGGGGGCTCCCTCAAAGTCTCGCCCGGGCAATCAGGCCCGGCGTTTTCGTGGAGTGAGCAATGTACGATCTGAGCGTGGGTGATGACGACATGGGTGACGACGACGACATGGGTGACGACGACATGGGTGACGATATCGTCGTAGGTGGCGGTCGCAAGAAGCGTCGCGGCAAGAAGCTGAAGGTGAGCCGGATTCAACCGGTGAATCAGACGCAGGTCTGCAACTTCCCCCAAGGCCCCTCGGGGACCCTGTTCGTTGCTGCGGGCACGACCGGCATCCTGACGGCTCGTCCACAGCGCCCGTTCCAGACGGAGCGCTTTGCGCTGCCGTCGACGTTGTCCCCGTTCTTTGCCATCAACGACCTGGTTATCGGTCGCGACTCGATGTTCGTGAACAGCGAAGCTGCGCACGGCGACATCTTTTCGCAGACGGGCGTGGGCGTGGCCCTCTTGGGCTTCATCGCTCGCCCCGGCATCGATATCACGTTGACGGTGACGAATATCGACACGAACGACCACCCTTTCTACGCGTCGATCATCGGGCCCGCCTGGGTCTGAGACGGAGCAAGCGCCATGGGTTTTCGGCTAGTCACAAACGTCGGCGTCGGTACCCGCGATGGGAAAACGCTGGCGTTGCTCACTCAGGGGTTTCTGAGGGGCGTCGTAGCCTGCAACCGCGTGGCGATTAGAAGCGCAAAGCGCAAGGGTCGGCCCTTGCCCAAGCTGTATGAGAGCGGAGTCCGTTATGAACGCGAACCGTGGCCCGTTGGGGTCGAAGAGTTCGCAGACATCGTGACAATTCTCCGCCGCGGCTGGGGCGATTGCGACGACCTTTGCGCGGCTCGCGCGGCTGAGCTGCAAGAAGAGGGGGAACCCGCGGACTGTCGTATCTACTGGCGCCGTCGCTGCAAGTGCGGTGCGTGGGACGACGGTTCCGGCAAGTGCCCGGCGTGCGGTCGCACGCCGGATGGGCCGTTGAAGATGCATTGCGAGGTGAGGCGGGGAATCTGCTTCGCGTGCAAGCTCCGGCTGAATGTTGTCAACGGGCGCCATGTGTGCCCCGGCTGCAAGCGCAGCGACTCCGGAAAGATTGAAGACCCCAGCCGCTTCCTGGGGCTGTGAAAGGACACAACGAACGATGCTCCCTGTCATTCTCGGTGCGGCTGGTCTCGGTGGGCTGATGTGGTGGGCGCTTGCGGATCATTCAGCAAGCGGCGCCGCTGGTGACACGGTGCCTGAACGCGTGGTGAAAGCCGTGGCTGCTGCGGTCAAGAGTGGTGACCCCACCGTGATGCGCAGCGTGGCGACCACGCTCCGTAACGAAGGCTTCGCCAAGCAAGCCGCGTCACTCGAGGATGCTGCGAACGAGCTGGCCAACGCCATCAAGGGCACGCCCGCCGCCAAGCCTGGTAAGGCGCAGCAGCCCGTGACTGGACGCGGCAAGCTCAATCCCGCGCCGCGCGCTGATAGCGCCTCCGCACGCCGGCAGGCGGGCACTTTGGCGCAACTCCTGTCGAGCATGACGCTGAAGGAAGCGCGCGGCTCAACCGCGGTGCAAGCGGCCGTGAAGGATTACCAATTGCTGGAAAAACAGCGCGGCCACTACGTGGGTAACATCGATGGCTTGTATGGCCCGAAGTCGGCGCTCACTCTGGCGCAAGATCACGGCATCGTTCCGCCTCATCCGCTGTACTGGCCAAAGAAAGACATTAAGGGCGCCAAGGCTGTCTACCAATCGCAGCTCGCGAAGTTCGCAGCGGCGGACCCCCAGCGCCGTGAAGAGTGGAACCAAGCGGCGCACGTCGACAACGACTGAAAGGAAAACCATGGGCTTTTTCTCGAGCATCAAAAACGCGATCAAGAAAGTCCCCGTCGTGGGGTCGCCGCTTGCGGCTGTCTACGGCGTGACCGTTGCGCCCGCTGCGCTCGCGGAAAGCATCGCGAGAGGCCAGCGCGTCGACAAGGCGCTCGTCGCCAACTTTAAGGACCAGGTCAAAGACGTTAAGACGATTGCGCCCTACGCGCAGACGGTCGTGACGTTCGTGCCCGGCGTGGGCACGGGGGTAGGTGCCGCTCTCGCCGCTGCGACGGCGCTCGCCAACGGTCAACCGCTGAGCGCGGCCGTGCTGAGCGGCATCAAGGGAGCCATCCCTGGCGGGCAGCTCGCACAAGGCGCTTTCGGCGCGGTGCAAGCCGTCGCGCAAGGTAAGTCGCTCGACCAGGTTGCGCTGAGCTCTCTCCCACTGCCGGACGCGCAGAAGGCGGCGCTGAAGACGGCGCTCAGCGTTGCGAGCAAGATCGGAAAGGGCGAGCGAGTTGACGCCATCGTGCTGGATACCGCGCTCAAGCAACTGCCGCCGGATGTCCAAAAAGCGGTGCACGTGGGGCTCGCCGTCGGCCACGCGGCGAACATCCAAAAGAAGAGCCACGTCGCCGCGAAGAAAGTCGTCAAGGTGCTCAACGGCGTGAATAGCAAGAATCCGACGCAGCGTAAGGCCGCGCTGAAGGCCGTAGCCGCGACGCAGGCCAAGGCGGAAAAGGGTGACGCCAAAGCGGCCGAGATGCTGACCTTCCTGGGTCGTCACGCGGCTGCGCAGCGCGTGAAGCGTCGGTTCCGCGTGCACGCCAAAACCGGGATGGTGCTGCGCGTAGGTGCGGCGTGATGTGTGGCGTCGTAGCTTTCTGGCCCTCGCTCTCGGAGTGCTCGCCGTGGGGGATGCGGTGAACAGCGCTCAGGAGCTTGCACGGGCGGTGTTGGCGGGCACGCGTGCTGCGCTGCGCTCGAGCATCCTGCGCATGCTCGAGCCGCAAGACGGCGCGTGGGTGAATAACAACTTCTGGGGCGACCAGCGCACGGCCCCGCTCCCCGAGTCCGAGGGGAAGGTCGTCAGCATCCTCGCGAAGAACACCCACATGTACGGACCGCCCGCTGTGCACTCGGTGCAGGTTGCGCGTGGTGATGGCACGGTGCCTGCCAATGCCGACGTGCGCGGACGCGTTTCGTACGGCTGCGGCGGTGCCTATAACTCGTTCGAGTTCGATTGGATTCACGGCGCGCAATTCTCTCTCGTCTGCAACTCGCTCACGCTCGAGGCGGTGACGTACGCGCCGCGCGCCTTGTCGCCGTACCAGGCAAGCGGCGCGTCGGTCTTCTTGGCTGCGGCGGTTGCGAAGGGCACCACCGTTTCGCAAGCGCAACTGACGTACACCGAGCCGGGCGTTATCCTCGACACGGGGCTGGGCAACACTGCCACTTATGACGCGGTGGACTTCGCCCGCGCCGTGACGGTGTTCAATATCCGGAACGATGACCCCTCTGTGCCGACGGGCATCATCCTGGACTTTATCGATCTCGGCGGTTCGCTGATCACTCGGTACGATATCCAGCTGTGTGCGGGCGGCGCTCGCCTTCCGCTGCCCGGCAACACTGCCCGCGTGAGCGTGACCAATGCCTCGGGCAGCGACGCCGTGATTCAAGTCATGTGGTTCTTGGGGCTCTGAATGCAAGTCGATTGGACTCAGGTTTTGCTCGCCGCCATCACCACCTTGGGGCCGGTGCTGTCGGGGTACTTCGCCGCTCGAGCGGGGCGCCACTCGCGCCGCGCCGCTGTGAGCGCTGACAAGGCCGTAGAGGCGTCCCTGCGCCCGCCACCCGGAGGTGCCGAATGATCGATTACAAGGCCGTACAAGCGGCACTCAACAAGGCCGGTGCGACTCCCCCGTTGAAGGTGGACGGGGTCTGGGGCGACAAGAGCCGGGCCGCGCTGGTCGCGTTCCAGCGCTCTCACGCTCTGGTAGTCGACGGCGCCCTGGGGCCCAAGAGTTTGGCGGCCCTGGGGCTGGCCCCCGTGGGGGCGCCTGTGAGCGCCTCTGGCGCGTTGCCGGTCTCGAACACGCCAGCCGGCAACCCGAGCGATGTGAACGCCTACCAGGTGGCAAAGCGGGCCGCGCCGACTCTCACGGAGCCAGAGCTGCAATACGCTCTCACCGTGGCTCGCGGCGAAGGGCGTTACGGCCTGGGCTGGTCCAAGGCGCCGACCGATCCGGTTGCGGTCGCGTTCGCGAAGTCCAAGGGGCTGACCGGTACCGAGGGCGCTGGCTCCAACAACTGGGGAGCCGAGCAAGGCTCAGGCGACGCCGGCAGCTTCCCTCACGTCGACTTCGGCTGGCGCAATCCGGACGGCACGCCGTGGAACAAGAAGGGGCCTCGGGTGTGGCTGCCGTACATCGGCAACTACAAGCGCCATTCGACTCCGGAGAAAGGCTTTCAGAGCATCGTGCGCACGCTGTACGGCGGCGGCACGCGTGGCGCTGCCGGCGCGGCTGCGCTCAAGGAAGCCATCGCTCGCGGCGACCTGGAAGCGGCCGTCAACGCGCAGCACGCAAACGGTTACTTCGAGTTGGCTCCTAGCGAGTACTTGAAAGCCGTGCGCCGAAACTACGCGGACCTGACCGCGGCGCTCGGCTGGAAGAATCTGCTCGCTGGTGCCGTTGAGAGCGCTGGCGGTATCCTGCTCGCGTTGCTCGTGACGACCGGCATCGGTGCGGCCGTCTGGTGGTGGAAGCACAAGGGAGGCGGAGCCTGATGCGCGACGACGATGACGACGACGCCAGCGGCGAAGGCTTCATTCCGGTTGCTGCCGCGTGCGAGCAGAGCGGCTTCACGCTGCCTCAGCTGCGCGCCGTGGTGAGCGCGGGGCTTGTCCGCACGCAACGGGTGCGCGGCTCGCTGTGCTACTGCGTCGAAGACTTGGAGCGCTTGGCAGGCATGCCGCGCGTTGCCGAGCCTGACGAGCCAAGCCCGATGCTGGCCGAGTTCAAGGCCGTGACGGACGGGTACCGCGCGATGCTGGACATGGCCCTCCGCCAGACGAAGCAAGCGCAGGATCATGAGCGAGCGCTGATTACTGCTTTCAGCAAGCCGCTCGACCAACTGGGCGAGGGCTCGAAAGCGCTCGTCGGCGCCGTGCTCGACCAGAATAAGCAACTCGTGCAGCGGGCGACCGACGGCGACGCGGCGCGGCTCGACTTCGTTAAAGCAGCCGAGGCGATGCTACGTGACCAACGTGTCGAGTTGCGCGAACAGACGGAGCTTGATCGAAAGCACGAATTGCGTCGCGAAGTGTGGGAGGGCGTGAAAAAGGCGGGCCCGCATTTGCTCAAGGGCTTGCAGGCGACGACGGGCGCCGACCGGCTAGATGCGGCGATAAAGCTGAAAGAAAAGCTGGACCCCGCGAAGGTCGCCGCGCTGATTCACTACAAGCTTTTGGGCGACGAAGAGATCGACTTGCTGTGCACCGCGCTCGAGCTGGACCGCGCTGCCATTGAAGCCATGAACCGCGCTGCCGACGAGTCGGCGGCTGAAGAGCCCAAGGCGGCCGAATGAGCAACGCGAGCGAGATCGAATCCATCAACGCCTACCTGCTGGCGAACCCGGGGCGCACGGGCGCGGCCGTCGATGCCTTCACCGATTGGGTGGTGTGGTACGCGCAGCACGGCGCGACCGAGGCTGACCTCGCTCACGCGCGCCAGTTGCGCGACGCATTCGACACCGCGCAAGGCGGTGTGACGCTCGCTCCTGGCTTCTACTGGATAGATGCTCTGAACGATGCGGCGTTGTCGCTGTTCACAAAGTGGCGTCGCGCTTACGGCGTGGTGGTACGCAAAACGTCCGAAGACGTTGCCAACCATCGCGCGTGGCTGCTGTTCGAGGTCAAGGCGCCCGCGCTCTGGTCGCTGGGGACGCAGATTGGAAAGCCAACGCCGGGCACCAAAGACACCGATGTGTCCGCCGCCGGCGGCGCTGAGCCGACCATGAATGTGCTCGACCAGGTCGCGGAGAAACTCTCCGTCGAAAACTTGGGTGCTGCCGCGACGACGGGGCTCAAGGTCGCTGCTGTGCTCGGCGCCGTCGCGCTCGTCGGTGTGGTCGTGCTGGGGCCGAAAGTCGCGAGCATCTACCTGGGAAGGAAGCTGTAGCCATGTACAACACTCAATGGTTCTTGCGTGCGGGGCAGGGCGGCGCGCTCGTGACGGGTGAGACGGGCGAAGCTCTCACCTTTCAGCCAGACGGCACGGTGCATGGTGGCGGCGCGAGTCTCCAAGTCCTCATGTCGTCGGCGTTCAGCGCTGCGCGCAATCAGGAGATTCTGCAAAACGCGCTCGACCGCGGCGGCACGCTCGAGATCGGAAACGGCACGTTCGCGTTGCTCGGTAACCTCGTTATGTCGAGCAATACGCACTTGCGCATGGCGCCGGGGTGCGTGCTCGATATCTCGGCCGCCGGCGCCGTCGATTGCTTGCGTGCGTTCGGCACTGAGGCTGCGACGACGGCGCTCACCGTGGACGCGGCGAAGGGGGCGACGAGCGTGACGCTTGCGGATGCCTCCAATCTGAGCCCGCGTGACTGGTTCCGCGTTGCCTCGAATGCCGTGTTCGACGCGAGCAGCACGAACAGCAAGATTGGTGAGTTTGTCGAGGTCAAGTCTGTCGCTGGCAACGTCGTGACGCTCGAGGCGCCGTTGGCAGGTGGCCCCTACCTCGTGGCGGATACCGCTGTAGCCAGTAAGGTTACTTGGATCGAAAACGTCCGTGTGAGCGGTGGCAAGGTGCTCGGAGGTGGCACGCCTACGTCGGCGGGCGTGGATACGGACTGCAACGGCGTGCGCATCTGGCGCGGTCGAGATTGTATTGTCGAGTGGACGCAGTTCGAACGCTGCGACCTGAGCGGCGTTTGGTTGCAAGACTGCATCTTCACCAAGGTTGTGGGCTGCGACTTTCGCGACGCCGTAAACGACCAGCAGGCTTACGGGGTGCTGATCGACAACGCCTGTCAGGACTGCGAAGTAGTGGGCTTAACCGCGGCTCGCGTGCGGCACATCGTTACGACGGGAAACAGCACCACAAGCAAGGGCGTTGGGCGTCGTATCACGTTCTCGCATTGCCATTGCTACTCGACCACCCCGGCTCGTGGTGGCGGCGGTGGTGATGCTTTTGACACGCACACCGCGGCTGAAAACATCAAGTTCGTGAAGTGCGTTTCGTACTTTTCAACGGGAGCGGGCTTCAATATCGAGCTGCCGTTGGTCACTCTCGAAGACTGCGAGTCCTACAACTCGACTGATGCGGGGTTCGTCCTGCACAATGAGAGCGACCAGGAGGCGGGTTTTATCCTGACCAACTGTCGCGCGGTGCGCTCTGGAGCCGAGGGGTACCGCATCACGCATCCGACGCGCGGTAGCGTCGCCCGTGTTCGCTTCGCCAAGTTGACCGGGTGTAGCGCCGAAGACACCACGGGCGTGGGCATCTTCGTTGCCAACTCGGTGAGCGCTCTTACTCTGCGAAACGTCACGCTGAAGGGGTGCGTCGTCGTCGGTTGTAAGAGCGCCAACGCAAGTGTGTGGGTGCAAAACGTGCTCGTCGGCGACGTGGATGTGAATGTCTCCGAGCCCACGCAGGTTGCAGCTCAGCTGATTCGTGTGCGTGACTGTGTCGACGTGAAAGTGTCAGGCGTCTTGCGGCACGCTGACGCGGCGACGGGCATCTGCGTTTATATCAATTCGACCACTGCCGGCGCTTGCCAGAAAGTGTTTGTGCAAGGCGTGCAAGCCGGTGGCAATGCCCCCGTGGGGCTTCGCGGCGTCTTCGCTGATACGAACGCGCAAAACTGCCGCCTGGGCGTGAACGACCTGCAAGAGTGCAATACGCCGCTCGACTTGCAGAGCGGTACGGGACACCGCATCTATCAACAGCCGACCGTGAGCGGCAATAACGGCGACACGAGCCCCACGCTCACCGTGAATAGCGCTCGGACGCAGTTGTTCAATAGTCCGATCTCCGCCAATCGCACCGTAACCGCGCCGACTGCGAGTCTCTGTGATGGGCTCGAGTTCGATGTGGTGCGGACAGCCGCGGCCACTGGCGCATTCAATCTGACCGTGTTCGGCGGCAAGGTTCTGCCGGCGGGCAGTGCGGTGACGTACCGCTATAGCTCGTCGCTGGCGGCCTTCGTGGAAGTCAGCTTTAGCACGTTGTGAAAACCCCAATCGAAAGCAGGTAATTCATGGTCGCTCAAAACGCTTCGTCTCGGTCCGGTCAGTCTGGCCCCGTCAGCCGCACGCAAAAGACTGCGAGCGTCACGCCGGGCAACATCACCACTCTGCAAACGCTGGTCGTCGACTTCGCGTTTGTGGGCGCTCGCGTCGGCGATATCCCCTCGGTATCGCCGGCTGCTGCGACCGTCGCCGGCATCCTCATTGGGCAGCCGTACATTCTCGCCAATGACGTGGTGAAGATTCCTTTCTTCAACATCACGGCGGGCACGCTGAACCAGACCGCCATCTCTCTCAACGTCGGCCTGGCTAAGAAGCTCTGAGCCGCGCTCGGGCGCAGAAAGGAACCCCTGAATGGCGGCTGCAAAGATGCGTCACTTCAACTCACCCGAGGAGATCGCGCTCCGCGCTGGGCAGCCAGCGGCGTCCAAGGGTAAAGATTTTCGGCACTACAATCACCCCGACGAGGTAGCTAGGCGCGCCGCGGCGGGGCAGTCCTCGGCCGTCATCGCTCCCCAGCGCGTGCGGCCGCAGCAACCGGCGGGAGCCTGGCCGCCCGAAGGCGAGTCCAACAATGCGCCCGTCGAGACGCCTGTGGTGCTCGTGGATGCTGTCGAGGTCGAGCTCAACGAAAAGCCCGACACGGTTCCGCCTCCCGCTGCGCGAACGCCGAACGACGAGCGCTTGCGGCGTCTCGAGAACATCTTGTTCACTTTCTGCGAAAGCACCGCTGAGGCGCGGCACTTCCGGATGCTCCTGAGCAACCAGCAGGCCGTGACGGACAGTCAGCAAGACCTGGTCAACCGCATGCGCGCGGTGGAGTCCACGCTAGACCAGGCGCTCGAAGACGACGAAGACGACGACGTAGAGCCGGCGGAGCCGGCGCCGCCGACGCGCGACGACAACGGCACTCCGGAGGGCGCGTAGCAGGCGCCAAAAGATAGCCCCCGCGGCGTCGCTAAACGCCCGGGGGCCGTGGTGCCGTGCTGGCGGCTTACATGAGCAAACTAGCTAGAACCCCAACAGCGTCAAGGCCCGGAAAGCGGGCACTGAGTGAACAGCCGCACCCCCGGCCCGCTCGGTGCCCGCTTTCTGGGCCTTTTTGCGTTCAGACGAAAGGTGTTGACCAATGGAAAAAACTCTGATGACGACCCTGCAGCAAGCCGAGCTGCAGGGCAAGATATGGCGGGTGGTCGAGGACTACCGGTCGAAACACGGCCTGGCGCCCCTGGCCGTCTTCGACTTTCTGGTCTCGTTCGCATGGGGCTACGCGCGCCGGCAACCGAGCACTTCAAACGCAGAGATTCAAAACCGCATGCAAGCGCACTGCACGGCGTGCGAGCTGGCTTACCAGCGCGCCACGTCGCCGGCGTTGCCGTTTGAAGGGGGGCGGTGGTGAGCGCGGAGCAACGGCCGCCACGGCCCGGCTTCGGTGGTCTCTTTGTCGCGGGGCTCGGGCTCCTTAGCTCGCTGGCCTCTGCTGAGAGCGTGCCGCCGCTGAACGATGCGGAGCTTCTGCTGCCGGCGATGACAGCCGCGAAACCGCCAACGCTCTGCCCTTGCTGCTCGTTCCCCGCGATTGACCCGGTTCGTGACGACGACGGGTGCTGGACCTGGTCGTGCTTCGAGGGGTGCAACCCATGAGCACGCTGCAACGGATGCGAGCGAAGCGGGCTCGCGAACTGCAAACCGAGCTCCAATCGCTGGCTGCGTTTCGGCGCTCGAGCCGCGTGCACGTCGCTGCAATCGCCAAAGCGTGGAAGCCGTTGTCACGGCGTCTCGCGCGTGCGTTTGAGCGACTGAACGCGACGCTTCCGGAGGAGCTGCAACTAGACCATTCGGTAGCGACGCCGGCGGAGCTCGTCGCCGCCCTCTCGGAGGCGTTGCTGCCCGCGTGGGAAACAACGGAAGCGCTCGGGGCGTTGCGCCAGCTCGGCCCGCGCCTCGCGAAGATTCAGCCGGCCAAGGTGCGCGCTCGAGCTGCGCGCACGGCGGCAGAGAGGGCGGAGTTGGCGACGCTGCAACGCCCGTTGCTGCGCGAGCAGCACGTGTACGAGCAGATGTCAGCGGACCTCGCGGATGAGACGCGGTTTCAGAACCGGCTCCACAATGCCAATATCAGTCAGAAGCTCGACGGGAAGCGCCTCTATACGGATGACTCTTATCGCGTCCAGCTAGCTCGCTGGCTTCGCGAGTACGACGCCAAACGCCGCGCTGCGGGCCTGACGGAGTTGTTCACATGAGCGACCGTGCATTGACGGAAGCCGTGCGTGCGTGCCGTGCGCAGCTCGCCGCGGCAACGAAGGCGGCGGGTGCGTCGTACGCCAAAGCGTTCAAGGTGCTTGCTCGTGAAGCCGACCGCGCCGGCGTCGACGTTTCGCCGCTTGCAGAGCCGGAAGCCGTCGCCGCGGCTGTCGACGTGGCGCTGGCCGACGAAGCGCTGGGAATGCTGCTCGTGAAGCTCGAGCGCAAACCGTCGCGCTCGAGCGTGGCCCCCA
>Ga0207639_10001766_pt1 | contig 14546 bp, 16 predicted proteins | sample KBSCornC32_FD_184299 | JGI IMG/M metagenome (GOLD analysis project Ga0207639, IMG submission 184299) | Corn rhizosphere microbial communities from Kellogg Biological Station, Michigan, USA - KBS Corn C3-2 (SPAdes) (version 2) | ecosystem: Host-associated > Plants > Roots > Rhizosphere > Soil ...
GACGCCATGAACTGCTCGGCGCGGATGCGGGCATGTCGGAATTCAACACATATTATACGGGGCCGGGCATCCTGCTTTCCCGCTATGTGGCGAACAATGCCAATGATTCCATCATGTTCATCTGTCACACGCCGATCGACGACGGATCGGTGTTCGTATGGCATGCGGTCCTGAGCAAGCCCAGCGACCGAGTGCCGACCGAAGAAGATATCGCGGCGGCAAAGGTGCAGCAGCAGATGAGCTGCGATGCGTTCGCGCAGGACTTCGAAATCTGGTCGAACAAGATGCCCTGCTTCCGGCCGATGCAGATGCCTGCCGACGGCAATTTCCTGAAAGTCAGGACATGGTACAGGCAGTTCTACAATCCGCGCTCCGCAACGGCCGACATTCTGGCCCGCAGCGCAGGCCGCTACATCATTCCGGGCGTCCCCAGCGCGGAGGATGGCGGCGCGCGCAAGGAAATACTGGAAGCTGCGATAGCCGGCTGATCCATCGGACCATCACATAGAGAGCATCCATGACTTATCGTATCGTAATCGACAAAGAACAGTGCGTCGGCCACGCCCGCTGCGCGAACGTCGCACCGCACCTCTTCAAGCTCGATGAAAGCGGCTATATCGCCACGACCGGCTTCGACGTGCCGGAAGGCGAGGAAGTCGCGGCATTTCGCGGCTCGCTCGCCTGTCCCGAACGCGTGATCACTATGTTCGATGCCGAGGGGCAGAAGGTCAAGAAGACGCCGCGGAGCGCCTAATCCGACCTTGATGCGCTGAAATGTTAAATCCGGCAGGAAGGGTATGAAAGCCTTCCTGCCGGATTTTATTTGCGCTTCACACGGGCCGGATCAGGTCCGCGGCACACTCACTGGAAATTGTGGCCCCAGGCGCTCCCCCGCGTCGTTTCGAACACGACATGCTCGGACCAGTCCATCTGCTTGCCGCCGAAGCCATATTCGAGCGAAAAGCCGGCCGGCGTCATCATGTAGAAGGAGACCATGTCGTCATTGACATGGCGGCCCAGGGTGGCGGTCACCTTGACGCCATGCTCGGCTACCCGGCCCAGGCAGTGACCGACATCATCGATGGTGCCAACTTCCAGCATGATGTGGATGCAGCCCCCGGGTATGGGGAGTTCGCCAAATGCAAGACTGTGCTGGCGGCGATTTTGGCAATGGAAGAAGTGCACACGCGCCTTCCCCTCCGGCATCGGAATGTGCAGGATGTCCGAAAGCGCGAAGCTGCCATGATCCGTCCAGAAGGCCGCCTGCGCGTCGAAATCCTTGACGGCGGTGAGCACGACATGGCCAAGGCCCATTTCGCCGGTCACGAAGCCGCTGACGGCGGCCGGTGAAACAAAGGGCAGGAAATCCGATATCGGTCCCCACGCCACTTCATGGCCGTGGCCTTCGGGATCCTTGAAGGAGATATAGCCCTGAACCTGCCGAAGCTGCGCGCCTTGCGCCGTGCCTTCAACCAGTTCGACCCCGCTACCGGTCAGTTCGGCTTTCGCGGCCTCGAAGTCGTCCTTCGTCTGGACGAGCCAACCGCTCGCGAGGAGGCCGTTATCGTGGCCGGGTAGCACCGCGATGCGAAACGCGCGGTGATCGATCTTCACGTAGAGCACGCCTTCCGGCCCATCCTGGACCATCGTCCCCAGCACTTTCTCGGCGTAGAATTTCCATTCCGCGACCTCCGGCGCTCCTACCAGCAGATAGCCCAGTTCAGCGATCTTCATTTCCTGCTCCTTGCTCCGGCGGACTGTTCACCGCAGCGCGCGTAGCGCGTGACGCAACGGCGGCAATCGTCCGATAAGACACGCATGCCGACATGCCGGCTAATTTTCCTCGGTGGGCTGGATCGCCTTGTAACTCATCCGCGCCAGGATCGCGGCGGCCGTGTCGTCGTCGATCGGCGCGTCCGGGAAGAACCATCCTTCGAACAGGACCGCCGCCGCCACCATGCCGAAGGCATAGCGCACGAAAATGGCTGGCGGGATATCATAATCCCCTTCCCGGTCGCGGTAGAGCAGCCGCACTCTTTTCTCGGCGGCGAGAAAATAATCATCCAGGGCGTGCGACAGGGGCAGGTCACCGGCGACCGACGATTTTGCAAGCGCCTGAAGCATGTCGGCATTCTGCCGAAGGAACAGGAAGAGCGCCTGCATCGTGGAAAGGCTGCGCGCTTTTTTCCCCTTCTCCTCGAAATCCATGGATTCGAGGAACGCGGTGAATACAGCCTTGAACGGCTCGATGATCGCGGCTTCGAACAGCCCCGTCTTGGATTCGAAATGCCGGAATATCAACGCTTCGGCGACGCCCGCTCGTTGCGCCACAGTTCGGGTCGTCGTTCCGGCCAGCCCGTCGGCCGCGAACATCGCCCGGGCGGACGCCAGAATGAGCGAGCGGACTTCGGCGGTGCTGCGACGGCGACGTGACGCCCCGCCATCCGGCAATTTGCTCTGTGTCCCCTTGCCTGCCAATTTCATTTCCTTTAGATAGCAAATACTGACTAAATAATTCGTGAGAGGGTGTGTCCGATGAGCACTGACTATCAATTGATCATCCGCGGCGGAACCGTGGTGGACGGCACCGGCGGAAAAGCCATGTTGGCAGACGTGGCCATATCTGACGGCCTGATCGTCGACGTCGGCAGCATCCATGGCACGGCGGAGGAGGAAATCGACGCCAGTGGCCTGGTCGTAACGCCCGGCTTCGTCGACGTGCATACCCATTATGATGGCCAGATCACCTGGGAAAGCCGGATGGCGCCGTCCTCCAACCATGGCGTCACCACCGTCGTCATGGGCAATTGCGGTGTCGGCTTCGCCCCATGCCGAAAAGGGGACGAAGACCTCATGATCCGGCTGATGGAGGGGGTCGAGGACATTCCCTATGCCGTGATGGCGACCGGCGTGCCGTTCAACTGGACGAGTTTTCCCGACTATCTCGACGCGCTGGAAGCGCGCGCCAGCGACGTCGATTTTGCGACGCAAATCCCGCATTCTCCCCTTCGCGTGTTCGTCATGGGCGAGCGTGGCGCCAATCTGGAGCCGGCGAACGAGCAGGATCTCGCCCAGATGCGCGCCTTGGTCGCGGAGGCGGTCGAAGCGGGCGCGCTCGGCGTATCGACATCGCGCAACCTGTTCCATCGCTTCCGCAACGGAAAGCTGGCGCCCAGCGTCCATTCAGAACTGGCCGAACTCAGGGCGCTGGCAGGCGGATTGAAGGACGCAGGCGACGGCGTGTTCCAATGTATTCCCGACATCGACGGCAATGGCGCGGACGAGATTCGCCTGTTGGAGACAGTAGCGCGGGAATCGGGCCGTCCGATCAATTTCAGCCTCATCCCGATGCCGAAAAACCCGGCGAACTGGGACATTTACGTGGATGCGGTTCGTGCCGCGCCGCACAAGGGTCTTCGCCTCAATGCCCAGTTCCTGCCGCGCGCGATGGGCGTTCTGTTCGGCCTTGACCTCAGCTTCCACCCGTTCAGCCTCAACCCCAGCTACCGCGCGCTGGCGGACCTGCCTCTGGCCGAAAGGGTCAGGATGATGCGGGATCCGGCTTTGCGCGCCAGCATTCTTTCCGAGGAGCCGGAAGATCCCAATCCCGCCTTTGTCGGTCTGATAAAAGCAGGGCTGACCCTCTATCGGCTCGACGAACCGGCAAATTATGATTTCTCCGAGGAGGATAGCCTTCAGGCGGAAGCGGCGCGGACCGCCCGCCCGCTTGCCGACGTCGTCTACGACGCCTTGCTGGAAAGCGAAGGCCGGGCGATCCTGTGCGCCTATGGCAGCAATGTTCCCGATACGGTCGCGCGAACGGCGAAGTTGATTGGCGAGGATAATATGATCGTTGCACTGGGTGACGGGGGCGCTCATTATGCGATGATCTGCGACGCCGCCTATCCCACCTATATGCTGGCCAACCGCCTGGGCCGGGAGGGGCTGGATATGCCCCGCCTCATCAGGTCGCTGACCAGCCAGCCTGCAGAATCGGTGGGCCTGCTTGACCGGGGCAGGATCGCGCCCGGCTACAAGGCCGATATCAACATTCTCGATCCCGAAAGGATCGTGCTGCACCGTCCGCAAATCCAGAGGGATCTTCCCGCCGGCGGCAGGCGGTTGCGTCAGGAGGCGGACGGCTATGTCGCAACGCTGCTGTCTGGAACCGTCACCTATCGCGACGGCACGCCCACCGGCGCGCTGCCCGGCAAGCTGGTGCGAGGGACACGAGACGCGCCCACCGATGTCCATATGCCCGTGGGGGCGGCCGCATGAACGGCGGGAGCGAAGTGCGGACCACGACGAAACAGCATCTTAACCTTGAACCGCTGCCGGGCGCCTTTGGCGTCCGGGCGGTTGGCATCGACCTCAATCATGCGGACGACGACCTGTTGCGCGGCTTGGCCGACGCGCTTTTCGGAAACCGCATCCTCGTCGTGCCGGGACAGACCATGTCCAACGATCAATATGTGGCCTTCGGTAAGCGTTGGGGACGACCGGTACTGCTCGTTTCCCGTAGCAATCGGCATGGCGAACATCCGGAGATGATCGTCCAGTCCAATTCCGGGTCCGCGCCGGATTACATGCGTAACGTCGCCTCCCACTGGCATTGCGACAGTTCCTATGAAGAGGAGGTGGCGACCGTCACGATGCTGCTGGGGGTCAAGGCGCCCGCCGAGGGTGGCGAGACGCTATTTGCGGATCTGGTCGCCGCCTATGCCGCCCTACCGGACGAGATGCGTAGCCGCATCGACGGCCTTCAGGTCCGCCATGGCGTCAGCGCGGCCACGCCGGCCAAGGATGAGACGATCGTGCGCCCGCAGGATCTTCCCGAGGAGGTGCGGCGTCATGTCGACATACCCGCGCCTGTCCTCCATCCCCTGGTGCGCACCCATCCCATCACGGGTCGAAAGGCGCTGTACGGCCTGGGTGGATCCGCGTGCGGGATCGAGGAGACGGATGACCAGGAAGCGCTCGCGCTGCTGGCCAGTTTGAAAAGCCATGCGTCGGCGCCGCAATTCGTGCAGCACTATAAATTGATGCCCGGCGACGTGCTGCTGTGGGACAATCTGTCCTTGATGCATCGGGCGACGCCGATCGAATATTCCGACGATCCCGACAAGAGCCGGCTGAATTATCGCATCAGCTTGAAGGGCCTGCCGGATTTCCTGGCTGTCCCCGAAAATCAGCTTATAGCGTCAGCGTCGAAATAGGCGCGCATCCGCGCGATGAGGCCGTCTTCGTTCACCACCAGCGTCTCGAAGGGGTGGATAGTGACCTGCCCACCCTCCCCCGCGTCCAGCCGGGCGCGAAAGGCGAAGGCGGCCTCATTTCCGCAAATGGCGATCCGCTCCAGTTCGGCGGATATTTTCATGCCGCCGCTTTGAGAGAAGAAAGCGCGCAGGGCATCATGACCGACCATCGGCGGCGTGCCGACCGGGTCCTCGAATGACCCATCGGGCGCGAACAAGGCGATGCGCGCCTCTATGTCGCCCGTTGCAAAGGTCGCGAGATATCGGGTGACGAGGTCTCTGATTTTATCGCCAGCCGGCGTTTCCCGCCCCTTGGCCATTTCGACGAACATGTCCTTCAGCATTGATCACTCCCCAGCCATGGCGGTAGCTGCTTCCGTCTGCCGATACCCCTTGCGTCCGAAATCAGGATCCGCCCCCAGCTGCCGGTTCCAGTCCGCAAGATCGAAATAGTCGCGCCAATGAACGATGAGATTGTCGTCGTTCACCGTGAAAGCGCCCATCACGCGACATTCCGTCCTGCGACCGTCATTGAGGATGAATATGTCGGAGCGTTCGGTCAGCACCGTGCCATCGGCCGCTTCCACAATATGATGGATTTCCCAGGGCGCCTCCCGATACATGGCCATGAAGGCCTGATTGGCTGCCCGAATGTCGTCCTTGCCGACAATCAGGTCCATTGGCACATTCTCGAATATCGCATCATCGGCAAATTGCGCCATCATGAAATCGATATCGCGGCGCGCCCATGCTTCCACGAGGTTGAGTACCGCGCTGGTCTTGCCACTCATCTTCCTCTCCCTTCATCAAAGCCGAAGTGCGTGCGAAGACAGGGTCCGACCGGGGACGTTGCGGTCGCCGGAGCCCGGACCCCTGCCGCTCAGAGCATCATGTCGAAGGGGTCGCCGCCCATCAGCTTGTCGCCATAGGTGCGTCCGTAGATGCGATACTGGGCGGCGGCATGCTGACGCCCGGTCAGCATGTTGCGATAGATGCGGCCCATGTTCGACACATCATAGACGCCGCCGCCGCCCGCCACCGTCAGCATGCCCTCCGCCAGCTTGACGCAGCGGTCCGCGACGCTCGCGCTCTGGAAACGCATCATGTGCCGCATGTCCAGCGGCGGCATCTCGCCGCGCTCCGCATAGCCCTGCATGATCTCGAAATTGGCGAACATCGTCTTCTTCATCTCGTCGATGCCCGCTTCGGCCGAGGCCAGCGCGAGCTGCGCATCGGGATCCTTGGCGGTCTTGCTGCCCATGAACACCTTGTCCTTGGCATAGGCCTTGAACAGATCGACGAAATGCTGGAGCGCCCCGATCTGACCGTTGGTGATCCCGCGCATGAACACGAGCATGAATGGCATCCGGTAAAGCGGGCTGTCATTCCACTGACGGCCGGGGCTGGTGCCGTTGAAACCATCGATGAACTTGTGCGTGCGATATTCGGGAATGAAGGCCTTTTCCACCACGATGTCGTGGCTGCCCGTCGCGGCGAGGCCGGTGGTGCGCCAGGTATCGACGATCTTCGCATCCTCCCGCGGCAGCAGGAAGGCGCGGTAATCGGTCGGATCGCCATTGACGAAACCGCCGAGGAACGTCCAGTCGCAATGCTCGCAACCGCTCGAATAGGACCAGCGCCCGGAAAATTCAAAGCCCCCGTCGACCGGCGTCGCCTTGCCGCCGGGCATATAGGGCGAGGCGACCAGGACAGAATTGTCCTTGCTCCACACATCCCGCGCGGCGCGGTCGTCCATCAGGCCGACATGCAGGCTGTGAACGACGATGATGCCATAGATCCACGCGACCGACATGTCGCCCTCGCCCAAAGCCATCTGCGCTTCGGCGAGGGTACGCTGGCCAAGCTCATAACCGCCCCAGCGGCGCGGCTGGAGAACACGGAACAGCCCGGCCTCGTTCATCCGCCGGACGGTGTCGGGGTTGACGCACCGGTTCGCCTCGTCCTCCGCCGCCCGCTCGCGCAGCAGCGGGATCAAGGCCCGCGCCCGCTCGACGATGTCTGCCATATGCTGTTTGGAAGAGATCGCTTCGCTCGTCCTCGACGCCGTCGCCATATGCATACCTCCATTTTATGTTCGGTAAGAATGACACCCGCGCCAGCACGCAGCATCGTCGCATGCGACTAGGCGCAGATGATTCCGGCGAAACGGCACGGGGAAAGGAAGGACACGCCCGTATCGCCGTCAATGCCGCGCCGGTCGCGCAACAGCTTACGGCCCGCGCCAACGGCGATCGGCCGGGTCATGCGCCAGCCTGCATCACCGCGCCAAGATCAGCGCTGTAGGTCTGATGCGCCAGCAGGCCGCCATCGGCGGGAATGATCGCGCCGGTGATGAAGGCGGCTTCGGGCGATGCAAGGAACAGCGCCAGCCAGCCGATATGCTCGGGCTCGCCGAGATAGGGCGTCAGCGTCTGTTTTTCGAAGATGGCCAGCGCTTCCGGTGTGACGTCGCGCTTGGCCTTGGACGACAGGACCAGACCGGGCGTGATGGCGTTGCAGCGTATGTTCTGCTTGCCGTACATGGTCGCGACATATTGGGTGAAGGTGTTGATCGCGGCCTTGGACGGACCATAGGCTATGCGGGTGACGTCTCCCGCCACGCCCGAGCCGGACGAGATGTTGACGATCGACCCGCCGCCGCGTTCCAGCATGTGGGGCAGCGCCATTTTCGTGCACAGGAATACGCCCCGCGCATTGACGTCGAACACCCGTTCCCAGGTTTCGACGCTGGTGCTCAGCAGATCCGTATCGTCGGGCAGGACGGCGACGGCATTGTTCACCAGAATGTCGATCCCGCCAAAGGCCGACAGCGCCGCGTCAATCATCGCCCGGATGGACGCTTCATCGCCCTGATCGAAGGTGCAGGCGATCGCATCACCGCCTTCGGAACGGATGAGGTCGGCCAGGGCATCGCCGTCGCGCCCTGTCCGCGTCGCCACCAGAACCCGCGCCCCCTCGCCCGCCAGCAGCCGCGCGGTGGCGCCGCCGATGTTGAGGCCGCGTTCGTTGAGGCCGGCGCCGGTGACGATGGCCACTTTCCCGCCAACGCGCGGTCTATGGGGGACAGGCATTCCACGACTCCTCTATTTCGCCAACTCTCGTCGATATATTGGGTCTTCAGTGCCTCCGGCGTAGCGGGTGCCGGACCGGTGGCATCAGCCGTTCGGACGAAAGGCCGGCTGAACATCGGCTGTCCAACCAGACGATGATCGCTTGCGGGCCGTCCCCTATCGTGCCCTCGAGACAATGTGCGGACAGGACAGCAGATATGGCAGGAGCGGGCGACAGGCAGGTTGCGGTGGTGACCGGCGCGACATCGGGCATCGGGCTGGAAACGGCGCGCGCGCTGGCGCGGGAGGGGATGCGGATCATCGCGCTGGGCCGGGATGACACGCGAATTGCCAACGCCGCGAAGGATCTGGAAACCGAAGGCCTGACCGCGCAATGGGTGAAAGCCGATCTATCCTCCATCGCCCAGACCCACGCTGCGGCCGCCAAGATAGCGGATATCACCGATAGGATCGACATATTGGTCAACAACGCCGGCGGCCTGCTCGACACGCGGCATGTGACGGCGGACGGGCTGGAAGCGATGTTCCAGGTGAACCATCTGGCTCCTTATATCCTCACGCTTGATCTGCTTCCCCAGTTGAAGCGTTCGTCGGCGCCTCATGTCATCACTGTGTCCTCCATCGGCCACAGCATGATCGACGATCTGCACTGGGACGATCTGCAAATGGAAATCTCTTTCCTGCCGATCGCCGCCTATGCGCAGAGCAAGCTTGCGAACATCCTGTTCACGCGCGAACTGGCGGCACGCCACAAAGCGGACGGCATCGTCGCCAGTGCCGTGCATCCGGGCCTTGTCGCCTCACGCTTTCCAGAAAGCGCGGGCGTCGAGACGCAGACCTATTATGCGGCGGCCGAAAAAGGCGGGGAAGCGCTGACATCGGCCCAGGGCGCGGACACGATCGTCTGGCTGGCCATGGATCGCGACCGCGCGCTGCCCTCCGGCGGCTATTTCCATGTCCGCGAGCGCGTCGAACCCTCGGCCGCCGCTCAGAGCGAGGAAGGGGCCAAGCGGCTCTGGGACATCAGCGCGCGCCTTGCCTCGCTGGAGACGGCAACATGATGCGGCGCGCCATCGCCTGCGATCGAGCGCTTGACTGCGACGCGCCAGGGACTGCCTGATGATCCGCTTCGATGGCAAGGTCGGCGTCGTCACCGGCGGCGCATCGGGCATCGGATATGCGGTCGCGCGGCTCTTCGCGGCCCATGGCGGAACGGCCGTGATCGCCGATCTGGACGCGGGCCGGGGACAGGGGGCGGCGCAGGACATTCAGGCGTCGGGCGGCAAGGCCGATTTCGTGCCCTGCGACCTTGGCGATGCAGCGAAGATAGACGGGATGATCGACACGGTGCTCGCGCGGCAAGGCCGGATCGATTTCCTCCATAATAACGGCTATGCAAGCTGGCGGGGCGAGGATGCCGGCGCGCTCTCGGCTGACATTTCCGAGGGTCAATGGCATCATACGATTGACCTCGGCATCACTTCGGCCTTTCGCGCCCTTCGCCGCGTGATCCCCATAATGGCGGCACAGGGGGGCGGTTCGATCGTCAACACATCTTCGACCGCGGCCTTTCACGCCGAGCCGCGCATCGGCGCCTATGCGGTGGCCAAGGCGGCCTTGTCGCAGCTGACGCGCACCGTGGCGGTCGAATATGCCGGTATGGGCATCCGCTGCAATGCCGTCTGCCCAGGGGTGATCCAGACGCCGCTGATCAAGGGCGCGCCCCTCGACGCGGATTTCATGCGGACGATTCCCATGGGACGGTTGGGCACGCCGGAGGAAATCGCCCATGTGGTCCTGTTCCTGGCATCCGATCTTGCCAGCTATGTGACGGGCGCGATCGTCGTCGCCGATGGAGGACGGACGATCTGACCGGCCTTCCGGGCTTCGCAGCGCCCCGGCGGGCGCTGCATAGCAAGATCACGGAACGCCCGTTCAAGGATCAAGTGTGGACATAGCCCTTCTTGAAATGGGCGCCCGTCAGAAAGGTCGTGCCGCGTATGCCAAGGCCGTCCGCGGCGTTGATGACCTCGCCCGTGGTCGTCGCCGCATTGCGCCGGGACGCGAGCGCCACGAACAGGCCGGTATAATCCGCCGGGTCGTCGCACTTGAGCGGAAACGCCTGAAATACCATGTCGGCCACTTCCTGGGTTTGCGGCGAAAACACATAATCCTGTGACGCGAGCGCCTTGCTGCCACGCAGGTCGGTCCGCATCGGGCCGGGGCCGACGGCGTTCACCCGGACATCAGGCGCCAGCTGATAGGCCAGTTCGCGGACCATGCCGACGACGGCATGTTTCGACGCCGTATAGAAAACGCCGCCGCCGCCGGGAATGAAGGAAGCGGAAGACGCCGTGAACACCATGCTGCCGCGCGTCTTGACGAGTTCCGGAGCGGCCGCATAGGCAGCCAGTATATAGCCCTTGACGTTGACGCCCATCACCTCGTCGAACGCCGCATCCAGCTTGTCCTCCGGCAGATCGAGGAGCATGGCCGGCAAATCCATGATGCCGGCATTGCCCACCAATATGTCGAGCTTCCCGAATTTCTCCACGGCGAGCGCCACCGCCATCTTGTTGTCCGCGATCGAGCGCACGTCGCCGACGACGGTGGCGACATTATCGCCGAAATCCTTTTCGAGCGCGCTGGCCTTGTCCGCGGAATATTCCAGGACGACGACGCGCGCCCCTTCCTCCAGGAAACGTTCGACCAGAGCCCGCCCCAGTCCGGAGCCGCCACCTGTGATCAGCGCCACATCGCCTTCAAGCCAGCCCATCGACCTTCTCCCGTTCAACGCAATTTTCGCTTGGCGCGCCGGCTTCCTCCGCGCCTGACGGCGCCGGGAGCAATACCGATTGTGCAGCGGGGAAGTAGCAGGGCGAGCGGCCCTTGACCTAGTCTGGTCAGACGTCGCCTCGCCTGGCATCCTTTTCCTAGGCAATTGTCGTTCCTGTCACTGTTCCAGAGGCCTCCATCATGAGCCAAGAACCGAGCCTCGCGCCGGAATTCGGCCCTGTCCTGCAAGGACTTGCCGAGACACCCCCCATTCCGACGCTGCCGGTGGAAGCCGTGCGCGCCATGTTCGAACAGTTCAACTTCGGCGAGGATGAAGCACTTGCAGAAGTGCGCGACCTGCAAATCGACGGCGCGGCAGGACCGATCGCCGCCCGCTTCTATCGCCCGATCGGCGATCCCCGCGGGTTGATGCTCTTCTATCACGGCGGTGGATGGGTGGTGGGCAACCTCCAGAGCCACGACAAGGCCGTGCGCGCCTTGGCAAATCGCTCGCAATGCGCCGTTTTGGCGGTCGATTATCGCCTTGCGCCCGAACATATCTTCCCCGCTGGTCTGGAGGATTGCTACGCGGCGCTGCAATGGGCGGACCGGCATAGGGGTGAACTGGGCCTGGGAGGCATCCCGCTGGCCGTCGCGGGCGACAGCGCCGGTGGCAACCTGGCAGCCGCGGTCGCGATCATGGCGCGCGACCAGAAGGGGCCGGCACTGGCGGCGCAACTGCTGATCTACCCCGCGACCAGCGGTGGTCAGGATAGCCGGTCCTACACTGAAAGGGGGACCGGCGGCCTGCTCACCGCAGCCGACATGCAATGGTTCTGGAACCATTATGCGCCGGAGGGCATCGACAGGAACGACCCGAGGATGTCGGTTCTTCTGACCGAGAATCTTCGCCAACTGCCCCCGGCGGTGCTGATCATAGCGGAATTCGATCCGCTTCGGGACGAGGGGCTTGCCTATGGCCGAAGCCTGGCGTCAGCGGATATTGCGGTAACCGTCCACCATTATCGCGACCTGCCCCACGGCTTCATGACCTTTTATCAGATATCGCCCGCCGCCTCCGGGGCGCTGGACGAGATGGCCGCCAGCCTGAAAAGCATTTTGCCGAGGAGTTGATAGTTTCATGACGAGAAAAGCAATTGTCACCGGCGGCGCGCGTCCCGACGGCATTGGTTGGGCGACGGCGCTGGCGATGGCGGACGCGGGATATGAGGTCGTCGTAACCGGCGTTTCCGATCAGGAAGTCAGCGGCGCGGCGAGCCATGCGGGCGTTAGCGCGAAGGTGCTGGACGTCCGCAACGATGACGCGGTCAAGGCCTTCTTTGCCGAGTTCGATCGGATCGACGCGCTCGTCAACTGCGCTGGCGCGGCCGATCCCAACAGTGAATTCACGCCTGAGGGTTTCGCGCGCATCCTGGACATCAATCTTACCGGCACGCAGCGCTGCTGCCTGGCGGCGCGCGATCTGCTCGCCGCGGCCAAGGGATCGATCGTGAATGTCGGTTCGCTCTATTCCACATTCGGAAGCGCGGGGACGCCCGCCTATTCCGCCAGCAAGGGTGGCATCGTCCAGCTGACGAAATCGCTTGCCGTGGCCTGGGCGCCCGACATCCGCGTGAATGCGGTCGCGCCCGGCTGGATCCAGACGGGGATGGCAAAGCCGGTGTTCGAGAACAGGCAATGGGCGGACATGCTGCTCGCGCGATTGCCGATGAAGCGTTTCGGCGAACCCGCGGATCTCGCCGATCCGATCCTCTTCCTCTGTTCGGACGCGGCGCGCTATGTCAATGGGGTGCTACTGACGGTCGACGGCGGCTACAGCTGCAGCGGATAGAGAAATTTCCAGGCGATCCAAAAAATCGCGGAAAGCAATAGATGCAGGACAACGATCTGATTCAATCAGATCGTTGTCCTGGTCGTTGGAGAGAGGCGGATCAGGTGGCCGGCCCGCACGTGGCGAGCCATTGCAAGGCCGCCTCCTCATTATCGAAATATCCGAAGCGGTCGCCCTTCAGGAAGCGGCGGTTCTGCATCTTGAGCAGGGTGGAGCTCATGACCATGGCTGTTCGCCCCAGAAACACGTGATCCTCCTTCTGCGCCAGACGGGCCAGGGCATCGGCGACCTCAGGCGTGCGGACTTCGCATAGGGAACCGTCCATCAGGCAATCATGGTGAGCGCCGATAATGGACCGAACATGCTTCACGTCCTGGGCAAATTTATCGACAACCTCAAGTGTCCAGAAACCATGGGATGAAATACGGACAATATTCCGCTCATGGTCAAAATCTATGCTGTAGAAGCCTTCCAATATCCTCATAGCATCCGATCGCTTCTGCGTCGCACCCTGATGGTGACCTTGCTTCTTGCCTAAATGCAGGCCTAATCACCGAACGGCAAGCTGATAATGATCGCGTTCGGTCCCTCTTTCGCCGAACGCCATGCCGCCTCCAATGCTTCGCGCGCGTCCTGCGGAGCCACCGGCCCGCTGCACGGCAGGCCAAAGCCGCGGATCAGGTCCGCCAAGGGGCCGCCGGTCTCGCGAAAGTCCATACCCATATAGCCGGGTGCGTTTCGCCCGCCGGCCGGCCTGATACGCTCCGCGTAGGCGCGCGAGAAATAGCGGGTCGATCCATATCCGCCATTGTCCAGGACGACGAACGTGATCGGCAATTTCTCGGCCACGGCGGTCCACAGGCCATGGAGCCCGAAGCGCAGCGCGCCGTCTCCCAGCACGCACGTCACGGGCTTTCCGGACCCCAGTGCCGCGCCCACGGCCGCGCCGGTGCCCCAGCCGAGCGAACCGCCCGTCGCCCCCATATAGTGCTCGCCATCGCCCGCCCGCAGCGATCCCACCAGCGCCACCGAGCCCATGACGGCTTCATCGACCACCCAACCATGTTCCAGCGCATCGTGGAGCGCACCGAGCGCGACTCCATAGGAAGCCAATGTCTCGGCAAAGGGATTGCCCGGCGGCAGTGTCGCCCCTTCGCCTCGGTCGATGAAGGCACGTCGCTGCCGGATCATCTCCTCATCCGGGTGGGGCGCCGCCTTCAGCAGAGCCGCCAGCAAGGCGGACGGATCGCACGCGCAGGACCAGTTGGCGACCCGCGTCTCTTCCAGCTTGGCATGGTCGGCATTGACGTGAGCGACAAACCCCGCAGCCGGGAAATAGGGGTTGGGTCGCGGATGCCCCTCGGGGATGAAACGGCCGCCCACCACGAGCACGAAATCCGCCCTGGCCTCGGCCACGCTGCCGAACAGTCCGGTCATCCCACCCAGGAAACTGGGATGGCCGGGCGACAGGGCGAGCCTGTCGCTGAAGCCCGGTTCCGCGGCGACCGCGATGTGATGGCGCTCGGCGAGAGCGGCCAGCACATCCGCGCCGCCATAGCGCCGCACCTGCCC
>Ga0207639_10001768_pt1 | contig 14538 bp, 11 predicted proteins | sample KBSCornC32_FD_184299 | JGI IMG/M metagenome (GOLD analysis project Ga0207639, IMG submission 184299) | Corn rhizosphere microbial communities from Kellogg Biological Station, Michigan, USA - KBS Corn C3-2 (SPAdes) (version 2) | ecosystem: Host-associated > Plants > Roots > Rhizosphere > Soil ...
TCTCACCGACATCGCGCGCATGATGGGCGTGTCGCGGGAAGAAGCAGTGGCTCGACTGCTGCCGGCCGGCGCGATCTACTTTTCGATGGATGAGCGTGACGTGCAACGCATCCTCGCGTTCGAACCGACGATGATCGGCTCGGACGGGCTGCCGCACGACGCGTTCCCGCATCCGCGCTTGTGGGCGACGTTCCCGCGCGTGCTCGGCCACTACAGCCGCGAGCTCGGCTTGTTTCCGCTCGAGCAGGCCGTGCATAAAATGACCGGGCTCACAGCGCACACCTTCGGGCTCCCCGACCGCGGAGAGTTGCGGGCGGGCGCCTTCGCGGATATCACGCTGTTCGATGCGGCGACCGTCGACGAAGGCGCGAGCTTCGAAGAACCGATGAAGCCGGCGATCGGCATCGAAGCCGTGATCGTGAACGGCGCGGTGGTCTGGCGACAAGGTCAAGCGACCGGTGCGCGGCCAGGTCGTGTGCTGCGTCGCCACGCAGCCGCTGCTCGGTGCTAGCATCGTGTTAATCGACGTGGCGCCAGGCTGGAAGCCCCCGCACTGAAGCGGGGCGGAACGCACTGCTCTGACGCATCGCGTTTCCGTTTTTGAGAGGGAGAACACCATGAAGGTTGTTGCCGTGTCGCTGCGCGCGCTCGCGCTGGGACTCGCGCTCGTCGCGACTTCCGCATCGGCGGAGAAGGTCCTCAGGTTCATTCCACAGGCGGACCTGCGCATTCTCGATCCGATCACGACCACCGCGTACATCACACGCAATCACGCCTACATGGTGTACGACACATTGTTCGCGACCGACGCGAAGTTTCAGGTGCAGCCGCAGATGGTGGACAAGTGGGATCTGTCCAAGGACAAGCTGACCTATACGTTCACGCTACGCGACGGGCTCAAATTCCATGACGGCCAGCCGGTTCGCTCGGCCGATTGCATCGCGTCGATCGAGCGCTGGAGCAAGCGTGACTCGCTCGGGCAGAAGCTCGCACAATCCACCGAAGCTTGGACGGCGGTCAACGACAAGACCTTCAAGCTGAAGTTGAAGAAGCCGTTTCCGCTGACGCTCGGCGCGCTCGGCAAGCTGTCGTCGAACGTGCCCTTCATCATGCCCGAGCGCGTGGCGAAGACCGATGCGTTCAAGAACATCACGGCCGACGACACGATCGGCTCGGGCCCGTTCAAGTTCGTCAAAGAGGAATGGGTCCCGGGCAGCAAGGTGGTGTACGTCAAGAACACCGATTACGTGCCGCGCAAAGAGGCGCCGTCGTGGGCGGCTGGCGGCAAGGTCGTGAAGGTCGACCGCGTGGAGTGGATCTACATTCCGGATTCGGCAACCGCGGCAGCGGCGCTCAACGCGGGCGAGGCCGACTGGTGGGAGCAGCTGCCACCCGATCTGATCCCGCTGCTCAAGAAGAACAAGGACGTGCGCGTCGAGAACATCGACCCGCTCGGCTCGCTCAGCGTGATGCGCTTCAACTTTTTGCAGCCGCCGTTCAATAATCAGAAGCTGCGCGAAGCGCTGCTCTATGTCGTCAATCAGAAGGACTACGTGCTCGGCATCGCAGGCGACGAGAAGAACGGCCATCCGTGCTATTCGTACTACACGTGCGGCACGCCGCTGTCGACCGAGGTCGGGGCCGAGCCGCTCAAGGGCAAACGCGACTTCGACAAAGCCAAGAAGCTGATCCAGGAGTCGGGATACAAGGGCGAGAAGATCGTGATCATATCGGCCACGGACCAGCCGATCGTGCATGCGCAATCGCTGATCACGACTGAGTTACTGCGCAAGCTCGGGCTCAATGTCGAGCTGCAGGCCGGCGACTGGGGCACACTGATCACGCGTCGCACTTCGAAGGAGCCGGTCGAAAAGGGAGGATGGTCGATCTTCCACACTTGGCTGGTCGGCCCGGACATGATCTCCCCCGGCATCAACATGGGGCTGGTCAGTCTGGGCGAAAAATCCTGGTTCGGCTGGCCGAGCGACCCCAAGCTCGAGGAGCTGCGTGAAGCGTGGTTCGAAACCAGCGACGCGGCCGCCTCGAAGAAGGCGGCCGAGGCGGTTCAGCTGGAAGCCTTCAAGTACGTCCCGTTCATCCCGACGGCGCAGTTCATTCTGCCAACCGCGTACCGCTCGAACTTGTCCGGGGTGATCATCGCACCGGTCACCTTTCTCTGGAATGTCGACAAGAAGTGAGCGCACCGGATGATCGTCTACATTCTGCGCCGGCTCGGCGCGACCTTGATCGTCATGGCGGTGGTCGCGCTGTTCGTCTTCTCGCTGTTGTTCCTGACGCCGGGCGACCCCGCCGCGGTGATCGCCGGTGACGTCGCGACTCCCGATGACATCCAGCAGATCCGCGAGAAGCTCGGCCTGAACAAGCCCTTCCTCGTGCAGTTCGGCGGCTGGGTCGTGCGTCTGCTGCACGGTGATCTCGGCACTTCGATCTTCACCAATCTGCCGGTCACGAAGCTGATTGCCCAGCGTGTCCAGCCCACGCTTTCGCTGACGCTGTTGACGCTGTTTGTCGCGGTGCTCGTCGCTGTTCCGATTGGGGTGATCGCCGCCGCCAAGGCCGGGACCTGGACCGATCGCAGCGTGATGGGCTTCTCGGTGCTCGCGTTCTCGATCCCCGTGTTCGTGCTGGCCTACGTGCTGATCAGCATCTTCTCGATTCACCTCGAATGGCTGCCGGTGCAGGGCTATCGTCAATTCGGCGATGGCTTGTGGCCGTGGCTGTCGCATCTGATTCTGCCGAGCATCGCGCTCGGTACGGTCTACACGGCGTTGATCGCGCGCATCACGCGAGCGGCGATGCTCGACGTCCTGGCGCAGGACTACATCCGCACCGCCAACGCGAAGGGGCTCGCACCGCGCGCAGTGCTGACGCGCCACGCGCTCAAGAATGCCGGCGTGCCGATCATCACCGTGATCGGCATCGGCGTGGCGCTGCTGATCAGCGGCGCGATCGTCACCGAAACGGTGTTCGCGATTCCGGGCATCGGGCGGCTGACCGTTGACGCGATCCTGCGGCGCGACTATCCGATCATCCAGGGCGTGATCCTGTTGTTCTCGGGCATCTACGTGCTGATCAATTTATTGGTCGACCTCTCCTACCGGCTGTTCGATCCGCGCATCCGTTACTGACATGGCGACGGCCGTTCTCGCAGTACCTCGCTCCGTATCGCCGACCTGGCAGCGCTTCCGCGAGGCGCTGCGGCGGCATCCGACCGCGATCGTCGGCGCGCTCGTGCTGATGGCGATGGTCCTGATTGCAGTTCTCGCGCCGTGGCTGGGCACGACGGATCCGCTGGCGTTGTCGCCAGTGGAGCGGCTGAGGTCGCCGTCCGGCGAGCACTGGTTCGGGACCGACATGCTCGGCCGCGACGTCTACAGCCGTGTGATCTACGGTTCGCGCATCTCGATGACGGTCGGGGTTGCGGTTGCGGCATTGTCGATCGCGATCGGGCTCGCGATCGGACTCGTGACCGGCTTCGTGCGCTGGCTCGACGCGGTCGTCATGCGCGTGATGGATGGCCTCATGTCGATTCCATCCGTGCTGCTCGCGATCGCGCTGATGGCGCTGACTAAAGCGAGCGTCGGCAACGTGATCGTCGCGATCACGCTGGCCGAGGTGCCGCGCGTCGTGCGGCTGGTGCGCAGCCTGGTGTTGAGCCTGCGCGAGCAACCCTACGTCGAAGCGGCGGTCGCGGCTGGCACCAACCTGCCGCTGATCCTGCTGCGCCACATCCTGCCGAACACGGTCGCGCCGCTGCTGGTGCAAGGCACGTACATCTGCGCCTCGGCAATGATCACGGAGGCGCTGCTCTCGTTCATCGGCGCCGGCACGCCGCCCAACGTTCCGAGCTGGGGCAACATCATGGCCGAGGCGCGCAGCATGTTTCAGCTCGCGGCTTATCTGATTTACTTCCCGGGCGTGTTCTTGTCGCTGACGGTGCTGGCGGTGAATCTGCTCGGCGACGGCATGCGCGATGCGCTCGACCCTCGGCTGGCTCGGCGGATGTGATGGAGCTAGATCAGAACATGAACCGCGGAGGCGCCGAGAGCGTCGAAAGAAGCAAATCCGGAGTTGAACCGCCAAGACGCCAAGAGCGCCAAGAAGAACGAGTACCCACTGCGTTCTGCTTGGTGGGGGCTTTAGCTTCGGCTGCAGCTGATACAGCCGCGGCGTCGATATCTCGCCTCTTCAATTGCTTCTCTTGCTTCTCTTGGCGCTCTTGGCGTCTTGGCGGTTCATATTTCTTTGTGTCTGTTTGGTTTCGCCGCGCTGTCCGCGTCTCCGCGGTTCAAGTTAGTCTCTAGCATGACCGCCCTCCTCCAAGTCGAAGACCTCAAGACGCACTTCTTCACGCGCGACGGCATCGTGCGTGCAGTCGACGGCGTCTCGTTCTCGATCGCTCCAGGCGAGACGCTGGCCATCGTCGGCGAGTCGGGTTGCGGCAAGAGCGTGACCTCGCTTTCGATCCTGCGCCTGATCGCCTCGCCTCCGGGCCGTGTCGTCGGCGGAAAGGTCCTGTTCGACGGCCGCGATCTGCTCGCTTTGACCGAAGACGAGATGCGCGCGGTGCGCGGCGATTCAATCTCGATGATCTTCCAGGAGCCGATGACCTCGCTGAATCCCGCGTTGACGATCGGCAGACAGATTGCTGAGAGCCTGGTCCTGCATCGCGGCCTGTCCCAGAGCGACGCTCTCGCGAAAGCGGTCGAGATGCTGCGCAAGGTACGCATGGCCGAACCGGAGCGGCGTGTGCGTCAGTACCCACACGAGTTGTCCGGCGGCATGCGCCAACGCGTGATGATCGCCATGGCGCTCGCGTGCGGCCCGCGCCTGCTGATCGCAGACGAGCCGACCACCGCGCTCGATGTGACGATCCAGGCGCAGATTCTCGAGCTGATGCGCGAGCTCGCCCGCGAGACCGGCACGGCAATCATCCTGATCACGCATGATCTGGGTGTCGTCGCCGAAATGGCGCAGCGTGTGGTCGTGATGTACGCGGGGCGCAAAGTCGAGGAAGCATCGGTCGAAGACTTGTTCGCGCAACCGCGCCATCCGTATACGCGCGGTTTGCTCGGCTCGATGCCGCATCTCGGCGAGTCCGTAGGCGGAACCGGTGCTCAGCGTCTGGTCGAGATCCCCGGCATGGTGCCGTCGCTCAAGGAGGAGCATCCCGGCTGCCTGTTTGCGCCGCGCTGCCCGAACGTGATTGCTCGCTGTACCACGGAATCGCCGCCACTCGCCCAACACGGCGCCGGTCACGTGGCCGCATGCTGGAATCCCGTCGCATGAGCATGCCCGGCGACGTGCTGCTCGAAGTGCAAGGACTGCGCAAGCTGTTCCCGACCAAATCGGGCCTGTTTGGACGTCATGCGACCGTACACGCCGTCGACGGCGTGAGCTTCTGGGTGCGCGAAGGCGAAACGCTTGGACTGGTCGGTGAGTCGGGCTGCGGCAAATCGACTACCGGCAAACTGATCCTGCGGCTGCTGGACCCGACCGCCGGTCAAGTCACCTGGCGCGGCAAGCGCATCGATCAACTCAGTCGCGGCGACATGCGCCCGGTACGTCGCGAGCTGCAGGCCGTATTCCAGGATCCCTACTCATCGCTCAATCCACGCATGCGTGCGCAGGACATTGTTGTAGAGCCGCTACGGAACTACGAGCCGCTTTCGGCTGCGGACGGGCGCGCACGCGCGGCAGAGCTCTTCGAGCGCGTCGGCCTGAGGCCGGACCAGCTGGTCAAGTACCCGTACGAATTTTCCGGCGGCCAGCGCCAGCGTCTCGGCATCGCGCGCGCACTCGCCGTAAAGCCGCGCCTGATCGTTTGCGACGAACCGGTGTCCGCGCTCGACGTGTCGGTGCAGGCACAGGTCATCAACCTGCTGATGGACCTCCAGGCCGAGTTCAACCTGTCGTATCTGTTCATCGCGCACGACCTCGCGGTGGTCGAGCACATCAGCCATCGAGTCGCGGTCATGTATCTGGGCAAGATCGTCGAGATCGCGCCCAAGCGCACGATCTTCGCCGCCCCTCGGCATCCGTACACGGAGGCGCTGCTCGAAGCCGTGCCGGTGCCCGACCCCACGGTGCGCAAGCAACGGCGCGTGCTCGGGGGCGACGTGCCGAGCCCGATCGACCCGCCTGCGGGCTGCCGCTTCCACACGCGCTGCCCGTACGCCGAGGAGCGCTGCCGGCACGAGGAGCCGCTCTTGCAGGAGGTCGCTCCGGGCCAATGGGTGGCATGTCATTTGCGGGGCCCTGCAGGGACAGCCTGAGGCGCCCAGGCGCTGGCGGTACGAAACCGACTTTCCGGGGCTTGCGCATGGGGGCGAAGCCCGCCGAACCGGTCTGGATTGACGAGGTCCGACTGCCCGCCTGCCGCCTGGGGTCGCCACAGGCTGACGTAAGCGACCCTTGTATGCCCATGTAAACAGGACACTGCCAGGACATGGAGCCGTGGCGCAGAGCCAACCCTTCACGCTGCATTTGCCGCCGACCGAGAAGGAGCTGCAAGTCCTTTACTCGATCGGCGTGCTGCGCCCCGAGAAGCTCGAGCACGGAGCTCATTACTCTGGGGAGCTGCGCGGCACCACGGTCACGGGGCGCTGGCACGCCACCAAGCGTCACTTCGTAGTCTGGCACACGGAGCACGGCAAGAGGACGCTGCGGACCGTCCCGCACGTATCCGCGGCGAAGACCGAGGACATGATGATCCCGCTGTCGCGCCAGGAGCCTGTAGCCTCGCAACGCATCAGCGACTACGCGTTCGAGACAACCTAGGAGATCCGCTGCGCTTCGGCACGCCGCATTTTCCTGTGGCGTATGATTCTGCCGCATCTCTTACAACCTCTGCGGGAGATCTCGATGAACGATGTACGTTGGCCGGTGCGCAATCGCCGCGACTTCCTCACAGCTTGCACGATTCTTACGGCAGCGGCGTTGGCCGGGCGCGCAGGGCGCGCGCACTCCGCGCCTGCATCGGCAGGACCTGCCGATCCAGCACTGATCGAGAATCTCGTCGCTGCGAACCGCATTCTCGCCAACGAGGGTGTCGTGGATGGCTATGGCCACGTCAGCGCACGCCACGACAAGGACCCGAACCGTTATCTGATCGCGCGCTCCGTGGCGCCGGAGCTCGTGACCGCGGACGACATTCTCGAGCTGGATCTCGACTCCAACCCGGTCGATCTGCGCGATCGCAAGATGTATCTGGAGCGCTTCATCCACGGCGAGATCTACAAAGCGCGGCCGGACGTGAAGTCGGTCGTGCATCATCACTCCCCGGCCGTGATTCCGTTCGGAGTCACAAAGGTGCCGTTGCAGCCGATCTACCACATGGCGGCGTTCGTCGGGCTCGGCGTCCCGGTGTTCGAGATCCGCGACGCCGGCGGCATGACCGACATGCTGGTGCGTACGCCGGAGCTGGGACGTGCGCTCGCACATACGTTGGGTGACAAGCCGGCCGTATTGATGCGCGGTCACGGCGCGGTCGTCGTGGGCGTGTCGGTGCCCGAGTCGGTTGCGCGCAGCATCTACCTGCAGATGGATGCGAGACTGCAGGCGCAGGCGATCGCATTAGGCGGCGATGTCACCTATCTCGCTCCCGGAGAAGTGAGCAAGACCATGAGCGGGCTCGGTGGCTACGAGCGCGCGTGGGAGCTGTGGAAGCGCAAGGCGATGGCGCGGTAGCGAACGGGAGACACAACGTTCGCCCTGAGCGTCGCAGCGTCAGCAGAGTCGGAGTGGCAGGTGGAATCCACCCTTCGCCCTGAGCGTCGCAGCGTCAGCTGCAGAGTCGGGTGGCAGGTGGAATCCACCGTTCGCCCTGAGCGTCGCAGCGTCAGCTGCAGAGTCGAAGGGTGATCACGGCTTCACCAGCGACATGTATTCGATCAGTGCCGTGCTCGCCAGGCCGGCCAGCGGCAGCAGCAGCGCCCGGATGAACTTCTGGTCCGTGTATGGAGCGAAAGCGCCCTGGCGCAGCTCCTTGACTTGGTTGATGATCAGCTCGAGCTGACGCACCAGCGAGTCGTTCGGTACACCTTTCGCGACGATCAGTTGATCCGTGAGCGAGGCGAGCGCGGCGCCTCTTGCCGCCTCCGTCGTTCCACGCAGGCGGAGCCCGGCGACTATGACGATCGCGGCACTCACACTCAACAGAGCGACGACGCTCGGGGTCAGGTTCCAATGCCCGAAGACCGAGTTGCGCGCGATGATGATCAGGAACAGCAAAATGAACGGTAGGTAGACCAGGCCGCCCACGGCATCCGTGCGGCTGGCGATGAATTTGACCGTCATCCACTCCTTCAACGGCGTCTGCTGACCGAGAGCGTCCTTGAATTTCGCGTAGGAAGCCGGCGGCCAGTCCAATCCGATGTTCAAGCGCTTGACGAAGCGATTGCAGATGATCAGCGCATCGACGACGTAGAACAGCAGCAGGTTGAACGTCACCACGCTCGCGATGAAGATGCAGTAGTTGATCTCGTAGCTGAGTCGGCCGCGAAAGCGCGCAACATCGGGCCACATCTCGAACGCGACCAGACTCAACAAGGTGTAGAGCAGCGCGAACAAGAGTACGCGAAGCAATCGCGCGCGCGGCCGCCCGTCCTGCAGATAGAGCATCCACAGCGCTTCGACGTCGTCTGAAGCGACCTGCGATTGCGCGCCCCGCACCTGTGCAGCGGTCTTGAGGCCGCCCGCGAATGCGCGGATGTCAGGAAGTCTAAACTCGTCCATGATGTCTTTGCAGTTGGTGGTCAATCGCTTGTACGAGCGGAACATGAACGCGATCGCGAGAGCGATGATCAGAAGCCGGATGGCTTGTGCCGGCCAGATGCTGACACCCTCGAAAATCAGGCCGGGCTCCCCCGCACCCTTCTCGGTCAGGAAGCTCCATACCGCGTTCCAAGCTAGCGTGAGGCCGGCGGCGAGCAGGGCGAGTGCCGCGACGAGAGCGACCCGCTGCTGCAGGATCCGATGCGCCTTCCCGGTCCCCGTCGGCGGTTTGGGTTTGGCCCCGTGCACGAACAGGATCCCCGCCAGTGCGACAGCGAGAAAGGCGGCGAAAGAAGCGACAGGGAGCACGGCCGCACGCATGTGGTGTGCCGCAGGCTCCACGTCGGGCTGAACGTCGATGCACTTGAACTCCCATCTCCCGCACTTCGGCCCGTTCCGCTCGGACGGCTCGCGCTCCAGCCGGATGGCTCGCGTGCGCCCGACCTCGAAGACGAGCGGAGCGAACCAGGAGCGCGCAGCCTGCACTGCGACGTCGCTGTTGCCGTCGCACCGCTGGCCGTAGGCCTCCATCGCCTCGCAGCGCATGCTGCGTACTTCGTCGGAGCTGCGGTCGAAGTCCTGGTCGCGCATCGCGAATATCGTGGCGAAGTACGCTGCCGTCTGATATCCGTCCCGCAGCGGCGGGATGTCCCGTTGAAGCTCCTGGTCGAGGCGCAGATCGAATGCCGACACGACGATCAGGTTGCGCGCCCATTGCGACTCGCGTGGATGGATCAGACGCGCATCGAGATTGGTCGTGAAGAATATCTTGTCCGCAAAGCGGTCATGCAAGGCCTGAAGGATCGTGAGCTTGTCGTACGGATCGGTTCCGAGCACTCCGATCGCTCCGATGCCGCTCTTCCCCTCCTGCTTGAGCTCGCGGTCCTTGCTTTCGATCTGCGCGACAAGCCGGCGCACATAGTCGAACTGTGCGTTGCCGTCCGCGCGTTCAACCGCGTCAACCTCTCCGAACGGCTGGCTCGGATCTGCCGCCTTGCGCTTGCCGTCGTCCTCACGTTTGATGCTCGCGTCGGGCGCGTCGGCAACCTGTCCATCCAATCCACGCAGGTAGCTGAAAGGCACCAGCCAGCTGTCCTTGAACGGCGGAGGCGTGCAAGGTTGTCCCCCTTTATATTGCCGACCGCAGCGTTCGCTGATGGTGCGCGCCAACGTCCAGCGCAAAGCGCGTTGATAGGGCGCATCCCACTCCGACACGATGGCGATGCGATGCCGGTTCTGCCCACCCCCGAAACACTTGCCGGTCGCGTTCGGGAAATTCCACGCGCACGCGGGATTCACACCGCGCAGCGCCAATTCGCCCAGCAGCGCGTTGGACACGAGCACGTCATCGCCGATCAAACGGATCAGCCGGACCGGCTCTGGCGCCGGCAGCGGGGGAAGCGATCCTTTCGGCCGCGGCAGCACGTTGTTGGGCTCATGCAGGCCGAGAACCTTCTCGAGCTCACATTCGCGCACCGGCTGCGCGATATCAGGCTTCAACATGCACGGCTCCAGAACTTCCTCGAACGCGTTCTGCAGCTTCAAGCGTCGGCGACCCAGGTCGTCTTGCAGGGAATAGGCGAGCTCATTTCCTGCCGCCGAGGCCCACGGCGAATAGAACCGCATCCGCTTCGCGATCCATGGAAAGCGCTGGTCGACTGGAATCCTTTGGCACCGTGGCGACGCGATGGCCTCCCTCACCATCTCGGTCAACGTGCCCGACTCGGGCGGGCCCAGCACGACAAATTTCAGACGACTATCCTGGCTCGGCGCGACGGCACCGAAGATCGAGGCGAGCCATGGCTGAACGCAGCGCTGCGAGCCTTCGGTGGGGATCCACAGCACGACCACGGGTCCGACAACCTTGAACTTCGCTGTTGCGCCATTCTTGAGCCTGGGTCGGGGCGACGCATTGCGTCGCATGAGCTCGTAGGTGATGTATTCCGGTCTCCCTTCCCGCGCCGCGTCGAGCGTGTAGTGGGTAAAGAACGAAATGTGCTCTTGATCCTCGGGGACCAGACCGGCGCGGCTGAGTCCGGAGAGCACGGCGTAGCGAATCCGGCGCCTGCGCTCGGCCGGCTCGGCGTAGGGCGCCTTCGGCACCATCACCGCGAGCAGCGTGAAGTCCTGCGGCGGCTGGCTGTCGTCGGCTTCAGCCGCATCCGCGGACGCGCTGTCAGCGTGGGCTTTGCGCGACTCCTTCCCGTTCCCAGGAGCAGCCAGGTAAGCCAGTCGCTCTTCGATCTCCTGCTTGAGCACGGCGGCTTTGTGGTGGTTCTCGGTAACGTCAAATCCCTTGGCTGATTCCTCGCCTTTGAGATGCTGATCGAGCGCGTACAGCGGGTCCTGCCAGAGCCTCGCGTCGACGTCTTCGGGAATCAGCAGCTGCTTCGACCGCGTCTTGATTTCGACCGGACGCGACGTCTGATAGGCGGTCTCATGAATGAGATAGCTGGTCCCGGCCACCACGAGCAGGACTACGCCGGGCAGCCAGACGCTGCTGGATTGCAGATTGGCCATCGACCCTCCACCGGATCAGAAGCGGCCGTCTGCTGTTTTGGAGGCGTCAGGTTCGGCAGCCGACGCTGGGCGCGCCAGCGCTTGGATCGTGCGGAGTTTGGTCATCAGCGGCGCTATGCGCCACTGGCGGAAAGTTTTAGGAGATGCCCTCGTCTTAGGGCGGGCAGAGACGGAGTGGGCTGCGGGACATCACAGAAGGGGCGCGGACGCCACTTCATGCAACGCCTCAGATCTTGCAGGTATTGCGGTACATCGAGTTCTTGGGATCGAGGAACACGCGTCGCACCATCGGCTCGAAGAAGTCGAGCGGCAGGCATTCCATCGCGGCATCGAAGGCCGGCCCGTCGTAGAGATCGACGAAGCGTTCGGTCCGCTCGAAATGGGGATGGCCGCGAAACTCCTCGCGCATGTTCGGATCCAGGCCGATGTGCTGGAAGAAGTGATAGCCCTGGAAGATGCCGTGCTTTTCGACCATCCAATGATTCGCTTCGGATACGAACGGCTTGAGAATCGCGGCGCCGACCTCGGGATGGTTCCACGAGCCGAGCATATCGCCGATGTCGTGCAGCAGCGCGCACACCACGTACTCCTCGTCCTCGCCGCCTTGTGCGCCAGCGTCGCGGCCAGCAGCGAATGCTGCAGCCGGTCCACCGCATAGCCACCCGAGTCGCCGCCGAGCAATCGCAAATGAGCCAGCACACGGTCGGGCAGCTCGCGCGCGAACGGCTGGTAGTGGGTCGTGATGATGTCCCAATCCTGCCTAGTGCTAGTGCGCATCGACTTGAACGTCGCGCGTTGCTCCATCAGCTTGTCGCCCATTGCGTTCTCCTTGATCCTGGTGAGCGATCGAGAGAACGACGAGTATACCGTCAGGCCGAAAGCCTGGCGGAGGACGAGATCGGAGGGTCGATACGACTGGACTACGCTGCAGCCTTACCCGAGCTCATATCCTCGTAGCGACACACGCGGTTGCGTCCGGTGTTCTTGGCCAGATACAGCGCCTGGTCGGCCTGCTTGATCATCTCGGCCAGCGTGGTCGCCCCCGACTCCAGGCAGGCCACCCCGAAGCTCGCCGTGATGCGCACCGCCTCTCCGGGGATCACCGCCTGCCCGCAGCTGGTCTCGATCAGCTTGCGGATGCCATCGGCAAACGCCATCGCCTGATCGCTCTTGACCCCCGAGACCAGCACGCAGAACTCTTCACCCCCGTAGCGGCACACCAGATCGCCTTCGGGCACCGCGTTGCGCAGCAACAGCGCCACCCGGTGGATGACCTGGTCGCCCACCAGGTGCCCGTAGCGGTCGTTGATGGATTTGAAGTGGTCGATGTCCACCATGATGCAGGTCACATCCTCGCGCTTGGCCGCGGCTTTCAAGAACAGCTGCTGCGAGCGCTCGAGGAACGCTCTGCGCGTGAGCGCACTGGTCAACTGGTCGTGGTCGGCCAGGCGCTTCAACTCTGCGTTCTGCTCTTCGATCTTGCCCTTGGCCACTTCGAGCTGCGCCACCATGTCGAGCAGCTGCTCGTTCATGTGCTGCACCAGGGTCAGATCGTCGAAGGTGATCAGGCACCCGCGCACGCCCTCGCGCTCGTCCTGGATCGGCGCGCAGTTGACGGTGATCTTGAGCGGCTCCTCGTCGGGTCGCTCGATGGTGTAGGTCTCGCCGGTCAGCGCACTCTTGGTGCGCATGGCACGCTCCCACGGCCAGGCCGCGGGCTCGCGTCCCATGGCGTGCACTAACCAGTCCTGCTCGGCGATCTTCTTGCCGGTCAGATCCTTGGCCGCGTCCGGGTGCATGTTGCGAAACGCACTGTTGGCGAGCACCACTTGGCTTTGTTTGTCGACCACCAGCACGCCTTCGGACAAGGCGTCGAAGGCGGTGCGCACCCGGTCGGGGATGGCCGCGTTGGGGTCCAGGTGCTGCAGGATGCGCTTCAAGTACAGATAGAACAGCAGGAAGCCCAGCGTGAGCATGGTCGCGGTCAGGATCACGCTCGGGTATTTGAGCCAGCCGCTCAGCGTTTGCGGGCTGGCCGGCTTGTAGGCCACTTCGATCTGGCCCCACACCCCGGTGCTGGTGCTGATCGGCACCAGTACGCTGGTCAAGGTCGATTTGTTCTGCGGCGGGGCGTGCCAGAAGCGCTCGTGGTTGGGCGTCTCGGCCACGATCGCTCCGTCGACTTTGCGCACCGCAATCGAGAGCACGTCCGGGTCGCGCGTGACCACCGCGTGCAAGGTGCGCCGCAGCGCTTCGTAGCTCTCGGTTTGCGCCAGGGCGGTCAGCTGCACCGCCAGGCTCTCGCTCGACTTCTTGCGGATCTGGCGCGCCATGCTCGCCTCGTCGGGCATCACGCCTAAGATCAGATCGGCGATCAACAACAAACACGAGGCCAGCGACACCAGCCCTAAGCTGATGCGCGAGACCGGCCCCAGTTTCATCCACTTCAGGTAGGCGGGCAGTCGCATCGTTCTCGCTCTTCTCTCTCCAGCTCTCTATGCGGCCACGCGCTCTTGCGCCCGACCGCCTTCGAGCACCATCGACACCGCCAGCTCGTCGGCATCGGCGTCCGCGTCCTGCCTCTCGTGCCACTGCTCCTCTTCTTCGTCGCGCCCTACGATCGGCAGCGGGTCCAGGTGCCGCCACGCCGGCATCGAAGCGAGCAGGCTGCCGATCAATCCTCCCACCCGGCTCGCCCACCACACCACCCCCACCGACAGCGCTATCCCGCCCATCTCCACCGTCTCCATGATGATCTGGATCTGATCGCGCTCCCCTCCGTGTCCCTCCTCAGGAAACGCCGTGCTCGCACTCCAGCTCGGCAGCGCGCTCGACCCAAACTGCATGTAAGTCGGGTCGCTGCCCTGGATCAGCAGCCCCATCTCCGCAGGCACCAGCTCAGGCCCCGGGTTCACGCTCACGCGCGTGAGCTTCGGCTCGACACGCACGAACGTATTGACTGCATGCGCCGCCCCCGGCCCTTCGCTGCCGATGGCCTGGGGTACCAGTACCCGACCACCCGAGAATACGCGACCACCCGATAATATCGAGGCTGCGTTGTCGCCCGCGGACGCTGCGGTGTCACCGGCTTGGGCGACTCCGACCCGGCGTATCGCTGGCCGTCGAGCGTCCACTCGCGTTCGCGCCAGATGCCGAACGCCCCTTGAACGACGAACCAGGCGTAGTACAGCGGCGGCACCAGCGCGACCTCGAGAAGCACGA
>Ga0207639_10001769_pt1 | contig 14537 bp, 16 predicted proteins | sample KBSCornC32_FD_184299 | JGI IMG/M metagenome (GOLD analysis project Ga0207639, IMG submission 184299) | Corn rhizosphere microbial communities from Kellogg Biological Station, Michigan, USA - KBS Corn C3-2 (SPAdes) (version 2) | ecosystem: Host-associated > Plants > Roots > Rhizosphere > Soil ...
GCCAGTCGAAATGATGACCGACTTGCTCTTCAGCGAAGCGCCGCTCTCGAGCTGCACTTCGATCAGGTCGTTGCCCGGCACGAGCGCCTTGGCGCGCTGCAGGTTCATGATGTCGACGTCGTAGTCGCGCACGTGCTCCTCGAGGGCATGGGCGAACTTCGGTCCCTCGGTTTCCTTGACCGAGATGAAGTTCTCGATGCCCAGGGTGTCGAGCACCTGGCCGCCGAAACGCTCGGAGGCAACGCCGGTGCGGATGCCCTTGCGCGCCGCGTACACGGCCGCTGCCGCGCCGGCGGGGCCGCCACCGACGATCAGCACGTCGAACGCTTCCTTGCCGGCGATCTTCTTCGCCTCGCGCTCGACGCCGCTGGTGTCGATCTTGGCGAGGATTTCTTCCAGGCTCATGCGGCCCTGGCCGAATTCGGTGCCGTTGAGGAACACGGTCGGCACGGCCATGATCTGGCGTTCCTTCACTTCGTCCTGGAAGGTGCCGCCTTCGATCATGGTGGTGCGGATGCGCGGGTTCTGCACCGCCATCAGGTTCAGCGCCTGGACCACGTCGGGGCAGTTGTGGCAGGTGAGCGAGACGTAGACCTCGAACTCGAAGTCGCCGTCGAGCGCCTTGATCTGGTCGAGCACGGCCTGCTCGACCTTCGGGGGGTAGCCGCCGATCTGCAGCAGGGCGAGGATCAGCGACGTGAATTCATGGCCCATCGGCAGGCCGGCAAAGCGCGGGCCGTGGTTTTCACTCGGGCGGTTGACCGAGAACGAGGGCTTGCGGTGGTTGTCGTCGCGGCTTTCGGTCAGCCTGACCAGCGGGGACGATTCGGCGACGTCCTTCAGCAGCGACAGCATCTCGCCCGAGGCCTTGCTGTCGTCGAGCGAGGCAACGATCTCGATCGGCTGCGTGGCGCGTTCGAGGTAACTCTTCAATTGGGCTTTGGTGTTTGCGTCGAGCATGAGGGACTCTCTTTCGATAACGTAAAACTATCAACGGGGGCCAAAAAAGCCCGGGCCTCGCGGGCGCCGGGCTTTCGCAGGGCGCTTAGATCTTGCCGACGAGGTCCAGCGACGGAGCGATCGTCTTGTCGCCTTCATTCCACTTGGCCGGGCAGACTTCGTTCGGGTGAGCGGCGGTGTAGACCGCTGCCTTGAGCTTGCGCAGCGTTTCCTTCACATCGCGGGCGATTTCGTTGGAGTGCACTTCGGCGGTCTTGATGATGCCTTCGGGGTTGATCACGAAGGTGCCGCGCAGTGCCAGGCCTTCTTCGGGGATGTGCACGCCGAAAGCGTTGGTCAGCGTGTGGGTCGGATCGCCGACCAGGGGGAACTTGGCCTTGCCGACGGCCGGCGAGGTGTCGTGCCAGACCTTGTGCGAGAAGTGCGTGTCGGTGGTCACGATGTAGACCTCGGCGCCCAGCTTCTGGAACTCGGGATAGTGTTCGGCCGCGTCTTCGACTTCGGTCGGGCAGTTGAAGGTGAATGCCGCCGGCATGAAGATCAGCACGGACCACTTGCCCTTGAGCGTCTCGTCGGACACATCGATGAACTTGCCGTTCAGGTAGGCCTGGGTCTTGAAGGGCTGGACTTGGGTGTTGATCAGGGACATGTTGATTCCTTGGGTGCTGCGGATGAACAAAGATAAGGGCGAGCCATCAGTATAACTACCAATCGACCAATATTCATAGTTATCACCTATTAAAAGTATTGGGACTCGCTATGTTTTCGATGGCTGCGAAATACGTTTGACACATCATCAATACGAACGTGTATCACCATCACACGCATGCAGACCGGCACAGCATGGGATTGCTTGCAAGCACTCCTTTTCGCCTCTGACAATCACCGCTTTCAGAACAAGGAAAAATCATGAAGGGCGACCCGAAAGTCATCGAACACCTGCAGGCCCAGCTCAAGAACGAGCTGACCGCGATCAACCAGTACTTCTTGCACTACCGGATGCTCAAGCACTGGGGCCTGGACAAGCTGGCGAAGAAGGAATACGAAGAATCGATCGGCGAGATGAAGCATGCCGACAAGCTCATGGACCGCATCTTCATGCTCGACGGCCTGCCGAATCTGCAGGACCTGGGCAAGCTGAACATCGGCGAAGACGTGCCCGAACTGCTGCGCTGCGACCTCGGCGCCGAGACCGGCGCGCAGGCCACCATCAAGGACGGCATCGCGCATTGCGAATCGGTGCGCGACTATGTCTCGCGCGACCTGCTCCAGGAGATCCTGGACGACACCGAGGAGCACATCGACTTCCTCGAGACCCAGATCGACCTGATCGACAAGGTCGGCCTGCAGAACTACCTGCAGTCGCAGATGGGCGAGCTGGAATAAGGCCGGCTTCGCGACCAACAGCCAAACGGGACTTCGGTCCCGTTTTTTTATTGCTTTACGTAACTTAACCCGCCACGAATAACAGTCATTCTCATTCGCACGGATAGAATCCGCGCCTTCGATGACTGCGATCCGCTCCGACAACCGCCGCCGTGCCTACTGGCTCAAGACCCTGCACGAATGGCATTGGGTGAGCTCGGCCATCTGCCTCATCGGGATGATCCTGTTCAGCGTGACGGGCTTCACCCTCAACCACGCCAGCCAGATCGAAGCCAAGCCGGTCGTCACCAAGCTGAACGGCTCCATCGACGACGCCCTGCGCGCGCAGCTCGAAAAGCAGTTGCCCGCCGCCAAGGCCCTCAAGGGCAAGGCTCCCCTGCCCCCTGAGCTTCAGGCCTGGGTGCAGAAGCACTGGGACATCTCCACCGCCGGCCGCGAGGCCGAGTGGTCCGACGACGAAATCTACCTGTCGCTGCCCCGCCCCGGCGGCGACGCCTGGCTGCGCCTGAGCCTGGCCGACGGCGAGATCGAATACGAGCGCACCGACCGCGGCTGGCTCTCCTATCTCAACGACCTCCACAAGGGCCGCAACACCGGCGCCGCGTGGAGCTGGTTCATCGACATCTTCGCGGGCGCGGCCTTGGTGTTCTCGATCACCGGACTCTTCATTCTGAAGATGCACGCCGGCAACCGGCCGTTCACCTGGCCGATGGTCGGCATGGGGCTTGTGGTGCCGGTGCTGCTCGCGCTGCTGTTCATCCACTGATTTCGTTCATCAATCGATCACTACAGATCCAGGAAAGAGGTTTCCCGTGCACGTTCGCTACTCACTCGCGCCGCTGGCCATGTCGGCGCTGTTCGCGGCTCCGGCCTTCGCGTCGGGGCTGGCCGTCAACATCGAGATTCCCCGGCTGAACGTCTCCGAGTACCACCGCCCCTACGTGGCGACCTGGATCGAGCGCGCCGACAACACCGTCGCCGGCACGCTCGCCGTGTGGTACGACGTGCGCACCAAGACCAACAACCCCGAGGGCGAGGGCACCAAGTGGCTGAAGGACATGCGCCAGTGGTGGCGCCGCGGCGGCCGCGAGCTCTCCGTGCCGGTCGACGGCGTGACGGGCGCGACCAAGCCCGCCGGCAAGCACCAGCTGAGCTTCACCGAAGGCACGGCTCCCATGCCCAAGCTCGCTCCTGGCGCATACAAGCTCGTGGTGGAGGCCGCGCGCGAAGTCGGCGGCCGCGAGGTCGTGAGCATCCCCTTCCAGTGGCCCCCGACGGCAGCGGCACAGCCGACCGCCACGGGCAAGGAAGAACTCGGCGAGATCAGGCTCGAACTCAAGCCCTGATCTTCTTCCTTCAACGACCAGCCCGCCACATCACAAAGGAACCGCCATGACCCGCTTCAATCTGCGCTTCGCTTCTACCGCCATCGCCCTGTCGGCCGCCGCATCGCTCGCCCAGGCGCACAACGCCTGGCTGCTGCCCTCGTCCACCGTGTTCTCCAAGGCCGATACCGTGACGGTCGACGCCGCGGTGTCGAACGACCTGTTCGTCGCCAACCACGCGCCGCTGCGCCTCGACGGCCTGCAGATCACCGCGCCCGACGGCAGCACCGTCAAGCCCGAGGCCGAAGCCAAGCTAAAGCTGCGCAACGTGTTCGACGTGAGCGTGGCGCAGGCCGGCACCTACCGCATCGCAGTGATCAACGCCGGCGCCTTCGCGAGCTGGAAGGACAAGGCCACCGGCCAGACCAAGCGCGCACGCGGCACGGCCGAGACCATCGGCAAGGAAATCCCGGCCGACGCGCAGGACGTGACCATCACACAGTCTTCGGGCCGCATCGAGACCTTTGTGACGGTCGGCAAGCCTTCCCCGCTCAAGCCGGTCGGCCAGGGCCTGGAGCTGATCGCCACCGGCAGCCCGACCGACCTGGTCAAGGGCGAGAAGGCCACCTTCACGCTGAACCTCGACGGCCAGCCCGCCAAGGGGCTCGAAGTGACGGTGACGGCGGGCAACACGCAGTACCGCGACAAGCTCGAGGAAATCAAGCTCAAGACCGACGACAAGGGCCAGTTCAGCGTGACCTGGCCGAGCGCTGGCATGTACTGGCTCGACGCCAGCACCAAGGACAACAAGACCACGGTGCCGCAGGCCAAGGAGCGCCGCCTGAGCTACGCGGCCACGCTCGAAGTGATGCCCTGACGCGGCAACCGAAACAGACCGGACTTCCTCCTTGGGCCTTTCGTTCAGCACCTGGCGCGCTGGCGGCTATGCCAACGCGGCCGTCCCGCGCCCCGCCGATCCCGCGACGCTTCAGCAGCTGGGCGGCGAGACCATGGGCACCACCTGGTCGCTGCGCTTCGACAATCCGCGGATGCTGCCGCTGGAGGAGGTCCGGGCGGCCGTCGAATCGGCGCTCGACCGCGTGATCGCGCAGATGAGCCACTGGGAGCCGGACTCGGACATCAGCCGGTTCAACCGGGCGCTGGCCCGGTCGCGCCATGTGCTGCCGGCGGAGTTCGCCACGGTGATGCGATGCGCCTTCCAGTGGGCCGTGGCCAGCGGCGGTGCGATCGATCCCACCGTGGGCCCGCTCGTCGCCTGCTGGGGCTTCGGCCCCGAGGCGGGAGAAGACGGCCTGCCTGCCGAAACTGCGCTGGCTGAGGCGCGCGGGCGCGTCGGGTGGTCCCGACTGGCATTCGACGAAACCGAGGGCTCGCTCCTGCAGCCCAGCGGCGCCGCGCTCGATCTCTCGGGCATTGCCAAAGGATTTGCGGTGGACCATGGCATCGACGCCTTGCGTGCGCTGGGCATTGCCGACGCGCTTCTTGAAGTCGGCGGAGAGCTGCGAGGCATCGGAAAGCGTCCCGGCGGGCAGGCATGGCAGGTGCTCGTCGACGGCGATCCCGGCGGGGCACGTCGCGTGGCGCTTGCGGACATGGCCATCGCCACCTCGGGCGACCGCTGGCACCGGCGCTCGCACGAGGGGCGCCATTGGTCGCACACCATCGATCCGCGAACGGGAGAACCTGTCTCGCATGCACTGGCCAGTGTCACCGTGCTGCATGCGGAATGCATGCAGGCCGACGCACTGGCCACCGTGCTGACAGTGCTCGGGCCGGACGAAGGCTTCGACTTCGCACAGCAGCACGGCATCGCGGCGCTGTTCGTGAGCCACGGTGATCCGGCGCCCGTGGCGAAGACCACGCGCGCCTGGCCCGCTCCGGCCAGAAGATGAGCGACTTCGCGTGGCGCGCGCTGGGCGCGGGTTCCACCGTGGCTGCATATGCTGCGCTGTGCGCCTCGATCTACCTGCGCGAACGCAGGCGCAAGGCCGCGGCTGCGCGCGACTCGGCGGCGCTTTCGGCAAGCAGCGACGAACCTCCGGTCCTCGTGCTGTTCGCCAGCCAGACTGGCCAGGGCGAAGCCATCGCCTGGCAGACCGCACGGCAGTTGAGCGCAGCGAACACGCCAGCGCGCGTGATGGAACTGAACGCGCTCGATGCTGCGACGCTGGCGACGGCACGTCGTGCGCTCTTCATCGCCAGCACCTACGGCGAAGGCGATGCGCCCGACGGAGCGAGCGTGTTCGTGGAGCGCGTGATGAGTTCATGGCCAGCGCTGCCTTCGTTGCGCTATGCCGTGCTGACACTGGGCGACCGGCAGTACGCCAACTTCTGCGGCTTCGGCCGCTCGCTCGACGAGTGGCTGCAGGCAGCGGGCGCCGGGCGCGAATTCGATCGCATCGAGGTCGACAACAGCGACCCGGCGGCACTGGCCTCATGGCATGCGCATTGGGGCGACATGGCAGCGGCCGACGAAGCTGCCAGCTTCAGCCAATGGCGGCTCGTTGCGCGCGAGCAACTCAATACGGGCAGTGCGGGCGCGCCTGTCTTCCATCTCGGGCTGTTGCCGCAAGCCGGTACGCCGCTGCCGCACTGGGCTTCGGGCGATCTTGCGCAGGTGACGGTGGCGAGCGATCCGAAGCGGCCACGCGACTACTCCATCTCCTGCGTGCCTGCCGATGGCGAACTGCAGTTGCTCGTGCGGCAGGAACAGCATCCGGACGGCACACTCGGCGCGGCGTCGGGGCTGCTCACGTCCACCCTCAGCATCGGCGACACGGTGGCGCTGCGGCTGCGGGCGCATCGAGGCTTCCGGCTGGACGGCAACGAAGCGCGACCGCTGATCTTCATCGGGAACGGCACCGGCATCGCAGGACTGCGCGCGCATCTTCGGGCGCGTGCGGCCATGGGCAGGCACGACAACTGGCTGGTGTTCGGCGAGCGTCAGGCGGCGCATGACTTCCTGTATCGCGAAGAAATCGAGGCATGGCAGGCCCATGGCGTGCTGAAGCGGCTCGACATGGTGTTCTCGCGTGACCAGGCGGAACGCTTCTACGTGCAGCACCGGCTGCTGCAATCGGCCGACACCCTGCTGCGCTGGCTGCGCGACGGCGCGGCCATCTATGTCTGCGGCAGCCTGCAGGGAATGGCATCGGGCGTGGACGCGGCACTGCGCCAGATCGCTGGCGAGGTGCTGATCAGCGAACTGACGGCCAGCGGCCGCTACCGGCGCGACGTCTATTGAGGCTCGGCAGCCTCCCGAGCTACGTTGCGCAAGAGCAACGAATCCAGCACAACTTTTGGATTAATTTGGCTGGATTGTAAATTTCGATATTGAGAACCAATATCATTCGCGGCGATTTACGACGCTTCGTGAATCGACTCACCCAGCCAGTCCCCCCTCGTTTTCTCCAAGGAAAGCAGGCCGTCAGGACATCGCCAGTCGAGTCCTGACCTGACGCCCGCCTCTTTCGGAGAAAACTTCATGGCCTACATCAAGAGCCGCAAACACCCTGTTGCGCGTGCCGTTCCACATCTCTCAGGCGCCGCCGCCGCAACGCTGATGGCCATTGCGGCACCAGGCGCTCTTGCCCAATCGGGCGGCGCGCTGCCCGAAGTCCGCGTGCAGGACTCCGCTGTCACCGACTACAAGACCGACAACTCGGCCAACCCCAAGTTCACCGCTGCGCTGGTGAACACGCCCCAGACCATCCAGGTCATCAAGGAACAGATCATTCGCGACCAGGGCGCGACCACGCTGACCGAGGCGCTGCGCAACACCCCCGGCGTGGGCACCTTCTTCCTCGGGGAGAACGGCAACACCAACACGGGCGACGCCGTCTTCATGCGCGGCTTCGACAGCTCGAGCGCCATCTTCGTCGACGGCATCCGCGACCTGGGTTCGGTTTCGCGCGACATGTTCAACATCGAGCAGGTCGAGGTCGTGAAGGGCCCGTCGGGCAGCGACGTGGGCCGCACCTCGCCGACCGGCTACATCAACCTCGTGACCAAGAAGCCCAGGCTCGAGGACAGCTTCCTCGGCTCGCTGAGCTTCGGCAGCGCCGACTTCAAGCGCGGCAGCGTCGACTGGAACAAGTCGCTGAGCGGCGCCAACGGCATCGGCGCGGCCTTCCGCCTCAATGCGGTGGTCGAAGATGCCGGTGTGGCCGGCCGCGACTTCGTCAAGAACAAGCGCGAAGCGATCGCACCCTCGATCGCCCTCGGCCTGAACAGCCCGACGCGCATCTTCCTCGACTACCTGCACGTCAAGCAGAACAACATTCCCGACGGCGGCGTGCCCACCATCGGCCTGCCGGGCTACACCACGCCAGACGCCACCGCGATCAACCGCGGCCTGGCCCGCCGCACCTACCTGAACTACGCGCCGCGCGTCGATTCGAGCAACTTCTACGGCACCAGCTCGGACTTCGACAACGTGACGGCCGACATGTTCACCGCGCGCATCGAGCACGACCTCACACCCGACATCACCATCCGCAACACCACGCGCTACGGCAAGACCTCGCAGGACTACATGCTGACGTCGTTCATGGGCGGCGGTCTGACAGCGACTCGCGTCGGCAACACCAATGTCTACAACGGCACGCTGCCCGCCGTGAACTCGGGCTTCATCAACACGGTGATCCCGACGATTCCGGCGAGCTGGACCATCACGCGCAACCTGCCCACCAACAAGGACCAGGAAAACACGATCTTCACCAACCAGACGAGCGTGTCGGCCAAGTTCAACACGGGCAGCATCAGCCACTCGTTCAACGGCGGCCTCGAGTTCATCCGCGAAAAGCAGACGGCCAACAACTACTACGCCGCCGGTTACCCGACCGTGGGCACCACGCTGGCCGCGGCCGGTTCGTGGCCTGCCGCGAACCTGTACAACCCGAACCCGTACGTGAGCGGCTACAACCGCATCGCCAACGGCACCGGCTCGGACGGCAGCACCGACACCATCGGCCTCTATGCCTTCGACACGCTGAAATTCAACGAGCAATGGCAGCTGACCGCCGGCCTGCGCTACGACCACTACTCGACCACGTACAACGCCACCGCGCTGACGCTGGCGCGCACCGGCAACGGCCCGCAGACGTCGACGATCACGCCGACCAATCTGAAGCTGTCGGACAACCTGCTGTCCGGGAAGATCGGACTTGTCAACAAGCCAACCGAGAACAGCAGCGTCTACGCCGCCTACGGCACCGCCGCGCAGCCTCCGGGCGGCGCCAACTTCCAGCTGGCCGCCGGCGGTACCGGCAACAGCGCCGGACGCACCGATTTCCTCCCGCAGAAGGCCAAGACCTACGAGGTCGGCACCAAGTGGGACGTGATGAACAAGCGCGTGGCCCTGACGGCGGCGCTGTACCGCACCGACGTGAGCAACGAGGTCGTGCAGGACTCGGTCACGCAGCAGTACTTCCAGACCGGCAAGAAGCGCGTGCAGGGCATCGAGCTCGGCGTGTCGGGCGCGCTGACCGACAACTGGGGCGTGAGCTCGGGCTTCACCACCATGAACACCCGCGTGCTCAGCGGCCCCTCGGTGCTGGCGGACGGCTCGACCGCCCTCGCCTACACACCGAAGAAGGCCTTCACGCTCTGGACCACCTACCAGTTCCCGTTCGGCCTCACGCTCGGTGGCGGCGCCCGCTACAACGGCAAGCTGCAGCGCGGCACCGACGGTGCCGTGGGCACGCCGGCTTACGTCGACTCGTACTGGGTGTTCGATGCGATGGCCTCCTACCGCATCAACAAGAACATCGACATCCAGCTGAACGTGTACAACCTGTTCAACAAGGACTACGTGGCGGCCATCAACAAGAGCGGCTACCGCTACACGCCGGGCACGCCGCGCTCGGCCAAGATCACCGCGAACTTCGCGTTCTGACGGTCCGTCCTTGCTGCGCACCGGGCCTGCCTGGTGCGGTGCGACACTCGAGCCCCGGCCCGCGCCGGGGCTTTTCTCATTGCGGAGTTCCTGAAAAATGATGCTGCATGTGCCCGAAGTGCTGAGCCCCGAGCAGGTGCGCGAAATGCGCGCCGCGCTCGACGCCGCGCAATGGACCGACGGACGTGAAACGGTGGGTGCGCAGGGAGCGCAGGTCAAGCGCAACCGCCAGCTGCCGGAGCATTCGCCGGTCGGCAAGGAGCTGGGCAGCATCGTGCTGGCTGCGCTGGCGAGGAATCCGCTCTTCTTCTCGGCAGCGCTTCCGTTGCGCTTCGTGCCGCCGCTTTTCAACCGCTACGAAGGGGGCGAGCACTACGGTGTTCATGTCGACGGCGCGGTGCGTGCCTTGCCCGGCAGCGGGCAGCAATTGCGCACCGACCTGTCGTGCACCCTCTTTCTTTGCGATCCGGAGGACTACGAGGGGGGCGAGCTGGAGGTGATCGACACCTACGGCTCCCATGAAGTGAAGCTGCCGGCGGGGGATCTCATTCTTTATCCAGCCAGCAGCCTGCATCGCGTCCATCCGGTGACGCGGGGGGCGCGTGTCTGCTCTTTCTTCTGGCTGCAGAGCATGGTCCGCAACGATCAGCAGCGCGGCATGCTTTTCGAGCTGGACCAGAACATCCAGAAACTGCGTGCCCGCGTTGGCGAATGCGAGGAAACCGTGGCGCTGACGGGGCATTACCACAACCTGCTGCGGCTCTGGTCGGAGGTCTGACCCCAAGAAGCCGGGTGTTGCATGAATCAGTAACACATAGTTATTGTGAATGCGATGGATTCTTATTTATAATCGTCCACATCCAACAGCCAGCCAACTGCCGCTTTCACCGCCATGATCGTTTGTGTCTGCCGCCGAGTCTCCGACCGCGAAATCGCACGTCATGTGCGCGCCGGCATGACTTTCGACGAAGTGCAATTCGAACTTGGCGTGGCCACCCAGTGTGGCCAATGTGAAGGTTGCGCGCGCGATATCGTCGCGCAGTGCAGCGCTTCGCACCCGGTCGCCGCATTGAATTGCGATTCGGGCCCGAGAGCGATCCAGCTTGCCAACTCCATCAAGGAAAGCAAAGCATGGAACTCGTCTCGGCACTCGGCGGCAGCCTGATCCTCGTCGCGGGCTCGGTCTGGTGGATCTTTCGCAAGTAGCGCCTGTGGCGTCTTCGTAGCGGTTTTGCTGCAATCGGGGCACCTTTGGCGGTGCCCGCATTCGAATGGTTGATCGTGTCTGACCGCTTCGCCCCCCCTCCTTCCGTCTTCGGCCTTTCGCGCAATGTCGTCATTGCCGGCGGCGTCGTCCTGTTTCATGCCGCTGCCCTCTGGGCGCTTCAAAGCGGATTGCTTCGCCGGGCCGCTGAAGTGGTGATCCCCGTGGAGATCATCAGCCAGCTCATCGAGCCCCCCAAGCCGGCACCACCGCCTCCTCCTCCCCCTCCGCCGCCACAGAAGCAAGTCGCCAAGACGCCGCCTCCTCCGCGGCCCCAGGCGATCAGGGAGCCCAAGCCGACCCCGGCACCCAACGCGCCCACGGGTAGCGTCGAGCCGCCGCCTCCTCCGGCCCCCATTCCGCCGCCCGCTCCGGAACCGCCACCGGCGCCGCCTCCCGCGCCGCCAGCGCCCAAGCTGATCGAAATCAGCGAAGGCCAGACGCAGTACGTGCGCGAGCCGCGCGTCGTGTTCCCTGCAATGAGCAGGCGCCTGGGTGAATCAGGCGTCGTGGTCGTGGCGGTTTACTTCAGCAGCTCGGGCATTCCCAAGCGGGCGGAAATCTTCAAGTCCAGCGGCTATGAGCGGCTGGACCAGGCCGCACGCGACGCGGTGATGTCCTCGCAGGTGACGCCATTCAAGCAGCCGGGGGCCAACGAGGCCACGGTCTACATGCTGAAGGCGCCCATCCGATTCAATCTTTCCCAGTAATTTTTTGGAGTAGTACGCATGGATTCTCAATTCGGCTTGATGAACGTCTGGAATCAGGGCGATTTCGTCACCAAGGCCGTCGCAGTGCTGCTGATCGGCATGTCGCTCGCGTCGTGGATCGTCATCATCGTCAAGGCACTCGACGTCATCCGCTACAAGCGCCTCGCGAAGCACTCGCAGGATTTCTGGCACAGCGAAGACTTCGCCACCGCGCTGAACAAGCTCGGCAAGGACGACAGCAACCCCTTCCGCGCACTAGCCCTCGAAGGCCGCGAGGCCGCCGCCCATCACCGCAACACCAAGGCCCATCTGCACGATGCGCTGGACGTGAGCGACTGGATCACGCGTGCACTGCGCAACGGCATCGACGCCTTCACCGCCCGTCTTCAGACCGGTCTGGCGATCCTGGCGTCGGTCGGCTCGACGGCTCCGTTCATCGGGCTGTTCGGCACCGTGTGGGGCATCTATCACGCGCTCATGAGCATCGGCTCGGCTGGCCAGGCAACCATCGACAAGGTGGCAGGCCCGATCGGCGAAGCGCTGATCATGACGGCGCTCGGCCTCGCCGTGGCCATTCCTGCCGTGCTGGGCTACAACGCACTGGTGCGCGGCAACAAGTTCGTGCTGACCAAGCTCAACGCCTTCGCCCACGACCTGCACGCCTACTTCGTGACTGGCGCCCGCGTCCAGAGCGGCGGCAACGACGCGATCGTGGTTCCGCTGAAGAAGGGCTGAGGAGCACCATGGCCTTCGGAACACAAGACGAACCCGATGAGGTGATGAACGAGATCAACATGACGCCGCTGGTCGACGTCATGCTGGTGCTGCTCATCATCTTCATCATCACCGTGCCGGTGATGAAGCACGCGGTCAACATCGACTTGCCGCGCGCCACCAGCGAGCCGGAGCAGCCCAAGCCGCAGAACATCCTGTTCAGCGTGACGGCCGACGGCAGCTACTACTGGAACGAGCAGAAGATCGACGACAGCGAACTGCCCGCCCGCCTCGCGGCGGAAGCCGCCAAGGAACCGCAGCCCGAACTGCACATCCGCGGCGACAAAGCCGTTCGCTACGAGCGAGTGGCCAAAGCGATGTCGGAAGCCCGTGAAGCCGGCGTGCGCAAGATCGGCTTCGTCACGGAACCCGATACGAAGTGAGCTGAAAGAAAGAGCGCAATCAAAAAAAGTTGATCGCGGCGATTGACTTCTACTTGCGAATCATTATCATTCACTCATCGCTTCGATAAGGGAACTCCAGATGCCAGCCACACCGAATGCCTTTTCTGTTCTGAACCATCCTTCGCTCGACCAGTCGGGTGGCGGCCATGCGTCCATCCAGGCAACGCGTCCGGTGCCGATGCTCGAAAGCACGGAGCTTCTGAAAGGAAGCAAGACCGTCGGCATCATGCACAACGGCTCCCTCTATCGGCTGCAAGCCACCAAACTCGGCAAGCTGATCCTGACCAAGTAAGTCGTCCAGCCCGCCCTTCGCGCAAGTTTCATCGTGGGGCGACTCAAGGAGATTCATCTCCGAAGGGTCGTTTTTTGCTAGCCAACGGTTCGCCGACTAGCCAAGCTTTTTTTCCACGCTGAAGCAGCCCAAACGAAAACGCCGACCTCGAAGTCGGCGTTTTGCTTTGTGCGGAGAAAACTCAGAGGCCGAGAGCCGCGATGCCAGCCTTGGCGATCTGCGCGTCTTCATTCGACTTCACACCGCTCACGCCGACCGCGCCGATCACATGGCCGTCCTTGACGATCGGCACGCCGCCTTCGAGCAGGCCTTGCACTTCCGGCGCCGTCAGGAACGCCGTGCGGCCGCCGTTGATGATGTCCTCGTAGACCTTGCTTTCACGGCGGCCCATGGCTGCCGTATGCGCCTTGGCGGGAGCGATATGCGAAGACAGCGCCGCGGCACCGTCCAGGCGCTGCAGCCACAGCAGGTTGCCGGCGTCGTCCGAGATCGCGATGGTCACTGCCCAGTTGTTCTTGAGAGCCTCAGCTTCGGCCGCTGCGGCGATGGTCTTGACGTCGGCGAGTTCGAGGAATGACTTGGTCTTCATGATGGATGAGCTCAGTTTGCGTGAAAACCCGAGAGCATAACGGCCATGCCAGCCAAGGCTGGCTTCAGGGCTTGGGAACACCCCGGATACGGTTTTTCCGGTACCCCCTCTTGCCGCCACCTAGAATGCGCCCAACTGCGTCATTGCAGCAACCACAGGAGCTCCGGCCATGAACGACCGCGTTACCACCCTAGACACCTCTTCCGGCTACGGCCAGCCACTGGCGCAGGCCGAACGGCAGCGCGTGCTGCGCAATACCTACTGGCTGCTCGCGCTGAGCCTGCTGCCCACCGTGCTGGGCGCCTGGGTCGGCGTCAGCACCGGCATCACCCGCTCGCTCACCGGTGGCCTGGGCCTCATCGTCTTCCTTGGCGGTGCCTTCGGCTTCATGTTCGCCATCGAGAAAACCAAGAACTCCGCCGCCGGCGTGCCAGTGCTGCTGGGCTTCACCTTCTTCATGGGCCTGATGCTGTCGCGCCTGATCGCGATGGTGCTCGGCTTCAAGAATGGCTCCGAACTCATCATGACGGCCTTCGGCGGCACCGCCGGCGTGTTCTTCGTGATGGCCTCGCTGGCCACCGTCATCAAGCGCGACCTGTCGGGCATGGGCAAGTTCCTGTTCGTCGGCGCAATGGTGCTGATGGTCGGCGGCATCATCAACGTGTTCGTCGGTTCGACCACCGGCATGCTGGTCATCTCGGTCGCCGCCATCGGCATCTTCTCGGCCTACATGCTCTATGACCTGAAGCAGATCATGGACGGCGGCGAAACCAACTACATCAGCGCCACGCTGGCCCTGTATCTCGACCTGTTCAACGTGTTCCAGAGCCTGCTGGCCCTGCTGGGCATCTTCGGCGGCGAGCGCGACTGAGCGAATCGCACCCATTAGCAGAAAGGGCCCCGAGGGGCCCTTTTT
>Ga0207639_10001771_pt1 | contig 14527 bp, 11 predicted proteins | sample KBSCornC32_FD_184299 | JGI IMG/M metagenome (GOLD analysis project Ga0207639, IMG submission 184299) | Corn rhizosphere microbial communities from Kellogg Biological Station, Michigan, USA - KBS Corn C3-2 (SPAdes) (version 2) | ecosystem: Host-associated > Plants > Roots > Rhizosphere > Soil ...
GGTCTCAATGACGGCAAGGGATTCGTCTTCATCTCGCACAAGGGCGAAGTCTTTCCGAGCGGCTTTCTTCCACTTTCAGCAGGCAACATACGTGCGCAGGAGTTGGCTGCGATCTATCGCGACTCGCCTTTGTTCCGCGATTTGCGCGACACATCGAAGCTTGAGGGAAAGTGCGGTTCCTGCGAATTCAAAGAGATCTGTGGCGGATCGCGCGCCCGCGCATTTGCTCTGACCAGGAACCCATACGCCGAAGAGCCTCGCTGCTCCTATGTTCCGAAGAGCTACGTGCGATCAGTGTCGCAAATCAAGACGGCAACAACGCTTCATGTTCTTCAGGGCGCCTGAAAACGACAAGGCAGTTGAATGGGCGACAATCAAAGGGATAACAGAAATAGAAGGAGCGGAATGCAATGGCGATTCAGATAGGTGCTAAGCCCGACAGCGGCTTCGATGATCCGATCGGCATGCTCAAGGACTGTCACCGGAGAATTGAGAGTTTCCTCGGCATCCTCGGTGTGGTAGTTGATCGTGCACAGGGCAGGAGTCTGACTGGCGAGGAGCGCGATGCCGTCCAGGCTGCATTGCAATACTTCAATACAGGTGGACAACGCCATACGGCGGATGAGGAGGAATCACTTTTTCCACGGCTGCGTAAGTCCGACGCAACGTCCTTCGCGGAGATCGATCGCCTTGAGGGCGACCATCGCGAAGCGAACGATTTGCACTGTTCGGTCGAGCGGCTTTACTCAGGCTGGATTGAATCAGGCGGTCTAGGCCCGGTGGAGACACGGCTATTGCTTTCCGAAACCGCGCGCATCAAGCAACTCTATTCCGACCATATTCAATTAGAGGAGACAGTTGTATTTGCGCGTGCGACTCAGATACTGGATCGGCAGACGATCACGGCGATTGGGACTGAGTTTCGATTCCGGCGGAAATAACCTGGCGTGATGAAAGCATCGCGATTGCTAGTTCCGTAAGGCATCCCTGCATTCTTCCGCAATCGACTTTCTATTTCATAAGAGCCCGCAGCTTACATGCTCGGATGACCGGCCTCCCTCGCATGGCAAACCTGGTCCTCATAAATCTCACGAGGAAGATTGGTTCCCCAGTGTCCCGATACCTTCGCCGCGAGAACCAATCCGAAGAAGATGAACGCCAGAACTGCGGAAGCGGTCGCCGGACGAAGAGTGCGGTACCGCCATCTTTCAGCCGGAGTTGCAGCTTTTCTCGGTGCCAATGAGAACTGTAGGGCGTCCTGTGCCGGACATGCAGCAACGCAGGCCATACACGCGGTACACTCTACCGATCGGATCTGCTCGACTTGGTCGACAGGCAAGCCCGAAGGACAGGCTCGCGCACATTTCCGCAATCGATGCATGCCTCGGAATCGCGGGGGATCTTCACTGGACTGAGAAGAGATGTAATTCCTCAACCGCAATCCGAAGAAATGTCGAGGACCGGCCAGCATTAAGCCAGTCTTGTGGTCAAGATCACATCATTGCCGAGCGATCCAGTTGGTGGGAAGAAGTGTAGCGATCGCCAAACGTACGCTTGAGATTCAAACGGAAACAAAGTATGTGAAGACTCCGGCCCACTTTAACTGTCCGCGTCCTGAAGCGCCGCGTGCCTACCGCACGCAGCGGGTGACTGTGAGCGATTGCCGCGGGATTATTCTGGAAGCGTATATCTCGCATCGATTAGGGCTCGCATAAGCTTTCGAGACTCGCTGGAATTCCGAGGAAATTGAAGCTCTATCAGAGCGGCTTGATCTGACAAGTAAGGATCCTTCACTGCTTCACGAAACCACCTGGAGTAGTCCTGACGGCGCAAATGAAAAAGCCATGTTTCCTCGTCTATACCTTCAGCAATTTGCGAGAAAATTGCAAGATTGTGGGCCTTGAGATTGTGACGGTTCCCAGGACCACGAAAATAAAAGCTGTGGTAGCGCATGTTGCCTTCGGCGTATTTTCGACGATGACGGATTCGATCTCCTTTGGGTGGCATGATCCTCACCGGGGATGGAGGCTCTCCAGTTGCGGGAAACCAGATAATGGCTTGTCCCTCCTTATGAGCCAGACCTTGAGGCCAGTGCAGGGGACGACCGGTTGCATCGCTAAAGTTTTTTATGGTTGTCTCTGGAGAGGGCCCAACCGCAATGACTACATCGATCATCGCCAAGATCGCGACCGCCAAATGATCGGGGCGCACGGTTACGAGTACCGTCTCACCTAGTTTTTGCGGCAGGACTTCGGGTAGGTGACCCCAATCCACTGGCAAAAGGTGATGGGCTTCATCGAAGACCATCCAATGCGGTCGCCCCGTGCGTGAACGCAATGTGCGGAGGCTTGGGAACAATTGCCCGAAAAACGCCGGCCGGTCCGCAAGTTCAATACCGAGGAGATTGAGACTTACATTCATTTTCGGATCCTCGAGTATACTCAACACCTCGTTGATGCTGATCGCACGATTCGAATCGCCAAGATTAATGACATCGCGCGAAGGTCCATAGTCTCCTTCCGGATCGATGATACAGAGCTGATATGTTTGTTCAATCAGGCGTTCAACAATACCTCCGGTAATCGTGGACTTGCCGCTTCCCGAAGGTCCAGCTATAAGGATATTGGTTCCATAGGGTGGAACTTTGATCTCGCCTCCGCCCTCAAGCGAACCGATGGGTATGAAATTACGTCGAAGGTTGCCCTGCATTTTGACGAGATCGTCGGAAATCAACTCATTTACTAACTCCGCCAAGCCACTGCCGGCTTCTCGCTTCGTAACCATGTCGACGAGCGTACGAATAGAAGGCACAGCATTGGCGACCGCCACGGAACATTCGCATCGGTCTAGGAATGACTGGTCGTTTTCTCCGTCTCCAATGCCGACAGCTTCATGAAACGAAAGCCCAAGTCGCCGCAGAGCAACGCTCAGGCCTGTCGCTTTGTTGACGCCTGTGGGAAGCACCATTACGGCATTCTTATTGAAAACGATAAGCAGTTCCAACCCGGTTTCTTGAATTGCTTGAAGAATTGCGTTCTGATGAGGTATCCAGGTGGCAACGATTACGCTGCCGACTTCGATCGGCTCTACGCCCAGGCTTCGAAGGCGTTCGATAAATGAAAACGGTAACGGTTGACAAAGCAAGGTCTCTTCTCGTGTCTGAGGGACGTAAAGAACCGCACCGTTCTCCGCAACGACACAGTCGAACAGGTCGATCTGGGGAAAGATCTCAAGCAAGTCAGCAAGCCGTCTCCCAGTCACCAAAATGCCTCTTCGTCCTGAAGCTCTGAGACGCTTGACCGCATCGATCGCCTCACCCGAGAGTCGTCCATCGGTGGCCAGTGTGCCGTCGAAATCCGTAGCCAACGCCAAGTATCGCAATGTAGTGAACCCCGAGTGATTCGCTGGCCCTGATTGCCCTCTTCCATTAACAACAAAGAGGGCGCTCAGAGCCAGGCAAGTTGTTCAAAAGTGCGCTGGATCTAGCGCTTCGCGGCTGGGACCCACACTGCATCGTGTGACGCAAAGTCCACCCCCGCCACTTCGGTGCTGATATCGACCCGTTGAAGGCGCGCTTTCTTTTCCGGCGTCATAGAAATGCTTAGGAGATATTGGTTGTTGAGCGACCTTTGCAGATCTTTGAAGTAGGGCTCGAAGCTCACGGCGCTACGCAGTCCCAGATAAAACGACATTCCGCCAGTTGCATCTGACAGTCTCGCCAAGTTCGTCTGACCGTTGGTCGCGGGCCAGAAGCCCCGATACATGCGCCCATTTCCGGGTGTATAGATCGAGTGGATGTTGGTCCCTGTCTTCTGGGCCATTGCACTCGCAGCATCCGCGTCGGGATTTAGCCAGTATCCACGGAACATGCCGCGATTGCCTCCCCTGCGATCGATCCCGTCCGTAATCATGACGACTTCATGACGGTTCTCGCTTGCAGGCCAGCGCTTCATCAGGTCAACAACCGAGAGGTATGGGCTTCCGAAGGGGCCCACAATACCGATGGGTAGACGGATTGCGTTTGCCGCCAGCACATGGTCGCTTGTGAGATCCTGCAGAATCTGAACGCCTGCATTCGACATATAGCCAACTCCCGTCAACGTTGACGCGGGCTGATCCTTAATGAATGAACGCACAACGTCCAGTTGAGATCCGAGTCTCCAATCGGCGGCATCATCAATCAGAATAAACAACTCGAGACCGGCCCGGTCTTCGCGAGCCGGGACCCATTCGTTGATGGTCAGTTGCTCGTTGCCACTCTTCACGAGGATGTCTTGAAGGTTAATGACTGGCGCGCGCTTCTGGCTGTCAACATTAGCAGTGACAGTCATCTTGACGGGAACCCTCGCGGATGTATCCGACAATTGTGCGTGAATTGCCGGAGTGCAGGGGAGCATGCCCAAGACAGCGAGCGCACCGTAGAACCAGCGGTTTCTAAGCGATTTCATATTCGTCTCCATTTCTTAACAAAACTTTGGTTGATGGTGATCGGTTCCCGGCTGCAATCGATCTAGACGCGCCGGCAAGCCTTTCCAGACTCCTTAACCAAGGCCAAGGTCTGGAGAAGCTGGATAGCTCAGCCCGTACGGAACCCAGGATGAGCCATCCATCAACTGTCATGCCTGAGGCAACTTGACACGCCTGCGAGCGAAACCAAGTCCAACTGATGAAGCGAGACTCAGTGCACCCAGCATCCCGATGAGAGGAAGTGTGCTGGCCGTTTCGGGCAACACCGTCGGGGGAGTCTCGACGCTGGCGATTGTGGTCGGAGGCTGAGCAGAGGAGGGACCCTTTGGCTCAATCAGAAGCACTCCAGCGAATGTGGGCATGGCAAGTGCTGGCGCCTGTCCTCTGGTCGTTTTGTCGCTTGCAACCATCGTCTCTGGGCTGTCAGTGATGATGGTCGCCTCGAGATTCATACCCTTCCTCAAGTCGAAAACGGTTTTGTCCTGTCCGTTGATCTTGAATTTGGCATGCGAGGGCACTTTGTACATGTGGTGCGTGCGGTCCGGCAGCGTCAGGATGACGGAACTCGGAGCATTTACGTGCCACACCTTGCCCTTCAGAGTTCTTACGGTGTTCACGTACCGCGGCGTAGTCGTCGTGGTGATCGTCTGCGTCAGTTTGCTTCCTGGCGTCAAACTGGTCACGGTGACTTCCTTGCCGTCGACGTGAAACTTCTCGTCAAGCGGAACGATCAGATGTTCAACCTTTCCGTTGTCGAACTTGAGCACGAGATTGTTCCCTTCTGTGTACACAATGGTCGCATTCTTGACTTCGGTCGTGATCGAAGGCTCACCGTGGCGAACAGAGGTTGAGGTGGTGTCCTGCGCCCAGGCGCCGGCGGCCATAAGGGTAAAGGCAACGGCACTGAAAGCACGCAGCGCCAGTAGACGTGATTTGTTGATTGACAAAATCATTGATCCTCCATGGTTGAGTTGCTCGGTTGATTCAATGGACGGGGGTAAGATGTCGTGGACCCGGCCGCTGCATGGTTTGTGAGATACGCTGTGACGACAAATCTCTTGGGTGCGTTCCCGACGAAATAGAACGGGTAGCACGTAACAAGGGTGAGAGAAGAAGTTGTTGTTGCTTGCAAAACATAGACATCGCGAGGAGAAACGATCTGAAACCGATCGACTACATAGGTATCGATTCCCATCGTGGTTTTCAGCACGATCGAGTCGCCGGCTTTAACGTCTTTGAGGACCCTGAAAAAGCTGTCCCGATGTCCTGCGATCCCAATATTTCCCTCTTCTCCAAGGCGTGCCGTTCCGGCAATCCGTCCGACTCCGCGATTGAGTGTGAAAGCGTCTGTCCCCTCAAGAATCGGCACCTGGAGATGGGTACTCGGAATCTCGAGTATGCCCAGAGGAGCCTGGCGAGCGGCCGAAGGCTTGGCGACCGACGCGGGCGGATCTTCGCGATCTTGAATGCCTTTTGTTTTCTCTCCCGAAGTTCTTGTCTCCATCGGGGGTAATGCCCTAGGAAGTTCAGAGGAACTCACCGATTGGAAACTCCTGAGCGCAGTGCGAGAGCTAACATATCTTTCAAGGCGGGCTGCGCCATAAAAACCAAAAAGCAAGAGCCCTGTCACCATGAGCGAAAGCTCGAGCCACTTCCAGAAACCTCGCCTCTTCTGGCTGAGGCCCTGGCCCTGGCTTGAGTCCCGGCCAAACATCCGGTTGAAGATTTGCTTGGTGCTGTACATAACTTTCGCGGTCCCTTTCATCGGAATTCCTCTCCAGACACACGTAGCCTCAACGGATGGGCACATCTGTTCATCCGGCGTTGTAACTACATTTCTGTTGTCAATTGGCTCGCGTTCGGAGCTGATAAGCTCGGTAACTCGATGGGAGGGTTAAATCAGTGTGGTCTCCCTAGTGCAGCTCGAATACTCGCCAGCAAGGTCTCACTTCGAACTGGCTTCGTCAGAAAATCTGCGGCACCGGCTTTCAGCACCAACTCGCGGACTGATAGGTCTGCGTGAGCTGTCACAAAGACAATCGGAACAACCAGGTTCATCTCCAGCAACCGTCGCTGCAATTCAATGCCGCTCATTCCCGGTAAACGCACATCGAGGATCAGACAGTTTGTCCTGTGCCTGCCAAGAGATTCCAGGAATGCTTCTGCCGATGGGAACTTATTAACCGAAAACCCTGATGCCCTCAGAATGCTCTCAAATGCATCACGAAGCGGATCATCATCCTCGACAATGGCAACAATGCTGATTTTTGGTAAGGGTCGATTCAATTTGCAGCCTTCCAATCCTGGGCTCGATGTGCTACCCGACTGATCAAAGACTAGCAACAGGGGAATTTGAAAACTATCCTGCTTTAGGAGGAGAGACCTCGTCAATTACGTGGATCGAAGTAATCTAGCGATGTTCACAGTTTTGCAATTCCAGTCGAACCGACGTGGGAAAGACGGCTCTCTAACACCCAAAGACAGCTTCAGCCTTGCCTGTGCGCCCTGGCCTTAAGCCTCTCCGCCATGCGCACCAAGTGAGCCAGGGACTCGGCCTTGGTCTTTTCCATAACGTGAGCGCGATGGGTCTTGATGGTCAGCTCACTCGTGCCCAATTCATCCGCAATCTGCTTATTGAGCAGCCCTGCAACCACCAGGTTCAATACTTCAACCTCTCTGGGAGTGAGCGAGTCGAAGCGCGAGCGCATCGACTCCAACTCTATCCAATCTTTGCGAAATTCACGATCGTGCACAATTGCCGTCTGCACTGCATCGAGCAGATCCTGGCCGCGAACGGGTTTCGTCAGGAACTCCGATGCGCCCTGCTTCATCGCCTGCACGCTCATTGGAATGTCACCGTGGCCGGTGATGAAAATAACAGGCGTGTGAACGTTCGCTTCAACCAACTGGCGGTGGAGGTCCAGCCCGCTCTGCCCGGGCATGCGCACATCGAGCACGAGACACGAGGCGACATCGGGACGCTTTGCAGCCAGAAACTCAGAAGCCGAACCGAAGGTGACCGCGCGCAGCCCGATGGACTTGACGAGGCTTTGGATCCCGCCGCGAATCAACGGATCATCGTCGATGATGTAGACAATCGGCTCTGCTTCATTCATACGGTTGCACCATCTTCAACGGGTAAGGTGAAGTGAAACGTCGATCCCTTGTTTACAACAGATTCCACCCATAATCTGCCGCTATGCGCCTCAATAATCGACCGGCTGATGGGCAACCCCATGCCGATGCCATGCGCCCGTGTTGTAAAGAAAGGCTCGAACAACTGAGGTAGGAGTTGCGGATCCATGCCGATCCCCGTATCCCGGACCGAGATCCGTACCTGGGCGGCACTGGTCGCTTCGGATCGGATTTCTAGGTCGCGCGAGCGGTCCTCGACGACTGTCATTGCCTCTATGGCATTGGTCATCAAGTTTAGGATCACCTGCTGCAACTGGATCTTGTCGCCGAGCACCGGGGGCAACTTCGAATCGAGAACAGTCGCGATAGAAACCTTATTTCTTGTCGCCTGACCTTTGATCAGGTCAACCGTCTCCTCGATGACCTCGTTGAGTGCAACAGGCATACGTTGCGGTGAGCCTTTATTGATGAGCGAACGAATTCGCGCAATGACTTCTGAAGCCCGCGTCGCTCCTTGCACCGCACGATCCGCTGCTGCCCGCACCTCTGAAAGGTCTGGATCCTCTAGCGCAAGCCATGCGACGCACGCATCAGCGTTGGCGACAACTGCCGCGAGCGGCTGATTAACCTCGTGCGAAATCGACGCCGCAAGCTCACCAACCATCGTGATGCGCGCAATCCTGGCAAGTTCCGCCTGAGCACCTTGGAGGGCCTCGTTCGCCTTCTCGAGCTCGGATGTTCTCTCCGCAACCTTAGCTTCAAGTTGATCCCGCGCCTGTAACAGAGAGTCTTCTGTCCGGTTTCTCCATGCAACCAGGCGATTCGCGACGATCGCGCACACTGCAAACGATGTGAAAAACGGAATATCCCGCGGCCTCAAGATCCAAGTGCGAAATGGCGGGATAAAAAAGAATTGAACCGCCAGTGTACTCAGGAAGACGGCAAGCCAACCTGGACCAACTCCTGCAAACCAAGTGGCAGCTACGATCGCGGCCGGGAAGAAGAACCAAGAAGGATTTCCGAAGGGTACTTGCAAAATGAGCGACAGGACAAGCGCAGTCGCCACAATGGCGACTGCAATGGCGTAACGCAAGCCAGCGCGTAAGGTGCGTGATGTGTTCGCTCGATAATCGGGCATGGAGGAATATCGCACAGCAACTTCAAATTCGTTGTGCTCTTGTGGTCCAACTACCCTGTCGATAAGGACAACTTGGCGAATCTTTGGGCACGCGGAGTCCCTTTCCGGGCAACTACTTCAACTCCTAGATCGTCTCCGGGACTTCTTCTTCGAGAGAGTTAGCCCAGCGTGCCATCAATTGGAAAAGCTATTTATAGTTTACCATTGCCGTCCGATTAAAAGTTGAACAGAATCAACCGGTTTGCCGACCTTGAATAGCTGTTCTACGCCCAACGACGGGACTGTCTGCGCCCGCGACAAAAGTCATAGCTCCCGCCCAGCCCTTTCACTACTCTTAGATTCAGGTTTTAGAAGAAATGGCGTCCAGACCGGAACGGACATTCCCTTTCATGCTGAGAAGAAGACCCTGATGCGTCGGTCAGCGCTAGACCTCTCGGTGTGCTTCCGGAAAATTGCGCAATGGTTCTTTGTGGCGTTGAAGGCCTGGATGGATGTGCGGTTCTATCTGTGAGTTCGGTACTTCGAGTCGGCGGAAAGAGCGTGTACGCAAGAACGGTAACTGGAGTGGTGTTCTCGCGAACCCTCCAGAAGTTGTCGCGTCGCGGGCAACAGATCTTTCCCTAGGAGATCACTCGACGATGCTCAAATCTCGGTCGCGCTGCTGGATGCTGCTTGCATTGGTCACGATCCTCTCTCTCTCGGTCACATGGACTGTCCGTGCGGCCACCGAGCAAGCAGCAACCATACCTGCCACCTCAACTCCCGTGACAACGCCGGCAATGACGCCTGCCTACTCCTCCCCAAGCGGCATCGCTGGACGCACGACACCCTTCCACGACGGAGTGGCCGCAAAATACAACTACGCCTTTGGAAAGGACGCGCCCTTTCTTCCATCAAACGCCACCTCATCCAACGGCCAGTTTCTGGACCCCAAGAGTTTCCCAACCGCTGAGTATTGTGGGCATTGTCACAAGGAGGCCTACCACCAATGGCGGCAGTCAGTCCACGCGAACGCATTTCGCGAGCCGTGGTACTTGAAGAATGTCGACATGCTCATCGATGAAAAAGGCGTACAGTTCTCCCGTCATTGCGAGGGATGTCACAATCCAGTGGCACTATTTTCAGGCAGCCTTTCGCAGGGCATGCCCAAGAAACGCCCCTTTGAGGACGAGGGCGTCACCTGCTCCACCTGCCACGCGATTCAATCCGTCGACACCACGGGAACCGGCAGCTACGTCATGGGCACTCCATCTGTATTGGTCGATGAAAACGGAGTACCTATCGCTGGTCCGGTGCCCGACGCAGAGATACTGGCGCATCTTGACCGCCACTCCAAAGCCGTAATGCGCCCTGTCTATAAAACTGCCGAGTTCTGCGCCATCTGCCACAAAGCCACCATCCCGCGAGAACTCGATGATTACAAGTGGCTCCGCGCATTCACCGTCTACGACGAGTGGCAAGGAGCCAGCTTCAGCAAGCAGTCTCCGCTTCCCTTCTACCGCAAAGACACCGTTTCCAACTGCTAGACCTGCCACATGAAGAGTGAGCTCTTCCCTCAGGCGCATCCGAACCCGGTGCCAAAGATGGCATGCTCATGAGCCATCGCTGGACAGGTGGGAACACGCTCATTCCTGCGTATTACAACTACGTCGAGCAGTCCGATAAGGTAACAACCTTCCTCAAGAACGGCCCGGACGACAAGGGCGTTCTCAACGTCGATATCTTCGGCCTCGAGAAAGAAGGATCTGCAGCCACGCCCAAAGATGAGGTTCTCGTGGCGCCGTTGGGCCTCACCAGTTTCTCGCTCGCCGCGGGTGAAACTCTTGTCGCCGATGTGGTCATCCAGAATAAGGGCATCGGCCACTCCTTCATCCCTGAGCAGCGCGACTTCTTTGAGGCCTGGGTTGACTTCACGGTGAAGGACGGCACAGGCAAGATCCTGACTGAGAGTGGGTTTCTGCAACCCGACGGCAATCTCGATCCCTCCGCCCACTCTTTCACCAATCGCCTCGTCAATGTGAAGGGCGAGCTCAACGGGCTTCACGAGATCTGGCACAACCGCGTCATGGCCTATAACAACACCATCCAGTCCGGCCGTTCGCAGTTGGTGCGTTACCGTTTTCGCCTGCCCAAAAACATTTCAGGACAGATCTCACTCACCGCCACCGTCAAGTACCGCCGCTTTAATCAACGCTTCGCAGACTTTGTGATGGACCAGAAACACTATCCGGAACCCATCGTCGATATCGCCACAGAGACACGCACCTTCGTTATCGGTGCCAATGCGCCAACGGCATCCGGGTCCAAGGAAAACCCCGAGTGGATGCGCTGGAACAACTACGGTATCAGCCTCCTGGATGCGCTGCAATACGAAGCTGCGGTTCATGCGTTCGAGCGTGTCGCGGCACTGCGCCCGGATTACGCTGATGCCTACACCAACATGGCAATTGTTGAGATTGCGTGGGAGCGCTACAACGACGCCAGGCCCAACCTCACCAAAGCCCTTGTCCTGCTACCTGGCGACCCCCGCACTCTCTATTACCGCGCACTCGTAGAGCGCAACGCCAGCGAGATGAAGGATGCCATCGCCGACTTCGAAGCCGTGCTGACCAAGTATCCACGCTCCAAGGATGGTTTGCGGGAGTTGGGCTTCAGCTACTTTCAGCAGCACGACTATGGCGCGGCCCGCACCGAGTATGAACGGCTACAGGCTATCGATCCCGATGATCTCGCTGCTCACTACTCGCTGGCCATCATTTACCGGCGTCTGGGCGAGAAGCAGAAATCCCTTATCGAATCAGCCAAGTTCGCCGACCAGAAGGACGATCCACCGGCCAGCGTCTACGCACTCGAATTCTTACGCAAACACCCCGAGGTGGCAGCTGAAAGCGTTGCCTGGCACATTCACGACCTGACCGGCGATCCGGGAAAGAAACCCGCCAAAATCGAGTACCAATATATTCCGGGAGCCGGACGCTAAAGCACTCTTATGGAATTCGCAGAACCAGAGCGGCAATTCTAGGTCGTTATGACCTCGTCATCTGGGTCCGCTACGATCGCCCTTCTTGGCTTGGGTGGAGGCTCGACACCCCACTCTTCAACAGATAGCCCACGTTACCTCTGAGCCTCTCACGTGTTGCCATTCTCTTAAGTTTGCGCGCAAGAGAACGAGGCGGAGTCGCGGAAATGATCAGCAGTTCTGAACAAAATGATGCGTTCTGAAGTTCGGTTGACCACGACACTCTGGACGACCTGCACACGGATCGGTGCCTAGCATCGGCGTGCAGCAATCTATGATCGGGAAAGCTTCTGTGGTTGGAGGAGATTTACCGCGATGAGGATAACGGGTACCAGAAATACAAGTGAGCCAATAACCCACATGATGACGGCGCCGACAATCTGATCGGCCATGGGGGATATCTGGAACGGGTTTGGTTGCCTCAGGTAGTAGCTGTAGATGGGGCGGTCGCAGAAGGCGAGAAAAGCAGAGAGCGCGGTGTTGACGATATCAGCAGAGGCCAGGTAGAGCAGCATTAGCCACCCAGCATGATGCACACGCGATGGCCAAGGATGGATGATTGGCCACCAGAAGAGGATTGCCGAACTGAGAAAACAAATGTGTTCGAAGTCGTGCCAGCGTTCGTGCTCGAGCGCGAAGTCGTAGGCAGCAGGGATGTGCCATCCGAGGAAAATGAGGTTCATCGCGAGCCATGCAACCAGAGGCGTTGTGAGGAAATGTCCAAGCCTGCGAAGGGCCCTTGAGCGGATGAAAGGAGCGAGAATGTGTACCGTAACTCCGTGCGGAAGACCGCGGAGGAGTGGAACGATTGGAAATCCGAGGAGCAGAAGTGGGGGGACGAAGGATATTAGGAGCAGATGCTCCACCATATGAGCGCTGAGAAGTGCGTCGGCGAAACCATCGAGGGGCGAAGCGATGGAGAGCCAAATGGTTCCAAGGCCAAGAAGGAAAGCGGCTAGCCGCCATGTTGGAAAGAGGTGGGAGCGCGTTTTTCGAATAGCGAACCAACCACAGGTGTAGACGATGGCAGAGACGAGGATCGCTGCGGTAAGAAAGAGCGGAGGGGACCATTGCTCGAAGACTGCCCGATACTTAGGAGGCATGGCGATATGGTGGGTGCAAGGCTAGTGTCCGTTCGGCTTGGTTGATGGTAGCTTGCCCGACAGAGCCATGTGGCGCGATGCATCGATTGCCGGTGCAAGATCGTTGCCGCGGAGAGTGGTGAGAAATCGGACGACAGCCGTGGTTTCGGAGGGACTGAGCGAATTGCCGTACGCGGGCATATTTCCTCCACCCTGCAGAACCTGGCGGATGATCTGATCTTCCGTCATGCGAGTAGCGATGGAGTCCAGCGCCGGGCCGCGGAGGCCACCTTCTCCGCCGATGGAGTGACAGTCGCGGCACTGCTTGTTCTGAAAGACGATGGCGCCTTCTCGTTCGAGTGGAGTTCTGTCGTGAAGATAAGCCGTGGGAATGGGATCGCTGGTCCATGCATTCATGATCGGACTCCATGGCGTGTACATGCCGAGACGAGTGAGTACACCGAGGGTGACAGCAATGACGGCAACCATGAGAACGGCCACGGGGCGACGCGACCAGTGCTTTTCACCTTCACCGGCAACGATCGGAAGAAGCAACATTGTGCCGATGATCAGGACAGGAGCTATGAATAGAGCAGGGGTTTCAAGATCCGGTGGAAGGTAGGCGAGAACAGCAAATATCCAGAGGAAGGCAAAGTCGGGTTTAGGCGCCGTTTGGATGATGGTTGGATCAGGCTGGCCGGTGGGGCCGAAGGGACCAAAGAAGAGGGCACAAGCAATGACGGCGAGCATGATTGCCGCAGCGAAGATGGCGTCCTTCCAGGCGGCGTCAGGAACGAAGGGTATGCCGGTTTCCTTGGTGAGGGTGCTGTACTCCTGCGCGTAGGTGGCTCGACTGACGATTCGGCCGGGCATGGGCCACTCGTTGATACCGAGGCGCAGAACCATCCAGAGATGGAGGGCTACGAGCACGAGGAGGATGCCGGGAATGATGAAAACGTGCAGCGCGAAGAATCGGGTGAGCGTGGGGCCGGCGATAATGGGGCCGCCGAGCATGAGATCAACGAGCGAGCCTCCGATGATGGGCACGCGGCTGAGGATCGAGGCGCCGATGCCGAGGCCCCAGTAGGAGTCCTGATCGAAGCGCAGAACCTGGCCGGTGAATGCCATGCCAAGGGTGAGCAGCAAGAGAAAGACACCAACGATCCAGGTGAGTTCGCGGGGGAACTTGTAAGCGCCGAAGAGAAAGACCTGTGCCATGTGGATGACCACGATGGCGATCATAAAGTCGGAGCCCCAACCGTGAAGGGCGCGGAGAAACCAACCGAGTTGGATATTGTGATCGAGGAATTGGAGGCTGCTCCACGCATGACTGGCGGAGGGTGTGTAAACGAGCGCAAGGAGAATGCCGGTGACAACCTGAAGGCCCAGGATGACGGTCGCTGCGCTGCCGAATACATACCACCAACTGGAGGTGCTGGCGGGAACTTCATGCACGGCGGCCGCTTTGGCTGGCTGGCCAAGACCGAGGCGCCGTTCGAGCCAGTTGTAAAGTACGATGCCGCCTTTTCTCAGCCCTGACATGAAGCGCTCCCCGATTTGGGTTTCTCGATGGAGACGAGATTTGTGAATCCATCCAGCTGCCGGAGGGGTGGTTCGGCGCACGCGTGCTGGGCGAGCGTGGGCATCTTGCCTACTTTGATCATCAAAGCATTGGCGATGATTTTA
>Ga0207639_10001778_pt1 | contig 14511 bp, 14 predicted proteins | sample KBSCornC32_FD_184299 | JGI IMG/M metagenome (GOLD analysis project Ga0207639, IMG submission 184299) | Corn rhizosphere microbial communities from Kellogg Biological Station, Michigan, USA - KBS Corn C3-2 (SPAdes) (version 2) | ecosystem: Host-associated > Plants > Roots > Rhizosphere > Soil ...
AGCATCGCCGTTGATCCCTATTTGTCCTCCCCCCGAAGCATTAAGCCCTATGCTAGTTCCAATCAGTAATATAGAAGAACCGGATGTATATGTCTGCGTACTTGAAGAATTGAAATCTATGGTTGTTAACTTAGAGCCCGATGTCCCCCAAGTCAGTGATTTGCTATTACCAAGTATAGTAATATTCGCAGATTGTATGCCCCCAATATCCCATCCAGTGCCGTTGAAAGTTGTTGCATTTCCATTCGATCCTAGTGAACCAACTGGAATGTAATATGATGACAAGTCAGGCACATCCGTTGCGCTGATCTGCTGATAGGATGAACTACCCCCAATCGTGGCCCGTGAGTAGAAATATCTCTGTCCATGAGCCAACGACGAGGTTAGGAGAAGAAGAAAAAGTAAACGCTTCATTAGTGTTTTGTCGAAGTTGTTTGTGCATACACGCCAACTGATGCGAAGGCGGCAATTGCGAAGTTGATATATTGATACCAAGCCTCCGGAATGAAGGCAGGATGAATACCGCTCAAAATAGTGAGTAGCGTGGCTATGCCAATCATAAGATTGCGCGCCTTAGCGTGAAACTCAGGAGTGGGTGATAAAAGTCTTTCAATCAATGTTTTCATAGTGGTAGTTGTTTTATGTTGATGCTCCGTAATCTGCCGACCAACTAATCCAATGGTCGCCGGTCCAGTAAATTATTTTGTTGTTATAGTATTGAACTCCGTCGATTGTTTGTTGATAGTCTGGATCAACAAATACAAGACGATAAATTCCATTCGTAGTCGGCGAAGCTGGCAATCCTGAGCTTTCGAAATCAGTATAGTCGATGATCGTGAATGAACCTCCGCCTCCCCCGCCACCCAAAGTAATTTGAAGTGTGATTGTTATTGGCCCATTGTTTACCGTTACATCCGCTTCACTTGTGCTCTCTCCGTCCCATGTCTCGCCATTTAAAGTGAAATTGATATTGAGCCATGTTGTTACCTTGCCAGTGGATGAGTTGGTGGATTTTAAGAAATTCAGATAAACACTGGGTTCTATATCTAATTGGTCATTCGTGAAATCTATCTCCAACGATGTTCCTGTATTGGTCAATCCATCTCCTTCAGTCAAAGTGAAAATTACACCGCCACCGAACCTGCGCATTAAAAATTGAAATTCTTCCCCTGAAATATCGTATGGATTGCTGTTCTCGTCAATGAAATTGACGGTTACACTTTGATCGTCTCCCTTGCGAGCGTACCAAATTATATTTCTACTCCTGTCCGTTACTATCGTAGCGCTCATTTCTGTATCGATATTTGACTCATTTCACAAGAGATATCATTACTTCCTCCCGTTGCTCCGGCCGCTGTGCCTGTTATTTTAACAATGTTTGTCGTCGTCCAGTCCATCCCCGACAAGCTCGTGAAGTATGATGATACTGAATTTGGGAGTGTAGTTGAAAAGTTATTAGCCGCTAAAGAAGCTATTACTTTTGCTGTGCTGCTTCCCGTGGTTATTAATGTTAAATTGATCTCCCATGATCCGGTGCCACCCAAAGTCAAAACGCCAGAATCATAAATTAACTGACCTCCTATATAAGCCCTTAGTCTGCAAGTAGCTGTGGCATCAGTAAAACTACCCGCATATTTTGTTTGGAGTGTTCTGGAACTTCCATCTAAAGTATTCGCAGGTATTGTATAGGTATGTAAATCTGTTTCGCTAGTTCCGGAATTTAATACCTGGCTCGTATTTTTTGTTAAGCTATACGACTCATTCAGATTGGAGACAATCATGAAATAATCATCTAGCGCATTATAGTAACAGAGATACACCGTACCATTAACTATATCGCCAACTTCCAATTCCGCTGGTGAACCTTTGCTTATTTTTTTTAAGCTTTTGGCTCCCTGCGTATCAATATTAATTGTTACAGGACCGGAGTTATAATCGGTGAAAAGGAATAACCATAGCCTCTGTTGAATCGCATAACTCGCAGTCAATGGATGCGACATACCACCTTCAAAGGCCAAATGATCGGATGTTACCAGTCCCGTTCCTCCCAAGTCCTCGAAAAGCGCAATGCTATCAAGCATGTCGGTCACGTATTCCCTCACATATGAAATTGGAATCGATTGTGCGTCTTTGAAAAGACCCGAGCCAGAATCATTGTATTTTACAGAGATACCTAATTTTGGTAATTCGCTCATGATGCAAAAAAGTCTGTTGTGCTAAAATCTGCTGGACTGAAATCTTTTGTTGAAGGCGGTGGTTCCACATCTGGATCGGGTGATGGATCAGTATCTGGTACCGGTGTGCCTAACAATGCTTCGATGATCTCAATACTACAAACAGCGCCTTTAGTTTTAATGTTGGGCGCTACCTGCACGTATAATCTACCCGTCACTGTTTCATAAATACAGAAGCCCATATATGGAATAATCCCACGAAAATCTACATCTCCTGAAAGTTTCCAACGCTGAATCTGGTATTGTGCTCGATATAATTGTTGAATCAACTGAATAAGAGATATTGGTTGCGTTGGAAATCCGGGGCCCGGTGGGGCATATTTATTTATTTTCCAGTCACTCGTTGGAGTTCCATCTGCTAATGAAAACCATCCTCGTGAAATAGATTTATAGTTTTCATCATCAGGTAAATCACCATGTCTTAATGTTAAATCTATGGAAGAGTCAATTTCTGTATTTAATACATCTGTCGATTCTTCTGAAACAATCGGTTCTTCATCATTTGGCAGATATTGGACACTTACATTATCGATCATGAAATATGACAACCAGCTTTCATGTGTAGATACTTGCGGTATTACGATTTTGTCAAGTTGCCAAACTCCATTGTATCCAGTTGGGGTTGTTGGAATAATTATTTTATCGCCATCATCAGAATCTCCACTTATTACATATTTATAATGCCTCACGGCTTGCAATAGGGAATCGTATACCCTGACTCTATTATTATTTCTCAGATTACCTACATCGGTGACGACAGCCCTTAAATCTGAAATGCTTGCATAATCATATAGCCTATTACTAGCTATTCGAAACTTCAATTGAAAGTCCCCATCTATATCTAAAGCATTGTCGTATATCGTTTCAAGAACAACTGTTTTCCACGCATAATGATCATCGATATATATTCTGATGTATTCCCCATCCAGCAAATAAATGTCGGCTGCGCCAAAATCGTATGCACCATCATCTCGTATTGTAGTTGTGATTAAAGTCGGACCAACGGTCCAATTAACCTGAGCGGATAAATCAATCTCTACGTATGTGTCCTTACTTGATGGGTATGTATATATATCGAATGAAATTCTAAGTTTTGTTGGCTGTGTGTTGGGCAGATGCAATGCAATAGGTAGCGAAGCCAATATAATTTGTTGCTTATTATCTGGGCTCCCGGGAATGTCCCCCTTGGTAAGATAGAAATTGTTGTATAAAACACGATCATGGTCCTTAGAAGCATCGATCATGATTCTAGCGCTCAATGGGGGAAAGTCTATATTGGTAAATCGAGTATACTCTATCTGCCAATTTTTAAGTTGACCGTTGTCTAGATCCTCATCTTCAAAATCACCGCTTACTAAAATATTATTTTTGATTTTTAGACCATAGTTATAAGTGATGTTGATGATACCGAATTGTTCAGTAACATTCATCATTGGGCTTTCATTTTGAAATGTCAATTTTGGAGATGCTGCTCTTTCACCTCTTAATTGAATTCTGAAATCTACATTACTTGCAGATAAAATAGTTCCATCTGGATCAATAACTCTTGTTGGTACAAATGCCGCCGTTTTAAGTGTTGGGTTTTCAATCATCCAAACACCATTTGACTGCATTACGCGTGAACAGAGATTGGTAAGTAGACTTTTTAATACTGAAAAACAATCTTCAAAATTACCATCCTTATCCTGATAAGTAAGAGGATCAAAATACAATTGATCTATAAAACTATCCGTCGATCCATGGGCCATTGATGAGGGGTATAAATTCATCGAATCCCATAATTGTAAGTTTAGTCCTGTTTTTCTAAGACAAATAATAATCCCATCCAATACTTTTATTCTAGTGAAGAAATCATTTTTGAATACATCCGAGAATGTCTTTTTAGATAGATCGGCTAGTCCGTCAGTGAAAATGATCGAAATGGGATAATTAAAATTACGTGAATACACCTCTGAGTATCCTTGAGGAAGTAAAAATCCTTGCCACTTCTGAACGTAGTTTGATCCGTCATGAACATACCAAGTGCCCCTATATTTCCTTTCGCTATACGTTGCAAACTCTATGAACTGCTGGTTTGTCTCGCACATGATCGTTACGGTTGCCTGACTTGGAATAATTGCCTCGAAAGGATTCTCTAAGGCTTCGCCACGATGCGCTATTTCAACCGGAGAAGGTCCGCCTTTAATGTCAGTCACAGACCCCGCAAAATCTTTTTCTTCAATGTCGAACCTGAACAACCAAGGACTATTCGGTTTTTCACTTCCGTACTGAAGACGATATTTAGGATTATAAACTTTTTGGACACCAATGACTACCGAAATCTCCCTGACACACGATGAGGATGTACGACAATTCAATGTATAAGTGCCCGGAACTAAGCCAGAAAATGTTCCGGTTGTATTTGTTCTTGCATTATATGGAATATCTCCATTGATAGAAAATCTTGGAAATAATTCCGAAGTAACAACACTGCACGAAAGGGCACCATCAGGTACACCAATTGCAGACGCATCAGTTACTTCTACGTCTGGCAAATAAAATTGCAAATCGCAAACTGATACCGCCATAAGTATATTAACTAATAGTATAGCCTTTAGTCCTAGCATTTAGCCTATTTGTATTATCTATTGCACCAACTAAATCTGTTCCTGCAATTCTGAATGTTACATTCGATCCTGCTCCACTATAGGAAGAAGACATGCCTGAACTTGAAGGACTCGCGGAATAAGAAGAGTTTCTGCCTATCCTGTTAAACAAAGCTTTCACAAGTCCGAATCCAGCCGCCGCCAATGCAATTGCTACAGGTGTAGGTCCACCCTCCATAAAACTCTTTTCAATCATCCGTGCAAGTACAACACGTTCGATTGAAGCAACGACACTCGATGCCATGCGTTCCATCGCCTGAGCGAAAGAGATCGTTCCAGAAATTGCGTTGCCAAATCCTTGACCTATATCATCGCCAACTTGCGCATAGGTTTGCGCCACGCTCATAATCTGTTCTTTCATTTGCTCGGTGACTTCTTTCAGTTTCTTGGCTCCATTCTCTACTCGCTTTATCAATAGCTCATTAGTTTCATCCATTGCCTCATTGGCCGGAGTCATCGGCTTGTTTGCTTGTGATGCCGGGATCAAGTCAGCCGCAGTGGACGGTTGATTCATCTTGGAAACATAATTGCTGGTTAGTGCTTTGTTCAGCTTTTCTTCCTTGCCTAAAAGAACATCTATTTCCTTTTGAAGGCCCACAATCTCATCCTGATATTTTTTTATCTGGCTTTTTGAGCCTGATAATTTTATCTCTTCATTAAGGAGTTTAATTTGATCTTCAAGGTATCCAACACTTCTGATTTCTTCTTTGATTTCATCGCCATTGATCCAGATATAATTTGGTTTTGGCGCTTTGAGAATCGCGGTGGTTGCTCCTGTGGTGTTATCGGTCAGAAATTTTACTTCTTGCCCGGCCTTCTTAGCCATATCGCTAAGTTCCCTCATCATTCGGGTTATTTCTTTTCCCCCATCGTTGAACCTGCCACCCTCTTGATTGAAATTAAGTATGGCTAAATTTAGAGTCCTCAAACTGACCGCACCACCCGCAGCCTCTTCCCATCTTTTGAAATATGCAGTTAAGAAATCCAATATCTTATTACCACCTATATTATTTACTGTGTTGCCGATTGCAACTTTAAGATTCTCCCAACTTGCCGCTAATCGATCGGATTTTACTGCCGCATCGTCGGTCAATGATCCCATCTTTTTAAGGTTCTCAGTAGCAATTCTCCCAACAGCTTCAGCAACTTCGCCAATGGTAGAACTCGCGGCACTGGCACCTCCTAATGCTTCTGTGAGTTGTACGGCTGATATACCAAGGTTATCAAGGATGAGTTTCGATTTTCGACCGATACCCGTTACAATGGAATCAACAAGATAATTAACAGACTGGCCAGTTTGTCTTGCGCGAAGTGTAGCGAATTCAAGTAACTGCGGAAGAGCTTTTAATGAAATATCAAAATTTGAAGCCATCACTGAACGCTTCATTAACTCCAATTCTGAAACGGTTCCTCCTGTAGCGTCCTTCAGATCGTTCATTAATTTGATGGAATCCGGCAGTCGATCAAACGCCGCCTTTACACCTTGCGCCTCACCGGCAAGCCGTGATACGTCTTTAACGAAACTACCGATTTGTATTGCGCTAATACCGATACCGATTGCCTTGATGGAGTTTTGGAAATTGGAAAGTACACCATTGGCTTTGTTAACACCGTTAACAAGTTCTTGGGTATTCATCCCGAGCTTGACTAAAAATGTGTTATCTGCCATTGATCCTTATTCGCTAAAAACTCTTGCTCTTCTTTCGTCAGCAATCGTAAGGTTGCTTTCTGTCTTTTCTTTCGTTTCTCGCCCGGTATCGTGAACAACTTTTCCCAGCTATCCACTTTTGCACCCTGCGACTTGACGACGTAATAAGAGATAACCCTCGCCCTCGCCCACGGGTCTTTAACATGGACCTTGTGCCAGATTGAGTAGGCCCCATCAAATTCCCTTAAACTCCAAAACGGCCATTCAGTGACACTTACCTGCAACAATCCAAACGCGACCGATTCGAGTCTATCCCAATCAATCGCCCTGCGGGAGTTTACCCCGCGTCGTCTTTTTTTTCGTTCGCCTTCGGGAGCCAGTCGTTCAACACCTGAAGTATTTGGCCGCTTATCGACTCGTCGCGCATGTCGTTACCGACCCAATCCGCTACAATCAATTCATTAAACTCAGGCTTTGGCTCTTTGCCATCGCCTTTATACAGCCCCCATTTCAATCCACAATACGCCATAGCGATTCTGAATTCGTAGGAGATGTAACTTGCCCTTAAGAAGTCAGTTCCGATCATGCGCTCTATCTCGCGCAAGGCCGGGGCCGGGAAGGCCACCGGGCGAGACTGGCCTCCTATTTCAATGTTCTTCGCCGTCATTAAGTAGTCGAAGTTTGTGTTACTGTGCCGGTCATCTGGATTTCAAACTCAATCGTCATGCGATCTTCAGTGCCGCCCTTCTGCTGGAATTTCTTGTAATAACCGGTGCCTGTGTAACTTTTCTGACCTGTTACCGAGTGATAGAAGATGATCGACACGGAAGTTCCTGCGGAAATTTTCGAGAAAATATCCGATGCCGGGAGAACAGAGGTAGAATCCAGATCGGCACTCCCTGAAATCGTCACGTTCTTTTTGCCGGGCAAGAATTCAGCCCATGAGTTTGAATCTTTGTTCGTTACTTCGATCATCTCCGCGTCAGCTACCATGGTGATGTCGATGAGATCATCCAGCGCCGTACCGTTCTGAAGAAGCTTTAACTTGGTACCATTATATTGTGCCATTGTCTTATAAGTTTATTGTTAATTTATACTGCTGTTCTATGAACCATCGCGGCTCGTTGCCGATAAATTCAGACCCGCTATTCTGTGTAATGAATTCAATGCTCTGAACGACTACACTTAAATAAGTCCCGCTCTTCCTGTCCAGTGCATTTCGCGCTGCTCTTGCAAGGTCGTTGCATTGTTTCTTGGACTCTGCATAACAGTACACATATACCCAATCAAAATCCAGATCACTCGCCCCGTCCTTGTTATCACTCGGATCGATTCCAAACAGCGACACAATGATTAAAGGCATGGGCGTTGTCTGCTTGGCCTCATCGTAGAAGATACTGGCGGAAGTCCCAGCGCCGACAATAGCCCCTACTGCCGTGTCTGCTGATAATATCGCGTGTGTTGCCAGTTCTCCGTCCATTACATCAAAACATTTGAGTACCTGCGTTTCACTTTGGTGAGGTATTTAACCACGCCTTTGTTAATCGCTGAATTTCTTTGTGACTCAGTATTGTCGAAGGCATCTAATACAGGGTTGTTCACCTGACTTAATACACGTCCTCTCCTGAATCCGTTTTTTGTCTTCCGGTCCGTCTGCCGGAATCCTACTGTTAAATGTTGCGCAATAACCGCAACCTTCTCTGCCCCGCTTTGCAGGTTATATTCTCTGAATCTCGGACCTATCAAAACATACTCCGCATTCTTCGAACTTCTCCTGTCTCTCGATGAGGCTAAATCCTTTCGGTAATAAAGCCCTATCAATCCTTTGTACGCCGTTCTCCTTCGAGCTTCTTTAATGACCACGTTACCTGCTTCGTTCATGATGGATCGAACGTTATTAGCGTTCATCTCTTCGCCGATGCTCCTTACCATCGCCTTCACGATGTCCATCCCTTTGACCTCGCAAGTAAAAACGCTCATTGTCCCGATGCTTGGTTATCCCTTCGTTCTGCCGTAATCATTGTATAGCCTTCCCTGAACCAGTGTTCCGTACTCTTGATGTAGAAATAATTCGTGTCCAGATGTTGTTTGAATCGCATCGTTGCTACTACCGTCTCGTCACAACGGATCATAAACTGCACATCATCGCTATCTACCAACTGCTTCGACTCGAATACTTCAGGGCCAGACTTCCAAACTCTTTTCCCAAACGCATGCTTATGAACTGACCATGTACTATTTGCTGCGTTAATGCTGTCGCGCACAATCGTTTCTTTTTCGATGTGCAATAGCACATCCAACCTTCCGATGTCTATCCCCGCTACCATTCGTCTACGTCTACATGGGTGTATCTTTCGTACGTACTCATAAGCCGCTCGATGTTCATCTCAAACTTCGCTATCGTTACGCCCGGTCCTGTGGTCTCATCCTTCCGCTCTTCGAAGAAGAAAGAAACATATCTTAGGATAACATCTTTGATTGGCTCGGGTACAAACGTTGCATCATCACCGTAACCACAGACGTATTTGATCTTCACAGCTTCGTCTACATACTTTGTCGCTGGCCATGAGTTCACCGGTAAAACTCTGCCTCGTGCAATGTCCTGCGCTCCTGCTGTAGGAGTCATGATTCCAGCCGTGTAATAATCGGTTCCTTGCGTAAGTGTTTGTAGCACTCCGTTGGTGTCGATATACTTGACTTCTGTCACTGACTGAATCGGCGCAAAGGGTAAATCGATAGCAAACCGTGAACGCCTGTACTCTCTGTGCCTGTAATGAACAGGATAAAATCTATCCTGAACCTGCAAGCGCGTTTGGGTAATGATTGAAATTCCGAGTCTTCGTTCCACCCACTGAGTACCGGAAGTAATAAGCCTTCCTATTTCTACGTCGAAAGTGGTATCAGTTTCATGAATGCGCAGTTGTCGCTTCGCATCAGTCACACTAACGCCCTCGTAATGAGCAGGAGCCGCAAAAATGGTGCTTATGCGCATTCTACCCGTTTAGCTTTGAGGGCCTTCATATTTTCAAAGAACTTACTTCTCTCTTTTTGTGAGAGCTTGGATAGAAATGTTTCCACGTCTACCGATTCGCCGATCTCATGATTGAAGCCCCAAATATTTTCATCGCTCTTGATGTCTGCCATCAAAGGCTCGGGCGTTTCCACTGCATGAAATTTGAATCCCTTTCTCATGATCCTTCCGGCTGAATTGTTATCAAGTCCCTGATTGATTGCATCCCACAGGTGAACCGTTACCGGGCTTCCTGTTCTTTCGCACCAACCTAATGGTTCGTAGGCTCTTACCGTCTTCTCATCCAAGAAACCATTATCGCCTTCTACTATAACTGAGTCGTTACCAAATACTTGTGTATTTGCTTTGATGTGAATGTTCCCCGTGAAACATTCCAGTAACTTTTTACTCAAACATCTGCCAAGTCCTTGCGCTGTTTCTCCGTCGAAGTTTAAGGTTCGGCAATTCCCGTCAGTTGCATCGATCATTAGCAGGTCGCGGCTCCCGATAAAATCCTTTCCTTCTTTCATTGCTGGCTCATAACAATCCAGCAAATCATTAAGGATTAAATCGTCACTGCCTAACTCTATGAGGTAATCGAAATCCTTTTTTAAAACTTCCTGTACCCCCGCGTTCTTCTTCATTCCCACCGGCTTGTTCTCGTGCATCAGGTGGTCGATACCATACTTTTTACAAAGCGGGATCATTGACTCTTCGCTGATGACTGCGAAAGCGGAACATTGAAACCTTTTAGGATCGTACTTCATGAGACGGTTAAGTCCCATGAAGCACAACTCTGTAATTTCTGGCCGCTTCCAGCAGGCGAGGAAGAAGACAATACGCATTAAGTGTTTTTCAAATACTTGATTGCAGATGAGTTCAGGATACGACCGTCAGCCCTCATGAAGCCTACCCATGCGGTCTGATCTGTTTCTGCGTAACGTTCGCGCAGCGTGAGCAAGCGGTAAACGTTCACAAGACGAACGGCATATTGTTTCATGTCGCCAAACAGGATGATCTTTGCGCCCGATGTTTGAGACGATGCCATTCCCTGATTGATGAGGTAACGGAATCCGTCGATTGTCGGAGGTGCCGACACGTCGTAACCGGGTTGCCACAGGGGGCGCGCGTTTGTTGTTGCCTGACCTACTGTGAGCTTCTTCAGCGCAAGCAGGATGTTGTCATGGAACATGAAACGGCACGATGGTGAATTCCTGTAAGAAGGGTCAACCGAGTGAATCAGGTCGAGGATTTCAGGGAAAGTTACTGCCGTAGAAGACGCTGTAAATTTACCCTGTGTCGCACCTGTTACAATACCTTGCGGCTTGCTTGAGTTGTCACCAGTGGTAAAGTGTGTGTTCATGATGCGACCGAGACGCGATCCGAACATATCCGATACATAACCGGGGATGTCGATAGCTGAATCCTGAAGGAGTTCGGTCGATGCCTTTATCATTTTGGTAGAGTACTTGTAAGCCAAAAGGGTAATCTGGCCAAAAACAAGGTCTGCTGTTGATGTCGAACTGTCCGCGTTTTCTGCGAGAAGTTCACCGGTGTTGGCTGTGTCGTCGCCTGTTGGCATCGGGAGCGCGTTACCTGCATCTGTTTTGTACAGCGCGAAGGTGTTTTGCAGTTCGGCATTCGGGGCTACTGAAAACTCATCAAAGAAGGCAGAAATCATTTTGAGCGAACGAACCACGCGAGGAATGAATCCTTGGGGGATCGTATAGCCACCGGCTGTGTTGGTGGTGCTTTGTGAGCCTACGCGTTGCTCGGTGTTTCTCCAATAATCCCAACGGTCGCGATGTTGCTGGTTTTTGAAGATGGTCCTTTCCTCTTCAGTAAGGACTTCATTCACTGCGCCGGTGCCATGCACGAGTGCTGTCACGAAAGCACGTTCGAAAATATCAAGTTCGCGCTGCGCGAGGTTGTAAGTTTTCGCCTCAACCTTGCTGAGTTTTTCAACGGAACGCTTTTCGACCTTATTGAGGGTCTGTGAAATGTCCCTGCGGGTGGGCTTGAAAGAAGGATCGTACTTTTCTTCGGTGGTGTCGATGTCAGTGCCGGGAACTTTCGGACCCTGCAATTCCATGTTTTGTTCCTTACGACGGAATTCGAATTCCTTTTCTACAAGGTCGCTTTCAAGGTTCCATGCGTCCACCTGAGCCTCTTTGTCGGCGGGTACTTCCTTACCTGTGCGTTTCTCTTCATAGAGTTCGCGCATGTTCTCAATGGCCTTCATGCCCTTGTCGCGGAGTTCGCGCTCGGACAAATCTTTTAGCGGCCTGTTCTTATTTTCGTCTGCCATTTTGTTTACTGTTTAGATGTTAAATTTTCTTCTTTTATTGATGTTATAGATAAGCTTTAGTTCAGTGAGTGACATGCCGATTTGCTCAATCGCATCGGCTTTCTTCAAAGCCTTTTCAAATGATCGAGCGCCTACCGTGGTCTTAGGATAGGCTGGACGGGTCACAGGGGAAACGTCATACAATGCTTCGCCTTTCAGGAGCGTACGCACTGCGGGAATTCCTTTTGTCGCATCTCCCTTGGTCCAACTTTCTTCTTTCACAGTGAAAGCAAAAGAACTCTTGCTAATCACCTTAGCACGTACCAATTTTTGCACGTCTTGCCCGATGGTCGTATCCAGCGATCGGATTTTATATTGCAGACCGTTTTTGTCAATCATCAATTTAACGTTGACACCGTTACGGCCCAGCACTTGATTCATGTCATGATTGAAGAGGGCAACTGTTTGCTCATCGTCAATCAAACCATCGAAAAATCCGGGGTCGATCCGCTCCACCCATCCGCCGAAATCTTCTGAATCACTGTTGAACACGGCAGCATAACCGACAAGCGTATTTTCATCCAGCACTTTCGCGCCGTTTTCTTCCACCTCGTCGAATGAAAGCATCCCCGTGAAGAACCGGCGTTCTGCCCGTTCGTCAATGGCTTCGATATAATCTTTAGTGACTTCCATTTCCGTTACTTCTTCCGTCTATTTCTATCAGTTCTACTAACTCTCTCACGTTCTTTATCAGTTCGGCTTTACGCTGCGTTCCCGGTGCTGGCTTAGGCTTGGTCTGTATCGCTTCCAAATCCTTCAAGGGAGCCATATTCAACTGCAAGTAAGCATCGTCACCGCCTTCGAGGGCTGGCCTGTTTTTCATCTTGCGCCATTCGTTGGGCGTCAATCCGGCGTTCTGCACTTCCGATCTCATTAACTCAGCCTGTGCCTGACTGTCCGCCCTTTGATATGCGTCCATGTTCATTTCAAAGTACATGTTCATCTCGCGGTCCAGTGTGTAGCACTTGGTTGTATACTCGTTTTCAAACTTGTTTACAATCGGTGCTATAGTATCCTGCAAGAATGCGATTGCCTGATGTTCGATGTTGCTGAAGGTCGCCCTGCTCAGTTCCGAAAGTTTATCGAGAGGAACGCCAAACCACCGGCATATCGTAGCAACTGAAAAGTTGCCGCTCATGATAAACTCTTGGTCTGCTGGCGTCATCGATAGCGGTGTGTAGGTCACTCCAAAAGGAGAAACCACCGTACCGCCTTCTTTCTTCTTCTGCGTGAAACTCGATTTGAGTTCCGCCGCCTGAGTAGTCGTGATTTTTTGCTGAGGAATAATCAATCCTTCCGCTCTTCCTCCATCGCGCCAGAATCCTGCTCCCGTATCTCTTCGGGCAGTTTCAAGTCCCAAGTCTTCCCGGGCATATTCAATCGTTCCCTTGCCTTTTATCGGATTCTCTCCGAGGTTTGGAACGTGAATGATGTACTCCGATGAAATTGGGTTTGAGATGTCCGTGAATTCATACCACAATCGGCCTGAATAGCCTTCGGTGATAGATTTCAGTTTCGTAGGATCGAGTAATTTGAAGCCCGAGATTTCGTTCTTCGTGTACAGGATTTGCGCGAGGTGATTACCCCTGAGCAACATGTGAATAACAGCACTTTCAAAGAACTTCGCACTCGTGTAATACGGGTGCATTCTGCGCTTGAAAAGTTGGTAGCTGGTGTGGTCTGTCGCCTCTACCCTCGCCCCGTTCTCATCCCGGTATACCTTTTTTGGTAGATAGGAGATGATTCCGGAAAGGATCGCTACACAACGATAAACGGCTGAAATGGAAAGGGCAGAATCGGGAGTTATGGTTGCGCCTGATTTAGAGCGCTGCTGACCTCCGAGAATTTCACCGACAGTAAACCCGTCGATGACCTGATTTGGGTCTTCAAGATTGAAACGCCTTTCGGTGTTCCATACGTTCTTATCGAACCATGCCTGAAATCTCCCCTTCGACATTTTGAATACAAAGGGGGATAAAAGAAATGAATGCTTAGAGTGACATTGTCACGGGGCGGGGTCACCTTTTTTTAAGGCGCTTGGTGCGAGATCGCCTAAACGATTCGTAGTCAGAGTAATAGCGATTGCCGGTAAGTTTTTCGTGAAGCTGTTCGGTAGCTTCGTAGGCTTGCTTTCGGCGTGTAAATTTTCCGAGGTTATCCTCGAAGGCACGATTAAAATCCTCCGGTAGTGCCCGGACTCTCATCGCATTCTCCATGTGGTAGTTTAAAAAATGACGACCCTGCGAATATAGAAAATCAATAACTCAAACGAAACACTTTCAGAAAAATGTATAAGCCTGTCACCGTTGTTTCATGGTAGGACTGCTGGCGTGGCGTTGCTGTCGATGGCAGTTGCGGGAAGTCGGTGGTGAGATACCACTCCATTGCTCTTATTTGTAGTGGTCCCCAATCTTTGGGCCAATAGTGAAGACTGAACCCGATTTTAGGGCGCTGTATGAAATCCCAATCGAATCCCATCTTACTTAACATCTTTTTCAGGATCGCTTTGTTACCGAATTGCCGCGTATGCTCTTCTGCGCTGATCGAGCAAGCGGCCTCGACAAGTTCATGATCGAGATATGGAACGCGGACCTCTACCGAGTGGCACATTGATGCAAAGAGCATAC
>Ga0207639_10001780_pt1 | contig 14507 bp, 11 predicted proteins | sample KBSCornC32_FD_184299 | JGI IMG/M metagenome (GOLD analysis project Ga0207639, IMG submission 184299) | Corn rhizosphere microbial communities from Kellogg Biological Station, Michigan, USA - KBS Corn C3-2 (SPAdes) (version 2) | ecosystem: Host-associated > Plants > Roots > Rhizosphere > Soil ...
AGATTCTTTGCATTGGAAGTGCCTCACGAGCATTTGGCTTGTTTCCGGAGGCGGAACTGTCGCCTTCGCCGCGAACAGCGCCAACAGGTCTGCCGCCGTCGTCACTTTCGATGGCATCGCTTAGCCCTTCGAACCAATCGCCCGGTTGAACGTGTAGCGCAGCACCGAGCCTGCCGCTTCGGGGCCGGATACCGATGCCGTGGCGATCTCCGGGTAGTTGGGGGTCAACAGGTCGCGGACCTGTTCGACTGTCAGTTCTGGGCCGGGATCCGGAACGCGAACCCCGTTGTAATGGAACTCGCGTACTAGTGCTTCGGTTTTTACGCTCATCTTCATTTTCCTCATTGGGGCTTGTCAGTACTAGCTTTGGGATTGGGTACTTGGTGCTGGAACCGCAGACGCTTGTCCGGCGTATCCCGTATAGGAGGTCGCGATGGAGTCCCTTCTCAGGAACCTGAAACATGGTATGCGCAGACTTCTCCATGCGCCCACTTTCTCAATAGTTGCGATCCTGACGCTTACACTGGGAATTGGTGCGAATATTTCGATATTCAGTGTGATCCAGGCAGTTCTCTTGCACCCTGCCGGAATTACTGATCCCGAAACCCTAGCGTCCTTTCACACCAGATATACGCATCTGAATCTTCCCAATATTGGCGTATCGGTGCCTGATTTCAGGGATGCACAGTCGTTGAAGTCTATCGTTTCCTCAGCCGCTCTCAGCGATCAAGGAAGTTTCAATGCGACGCTCGGGGATCGTACGTTGCACCTGCGCTCGGCGCTCGTTACCTGGCAATGGTTTCAAGTCTTTGGGGCAGAGCCAATCCTAGGGCGTACCTTTTTGCCCGAAGAGGATCAAAAGGGCGCAGCTCACGTTGTTGTTCTGAGCTATTCCGGTTGGCAACGTTTGTTCGGAGGGCAACGCGATGCGATTGGCAAGACTTTAATCTTGGACGACCAGCCTTACCGCGTAATAGGCGTCATGAGAAGCGATTATGACTGGCCAAGGTCCACCGATCTTTGGACACCACTCGCGCTAGCTCCCGATGCGTACGCCCCCAGCGAACGTTTCAATGAGTTCTTCAATGGGGTGTTGCGGCTGAGACCTGGGGCATCCATCGCGCAGGTCAACGCAGCTTTGGCACAGAAGAACACCGATGAGATACATGGCGAAGGGACGGACAGCTACGCTCTTAGAGCAGGTTGGGGCATGTTCGCACAACCGTGGATTCAGGATGCTTCGGGCAACTTAAGAAAACCACTGATAGCGCTGTTCGCCGTCACATTGGCCATCCTGTTAATCGCTTGCGCCAATATCTCAGGCTTGATGCTGGCACGAGCCTCCCAAAGAACGCGGGAACTTGCGATTCGTACGGCGCTGGGTGCTTCGATGGCCCAGGTTGCCGGACAATTGGCAGTGGAGATTCTCCTGGTTGGCGGATTCGCAACCCTATTTGGGGTTGTCTCCGGACCTCTTTTTGGCAAACTCCTTCTCTTGTCAATTCCCCATGACCTCGGCGCTGGATTCTCCATACATAGCAACCCATTGCTGTTGCTCTGCGCAGCATTTCTCGGTTTTCTCGCTGTTCTTTTAAGTGGCTTTGCACCGGTTCTACAAAGTGTTCGACAACAGAGGTCCTTGCGCTTAACTGAGCAGGGTCGCAACTCTACGGCCGCCCCTGGGAAACAGCGCATGAGAGAGTTTTTGATCGGAAGCCAGGTAGCGATGGCTTTTACCCTATTGACCGGAACGGGATTCTTCCTGTCCAGCCTTCGTCAATTGCAAAGTGTCGATCCCGGATTTCAGGCCGGTGGAGTGCTGACCGGATACGTAGCGATGAGCAACCCGGCCTATCGAGATAACAGCGAAAAGAGGAGCGTCTTTGTACAAGATGTACTATCCAGAATTGACCAGCAACCCGGAGTGGTGGCCGCCGCTGCGGTATTCCCATTGCCCTTTGGCAACACAGTAAGCCCGTCAGGTAGTTTTGAAATCGAGAGCAGACCAACCCCTCCAGGCAACCCTGGACCGCATTGTGACAAGCGATGGGCGACCCCCGGATTTTTGGCCGCGATGAGGATACCTTTACTTCGCGGACGTTGGTTCACCGCAGAGGATCGTGCCAATACGCAGCCCGTCGCGGTCATCGATGATGTGCTCGCCCGGGCGTACTGGCCAAATGGAGACCCCATCGGTCAGAGAATTCGCTGGGGCAGTCAGCCTTGGGCCGAAATAGTCGGCGTGCTGAAACACGTGCGCCGCGACTCACTGGAGGTAGATGAAAACAAGGGTGTCGTCTATAGGCCTTTCGATCAGAACCCTGTGAGTGAAGCGGCTTTTATTGTCAGGACTACCGCCAATCCGGAGTCGTTGAAGGATGCAATGTCCGCCGCGGTACGTGCAGCGGACTCCTCTGAAGCGATCTATGACCTAGGAACTCTGGGCAGCTTGATCGACCAATCACTCACAGGACGGCAACTGTTAGTTTGGCTCTTGTCCGCATTTGGCGGGTTGGCCTTGCTTCTGGCTGCAATCGGTATCTATGGCCTGCTGAGCTACACTGCATCGGAACGGACCCCCGAGATCGGTATACGCATGGCACTGGGTGCACAGCGATCGCAGGTTGTCTTTTTGATTCTTCGAAACACTTTGGGAGTGATTGGTGTTGGTCTTCTGGCTGGGTTCTTGCTTGCCGCGGCGGGGCAAAGGCTACTTGCGCATCTGTTCACTGCGATGGACTCCGGCGTGTTGCCTTCGTTTGCCCTTGCCACACTGAGTATGTTGGGGGTAGCGGCATTTGCAGCTATCGTTCCAGCTCTCCGTTCCGCCTGTGTTGACCCGGTGATCGCGCTCAGGGGTGAGTGATGCATTCGATGACCCCGCCCTCCCGCAGTTTCCGATACAGAGTCGTTTTCCCGATCCCGAGCAGTCGGGCAGCTTCGAGCGGTTTCCGATTCGAGTGCTGGTAAGCGGCCAGGATCATCGCCCGCTCCATCTCCGCCATAGTTGGAAGGGCCCCGTTCTCTTGAACCTGGGCCAGTACGACTGGAGTTGCCGAATCCGCAGCCCGTTGCGTCAGCCGATCCGCTGCAGCCGAGATCAGTTCGCGGGCCTGTGCCAAGCTCTGAATGCATTCAGGGTCATGACGTATCACAACCTTCTCAACAACTCGCTCGACTACCTTCACGATCGGCTCGGGTAGCGCACTGCGACAACGCCGGCATTTCGCTTGATCGCTCCATTGGACAAGTTCGCAACTATGGCAACGAACCCTCTCGCGTTCCTCGTTCATGTGTCACCTCTCGTGTTCGCCAGCGCGCAGCTCACTCAAAGAGACTGAGCTGCACATTGGTCTCTGAAGCGGTCGGCCAGAGCGCGGTCTTCTTCCGCTTCTTTGCTGATGTACTCGGCTCCAACAAGCGGATGCCGAATGGTGTTGGAACCGGTGGCGCAGCCATCGGCACTGGCAGATCGAGCACGAGAACGGATTCCTGCTTCGGTTCTGGTTCCACCTCAATCGGGCGCGGCTGCACCTTCTCGCGTTCGCTGTCGAGTTCTCGCCATACGGCGTCGGCGGATTCGCCGACTCCGGCCTTCTCGACAAGTTCTCGGGCCATCGCGCTCATCAAGTCCTCGTCGGTATCAAGCGCCTGCAGCCCTTCGCCGGAGAATTTGCCCTCCATCATCAGGGCCACCAGCATCTTCTTGCCCATCAAACGGAGGCACGTCTCTTGCATAGTGCCCGAGTACGTGACAAATTTCACCCTCACCCGAAATCTCTGCCCGATGCGCCATGATCTTCTGCTTGCCTGGCGCAGCGTGTGCAAGGAGTAGCCAGTCTCGTAGAAGTAGAGGGTCGGAAAGGCCAGCAGGTCCAATCCCGTCTCGACCAGCTTGGGATGGCAGATCACTACCTCAACACCGGCCTTCAACTGCCGTTCGTACCAATCCTCCCGCTTGTCTGTTGGAACAGACGAGCGCAGGACGGCAACCCGAATGCCCTCCTGCCGCAGCACAGTCTCCAGGCGCAGCGTGACGTCCTTTTCGCCTGTGTAAGTTGCATAAATCTGGCAGCGCCGCTCTTGCCGCAGTTCCTCTTTGACGTCGGCAATCAGAGTGCGCTCCTTCGCGTAAAGAGCTTCCCGCGTGAGGTTTTCCGGTTCAGTCACTAGGAACTTCACATACTCCTTCGTCTGCGGATCGAAGGCTCGCGCCCAGATCTCGTCGAAGTCGTAGGGGTGATCGGGATAAAGAAGGAGCGTGTTGAGCAGAATGCTCATCAAGCTCTTGTTTCCGCGATGGGCTTTCATCGCGGAGCGGATATCCTCCTCAAGCTGTTCGTAGGCCCGCCGAAGTGCATCGTCCATGTCAACCGAAATGACGCTCTCGTCATATCGCGGCAGATTGTCCGAGATGTCTTCGAGCGAAAGGAAGGCGGTCGTATTCATCAGAAACTTGCCAAAGAGAAGCGGTGACGCTCCTGGCTTGCGGAGCACCCGAACCGTCTTCTTGGTAGCCCTTGAGCATGCATTGTCGGCCTCTTCCACTTTCTCAATTGTTTCGAGAACGCCGTACTGCTCCTGAAAGTCCCGTCTTCCCTGCCCTCCGTAGGCGAAGCCCTCGCGCACCATCACGCGGGGTTCCATTCGGTAGAAGATGTTGAACAGATCGTCGGCGTAGCCGCCCATTAGAGTTCCGGTGAGCGCGATCAGTCTTTGCGCAGCACGTCCGAGCACGCCAAGCCCGTTACCCTGCGCCGTGTCGCCGGCCAACTGATGCAGTTCATCCGCAATGGCGAAATCGAACCAGCCGCGCATGTAGCGCCCAATGAACTCGATTGGCGCCATGCGCTGGATGCGCGTCCGGTCAGCCTGCCAAAGCGCGGAGAAGCGGGTGGTGCCGCCGCGGGGTTCCGTCAATCTCTCCGAGACTTTGAGCTTGTCGGTAAAGTCGAGCCCCGTGAGCTTCTGCATCTCGGAGTCAAGTATGGCTATGCCGGAATCCGGGTTGATCACCCCTCCGAGATTTGGACCGGACTTTGCCTTGAGATAAACGTGCTCCCAGAAGTAGCCCAGCTTGCCTCTGTCTTTCCCGGTGATGAAGAACGCGGGTCCGGGAAAGCGCGTCCGCCACTCCTTGCGGCCCATACGCCGCAGTTCAGACAATGCGAGGCGTTTGCCCTCGTACACCGTCCGGCCTTTGCTCAACCTCACTTCGCAGATGCCGTGCGGCCGGCTTGGATCGCCGCCGTTGCGCATGTCCTCAATGAGAAAAGTGCGCGCGCGCGGAATCGTGAGCAGGACTTCGCGGGCCCACTTGTGCGTGATATGCGAGGGGCACATCACCAGCGTGGTGCTGGGACGGTCTTCTGTGAGTACATGGATGGTGCCTAAAGCCATGAAAGTCTTGCCTGCCCCGCATTCGGCGACGATGCGCGCAGCCTTGGCTTTGCGCAGATACTTGGCAGTGCCGGTAATGGCGAGCGCCTGAGCAGGAAGTGCCTTGCGCAGAAGTGCTGCGAGAGACGGAGCGACAGGGTCTTTCGGGTTCTGCAGTGGAGGATAAGTTTCGAGAATGCGCTCGGCCAATGCGGGGCCAAATTGGCGCAGGTAGTCGAAGGTCGTCTCCATGGAGATACCTCGCGAAAAATGATTTCAACAAAATGCAGGCAAGCGGTTTAGGAAAAGGCGGGAACACGGCGGCGTAAATCCGACTTCCAATTCAATTCCTACCGAGAGCCTGTCGGTCGGGAGAATCCGAATGGACCAAGTATTTACGATGGTTTGGCGGCTCGCACTCTAAGGCGTGAAAGGTTCCGTTGGATTCACTTCACCAGTTGAGATACTCTGGCTTAGAGACGCATTGGCAGTGCGCGGAGGACTGGATCAGGGAATGAGATGTGGCGCTGCCAGGCTGACAAATTCTCGAGGCGTGACGATCTTCGTATTCTTCCAGAAGGCCGGAAAGTGCTTGCGATTGCCGGTGATCAGAAAGTCGGCTCGGGCAGCGTCGGCGCACTCGACAAAGATGTTGTCGTCAGGATCGCTCGTCACCTGGATCTGACGGGATGGAGCGACCAGATGGCCGTGGCTCTTGATGAGCTGAAGTAGTTGTAAGCGCAACCCTCTCCGAATCGACAATTCAGAGCGAGCCAGAACTTCCGCGTATTCTTCGAGAATCGGAGTCGAAACATACAAGCGGCCCGGCTTTGTGATGGCCAGAAGAAATGTAGTTCGCTGAAGACCGTCGGGTTTGAGTGCCGCCGAGATCAGGACGTTGGTATCAATCACGAGGCGCAATGCAAGCATCAGCGCTTCTTCTTTTCCGATCTTGCCGTCTTGATGACTTGATCGATCTGACGCGCAGTCAGAGTAGAGGTCTTATTTCGCTTAGCCTCTTCGCCAATGATCTTGAGAATCTCCGGCTCCGGCGCGGCAAGTTTGACATAATCGCGGATATTCAGAAGAACGGCGGTTGGGGTGCCGCGCTTTTCGATGACAAGGGAGCACCGCTCGACGTCCATCCGGCGGAGGATCTTGCCAAGGTTGGTGCGCAAACTCAGTGCCGAGACTACGATCGCGCCATTCCTGCCCGTTGTTGCGTTCGGCATAAACTCTCCATTTCAACTTCTCTAACTGTACAGTTCATCCAAACCTGAGTCAACCTATTCTCTCGATTGAGATTGATGCCGGAGCAATCAGCGAATCGATCGAATATCGTGGCCAACAGATGGGATTGTTTGAATCCGAAAAGGTCAGTATCTGCGAGCGCAGGCCATGACCAATCCACTCAAGCATCTCCTCGGTCGTTGCAGAGATCAAAACAGGCTGGCAACCGATGCCGTCGAGTTCCTCGATCCTGCGCTTTTCCTCGACGATTCCGAGGATGTGATCCGCCCATGCCGGATCGGCAGGCAATCCCAGGAAACTCACCAGCGCGGCCCACGCTTCCTCGCGCCGATAGCGCAACAGGATCGTCCGCCCGGTGCTCCCATTGGTATGAAGCTCCTGGGAAACTGCTAGCAGATGACGCACGGGATGTTTTCGCTCTGGCAAAGTCACAACCCCCTTGTAGCAGGAAGCATGTTCGCCCAGAGAAACATCTTTTGTCGTGCCGTCAGGAAAGGCCAAGTTAAATGTCGCTCTTTCGTGGACTGCCGCTGTGATCGCACCCACATCCGAGTCGTTGCCGAAGACGCTGACAAGATGCGCCTGCCGATCTTCCCCAACATAACGATCGACCCGAAGGCGAATGCGTGTCGAGGCCTTTTCCGTAATGCGCACGTACTCAAGCAGCCCGAGTCGAAGGTGTGCATTCTCCATGGCCTTCACCCTCCTTCTTCGCCGGGGTCTCCGTGAGCTTGAGCACTCTCCCATCGGCATAGGCCAGACGGAGTTCGTTGGTCCAGCGTTCCCGATGATGAATGATCTCGGCGTCGCCGTCCTCTTCAACAAAGGTTGTCACATGCTTGACCGACCGCCAGCGGGCGATGTGCCGGTTCTCTCCGTCTCCGAAGACGCCATTAAGCAGTCCTGCGGTGCATAAGAGGCCAACGTGGCCGCCGTGCAACGGTGTGATGGGCCGGCCGGTGGCCACGTCGTCGTGCGGCATCAACAACGGCGCCGCCTGTCTCCATGCCCCCGAGTGCGGGAGCAGATCTTCCAAAATGTCGTAAGGCAGCCCGCGATAGTTCAGCGTCGCCTCCCCAGTCGGGGGAACGGAATAGGGTACGCATACGCCTGGCTGCAACTCCGCCAGTTCGAGATAACTCCCATAGAGGCCGATGCTGTGGAGTTGACGCTTATTGTTCTCAATCGCCGAGCCCCTGACCTCACGGCGAACGCCGAAGACGACAATTTGCCTGTACTGGACCGAATCGGGATCGGTCATGCGAAGGAAATGCAGCGAGCCAAAGTGGGAACTCAGGATGCCGATGCAGTCATGCAACCGCTCAAACGGGATCACCAGAATCAGAACTCCATCCATTCGCAACCAGCGGTAAGTGTGTTCCAGAAACACAGCCTCCATGCGACGATTCGCAATAGTACCGATTTCGGAGTCATACGGCGGATTGAGGTACAACAGCGAGAACGATTCGGGCTTTGCAATCGCGTCGAAAGTGTTCCCCTGGATGGTCTCGATGCCTTTGGAACAGGCGATGCGAGCGCGTTCGGCATCAAGTTCGACGCCATAACGCCGAACCGGAGCGTCGCTGGTGACAAGCTCGAGCGCAATTCCTTGTCCTACGCAGGGGTCGACTACTGAAGCTGGCCCAGTAAAAGAAAGCAGGGAGTGAAGTTTCACTCCCTCCGCCTCCGGTAATGGGTAGTAACCCATTTTCAGCCGCGCGACGTTCCTCATTGATTCACCTCATTTGGAGAAAGGGGGCCATCAAAGAAATGCGCCCAAGGTGAACGGCTCGTTTTGATGACCACTTTTGAACCCGATCACTTTCACAATGAAGACCGGTAGAAGGCTTGTGTGATCGCCAGATTGATCCGGTTGAGCGCTTGCCTGTTGTCAGCTGAGAACTATGGCAGGCACCGTTCTGGCTCAAGAATAAGCTGTTATTGCTGCTCATAAGGGACTGGGGTTCCGCAGCGGTCATCTTCAGGATATAACCTGAAGTTGTTGCAGCATCGGGAATTAGAAGCTGGGTTGGTTCAAAGCCATTGCAGCTCTGGGGGAACTATGAACGTCACCGGCCTGGATTTTCGGCAGACATGGCTTTGGCGCCAAGCGTTTCTGACGCCCCGCTCCGATTCGACTACCGACGAACAGGACTTTTTCAGAACACAATACATTTCGACGCGAGACCGCGCGGCCCAACTTGTCTCGCGGATCGCCGTCGACGTGCCAGGGTTGACAGTCCACGACATCAGTCATCTTGATGCGCTCTGGGACTCAGCGTCCTCCGTTGCTGAAGGCGCAGTTAGCGTCAATCCGGCTGAGGCTTTCGTGCTCGGCGCTAGTATTCTTTTACACGATGCCGGCATGAGCTTGGCCGCATACCCAGGTGGGCTCACAGAGATCAGAGAGACGATTGCTTGGAAGGATTCGGTGGCACGACTTGCGTTAGCTTCGGAAGAGCACGGGGTTGAGGTATTTGACGTCGACGATCCACCGGATTCCATTGAGCACCGAATCTTGCCGGAGGTCCTTCGTCGACTCCATGCAGAACGAGCTGAGGAGCTCGCTGAACAAGCTTGGCGAGGTCCGGATGGATCGCAGTTATATTTGGTCGAGGATCCCGAACTCCGCCGCTTTTATGGACCGACAATTGGCCGGATAGCCCATAGTCATTGGTGGTCAGTGCAAAAAATAGAACAGGAGTTTTCAGAAGACCTCGGCGCTCTTGCCAATCATACCGTGAACCGAATTGACCGGGCGAAGCTAGCATGTCTGCTGCGTGTCGCAGACGCTCTTCACATTGACAGCCGACGAGCCCCTCGATTCCTTCGCGCGATTACTAATCCAACTGGCCTTTCGGGACTACACTGGTCGTTTCAGGAGCGTTTGGCTCGACCGCACATTGAGCTGGATGCTGTCGTGTTTACAACAGGACAGCCCTTCAGACGAGAAGACGCAGAGGCATGGTGGCTGGCATATGACACCTTGAATGCTGTCGACCGTGAACTTCGGGATGTTGATTTACTTTTGCAGAGCCGCGGTCGCGAGGTCTTGAAGGCGAGACGAGTCAAGGGGGCAGGCTCGCCAGAAATGCTTGCACGATCGGTGGAAACTCGCGGTTGGCGTCCAGTCGATGCACGCCTCCAAGTGTCTGACGTCCCGCGCATCATTGAGAACCTGGGCGGATCGAAGCTCTACGGGAACGACCCCACGATAGCCCTCCGAGAACTTATTCAGAATGCGGCTGATGCAGTGCAGGCTAGACGGAGGTACCAAAAGAGACCTGATCAGTGGGGGAGCATAAGAGTTGGCCTCCGCAAGGATGCAGAGCAGATCTGGCTCTTCGTCGAAGATAACGGCATTGGAATGTCTGAACAAGTACTTACAGGGCCCCTTTTGGATTTTGGTACCTCCTTCTGGCGGTCACCCATGGCAATCGAAGAGTTCCCGGGTCTCATGGCAGCTGGCATGCACGCCATTGGTCGTTTCGGAATCGGATTCTTCTCTATCTTCATGCTCGGGCCGGTGGTGCGCGTTTATTCGCGACGTTATGACAAGGGCCAAGACACAGGCAGACTCTTGGAATTCCGCGACGGGACAAGCAGCAGGCCGATTCTTTCTCCCGTCAATGGAGAACCAGTACCGATTGATGGGGGCACTCGCGTTGAAGTCTTATTGAAAGAAGATCCGAACAAACCCGGTGGTTTTCTTTCCACCGACTCTTACTCCAAACGAACTATACCCTTGGCCAAGCTGTTGGGCGCAGTCGCGCCCAATATGGATGTAGCGATCGAAACGGTAACGGAAAAAGGAGCGCAAGGTGTAACGATTCCTGGAGATTGGCTCAAGATCAGCGACGCAAAACTCCTGAGCCGACTGCACCCGACCGCGGACAACTCTGAAGTGGACACATCCAAAAAGACCCGAGGGCTGATGCAACAGATCGCGGGCCGCAACGGCCATGTCTTTGGCCGAGCTTTCATTGCGCCTTCGCGGTTCTATTGGTCCCCGGACGGAGGTTGGGTGACCATATCAGGTCTACGCGCAACCCGACTCCAAAATGTCGAAGGCGTTTTGCTTGGTGAGGCTATCACCGCAGCCCGCGATGCCGCTCGGCCACTCGCAACGAAGGAAGCGCTCGCAGAATGGGCATCGCGGCAAGCGGAATTGATCGCAAAGTCAGTGAAGCACGAGGAGCGGCAAGCGCGGTCAGCGGAAGTTGTTCTTGAATGCGGCGGCGAAATTGGAGACCTGAAAATAGTGAAATGGGGATCAGATTGGCTGAGCAGCGGCGAATTCGAAGATCGTCTCCATTCCTCAACCGAAATCGCAATCGGGCTTGAGGGCGAGTTCGATTACGACGAGGACCAAGACGACGTCCATCCCAAGGAATTTCGTGAAGACTTTATTGGCTCGGAGGAAATCGCCTTTGTGCTCAAACACGATGGCAGTATCCTAAGCGGCAACAACTATAGATGGCCCAGTTCTATAACTGGCCATCCTAAGCCGAGCGACTCACGCGTCGCCGACTACGTAAGACAACTCGTCGAACGTGTGTGGGGAGAAAATCTTCAAGAAGATCAAGAAGACCGTGTTGTCGGAAAGGTTCGTTATTCGAAGATAACGCGAAGAGTCACAGTATTTCGCAAGGCGGAAGAAGAACAGCCCTTTTAAGGGGTATATTGACCGGTACTATGCAGCGATGAAAGAAGCAAACAGGCTCGCATCTGCGGCGTGGAAAGATGACGGATGGAAGCTTGCCCCAATGCCTGTACATCCGATTAGGCTGCAGAGATGGCTTTATCTTCCTGCCAGATGTGATGAGTCGCCTTGGCAGTCGTGTAGCCAGAAGCATTGCGGCCGAGCTCCACAGTGATGAGTTTGTCTTCAGCAAACGCAGGGCTTAACTCTAAAGCGAGATATTCGTACAATGGCCGCTCGTGAATGGCAATGATTACGCGGCGGCCTAATCGCTTTGACAACGTCCGCAACAGTGCAGCGAATTGAGAAATATGAACTTCGTCCATACTTTGCACTGGATCGTCGATTAAGAGCCATGGAAGTTTAGGATCAAGGGAAAGATGAAGCGCCAAAAAGAGGGTGAGGGCCGCAGTGTTGAGGTTCCCCGCGCTCAGCATCGTCTGGGGGTTCCCAGCTCGCTCTCCTCGTCTATGGACCGTTTCGAGCACTGCCTCCACAGTACCCGAAGATCTTCGCGGTAACGCGAAGGCCGGTACAAAGCTCTCATCAGGAGCAAGTCTAGTGAATAGATCTGCCCATAACCTGTTGAGCGATTCATTGAACACACGTTGCACAATCGAAGTTCGAATGTCCAAGACCTTCTTCGACAGGGTACGAGCGGTGTCTATTGTGCCATCAGCCCTTTCCTTTGCCTTTCGGAGACTCTCGAATTCAAGTGTGGAGTCTGCCTGTTCTTCGAGCATTGAGTCTCTTGAAGCGTGTTGCCCTTGAAGCGACTGAATTCGCGAAATCGCAGTTACGCGAAGCTCCTCAAGTGCATTGAGGGAGGCTTCCTCCTGCTCCGCAAAATCTAGAAGTAGTGAGAGTTCAATGCCAAGCGGCTGCTTAGGGAAGTTAAACTCCTTTCTGAGCTGGCTTGCAGCCTGACGCACCGTCTCGATCAACGAAGAGAGCTGATCGTTGGCCTCGCGCGCGTCCGAAAGCTTCCGAGCAGCAATTCCAGCGTTGAGGATCAGTGTCGTCGCTTGGGCAGCTTCGTCCGCAAGGCCATCGAGCCGTTGTTTCAGAATCTGTAAGCGGGCACGTTCCGTATTTGCTTCTTCAGCGGCAACCTGGGTGGACTGCGTCGCGACCAACCTATCTCGTTCGGCACTCAGAGTCGTGAGCTGAGATGAAGTTGTCGTCTTCTCCCTCGAAAGGGCCTCAAGCATCCCGGCACTCTCACTGAGAGCACTGACTTTTCCTGAGACCGACGAGACCAAGGGGATCTTTGATATTTCCGCATAGTTGCGCCCGCATACGGGGCATTCTTCCGTATGGATATGCGGAAGAAGACCAGCGAGCGCTTGGGCCAAACTTCCCGCATTCGATGCGTGCGCCAAAATCTGTTCATCAAGCCGTCGAGCTCGCTCCTCTAACCGTTCGAGTTCAGACCCGATCTGTTCGAGTCTTGACGTGACTTGTTCCTGCTTTGTGAGCAGATCCGAACAGCGACGGATCTCGGCTTCGACGGCACCCAGTGCCGCTAACCGCGACACCTCAGGGTCGGAAGAGTCAGGCGACGGAAGGCTTGGAAATGCGGGGAGGAGAGATGCAATCGTTTCGCTCAAAACCTTTCCTCGGCCCTGACGCCACTTTTCCAATTGCTGCTTGGCGGAGAGGTCGTTCGTCTCCAAACGAGTTCGTTCATCGATGCTGCTGTTCGCTTCAATCGTCGCCAGCCTCTCCTTTGCTGCCAACAGGTCACGCCTGGTTCGCGCAACACTCATTAGCTGATTTTTTGAACTCTTTGCCTCCAATTCCTTGAGCAAAACGCCACAGTCGGCGGCGATTGTGGGAACTTTCGATAGACCAAGTCTGGCAACCGCAGATTGAAGTCCCTCCGATTGGGCGGTGATGGCACTATCGATATACTTCAGGCCGCCCGTGATGCGACTCAACCTTCGCTCTATGTCCGAAATCCGGCTTTCGACATCAGAGTAAGCGGGGACGGCGTTCCTAACTCTCCGCACGTCGCCAGCATCGTGGAGGCCTTCAACGATGAATTCGATGACGTCGAGCCCTAGAAGCTCCTTAACAAAGAGAGTCAGCGGAGACGTGCTGCTTTGAGCATCCTGCCCTTGGTAAATCTCAAGCAGTTTCCCGAGAGTCGCTTGCGCCAAATAGCATCGTTCGCTGTAGGTCTTCGCCAATTCGGGGGTTAAGAGGGGCGCGCCGGCAATCAAGTTCGAAGTAACCCTCATGGACGCTTCAGTCCGACCATTGGGTAGGCCGCGGGCGATCAGGTCCAGTCGCGCATCTGCAGCATCTTTGTTTATAAGGTATTGCCTATAGCCCGCGTCGACTCGTCGCAAAGAAGGGATATCCCCCGTCAGAGCGAGCTCAATTCCAGACAGAATACTTGTCTTTCCTGTGCCGTTCTGCCCATGGATGAGAACAACCGGAGCATCCAAAGGAACTCTGACCGGGGCGTTGATGCTCCGGAAGTTGGTGAGTGTGATCGCTTCAAGTTGGGGAGTCAATTCGCCCCTCTCTTTTCCGGAATCACCAGATCTAACTCGATGATCTGATGCAGCGCCTTTTGAACCGAGGACGTGCCGAGAGGGGCCGAGCTTAACAACCGTGAGATTACAGGATCTTCAGAGCCAACTTGATTCATTATCTCCGACAGCGGATCGGCGAGTTGGTGACCTGTAGGAGGAAGTTGCAATGGCAAAAGGACTGCCAGCCAGTTCCGAAGTACGTCATCCTGATCAGTGAGCGACGAAATGCCGACAGGAAGAATTCGTGCGACTCGCGACATCGCGTCAAGTTCGGCGGCAGATGGCCTCGGTCCGATAAGGACAGCTGTAATGGGCCTTTTCGAATCAAGGGCATCCATGGCCCGGCCGATGGTCTCGATTCTGGTCTGAATCTCGCGACTCGCACTGGCGACTGTGTCTTCAACGATCACAAGGTCCGAACCCCGATCCGCGCCGACCATTACAGCAGCAACATTAAACAGCAACCCCGCAAGGCTAAAAGGAGAGTTCAGACGCCTGTAGCCAGCATCCAGCAAGAGCGATACGACCCGGTCGACCGAGTTGCTGTAGGTCAAAGCGCTACCTCCCGTTGAAAGCGCTGAGTCATCTCCGACGCTGTGGAAACCTCTTGGAGCAGAGTCGAAATGCTAACC
>Ga0207639_10001783_pt1 | contig 14498 bp, 14 predicted proteins | sample KBSCornC32_FD_184299 | JGI IMG/M metagenome (GOLD analysis project Ga0207639, IMG submission 184299) | Corn rhizosphere microbial communities from Kellogg Biological Station, Michigan, USA - KBS Corn C3-2 (SPAdes) (version 2) | ecosystem: Host-associated > Plants > Roots > Rhizosphere > Soil ...
GAGAGTATTTCAACTTCGCAGGCGACCGAGACCGACGCAATCCTTTCGAAGGGCTGAATTTTCGGGTGCTTAAGCGCTCTCGACCGCCCTTTCCCGTGGAATGGGTAGTTGCGAAGATGCTCCAAGCCCGAGGCTTGGCACCCCTCAATCCGGAAGCGCGCGGCATTTGCCTTGTAATGGTCGAGACGGGAGCGCGACCGAGCGAAATATGCAACCTGCGGCCGGAGGCTATTCGCTTAGATGTGCCGGTGCCCCACATCCGCATCGAGCCAAGCACAGACCCCGATGATCCGCGAGAGATCAAGACCGCATCTTCAGTGCGCGAGATACCCCTTGTCGGTGTCGCTCTTGCCGTCCTGCAGCGATATCCCGAAGGCTTTCCCCGTTATCGAAACAGGGAGCGCACGCTGTCCAATACACTAAATAAGTCGTTTAGGCTGGCGGGCTTGCTACCCACCCCCGAGCATTCTGTCTACTCGCTGCGGCACACGTTCGAAGATCGCATGAAAGTCGGAGGAGTCGACGAGGAGTTACGCCGCATCTTGATGGGGCACTCTATCGACCGCCCACGATATGGGGCGGGGGGGACGCTCGAATGGCGGCAGAAGGCCCTACTAGCAATCGCACTTCCGTTCGATCCCTCCATAGTTTGATAGCGTATTTAGACAATCAAGGCCTCCACGCCCCCCTTGCTAAGCGGTAAGATTGCCCGCATCGGGAGAATCAGCTTCAAGTTCCGCACAATCCTCATGGAGATTTCATTCGCGACAGAGGCTTTGAAGGAGATCTGCCTCCGAAGAAAGCTACCGACAGATAGTCCACCACCGGATGTACTGAGCGCGATGCATACGCTATATTTGGCGCTGAGAAGCGCCGAAACTATTGGGGAACTTCCTCTCAAGCCGGCAGTTCAAAGAGAAGGGAACGGATTAGTCGAGTGGATGTTTGATCTCGCGGATGGTTACATGGCGGTGCTACGGCCCAACCATCAAAAGCCACCGGCAGTTGAAGAAGTCTACAGGGTGCTGCTCGTTGATATCGAAGGGCCAAAATGACTGACGACAGCTCCCTGCCAGATTGGATATCGCCGCCCGGTAGCATTATCTCCGCGATACTCGCTATCAACAAAATTGCGCTCGACGAATTTGCGCAAAGGCTGAGCATTTCAACGCGTAGTGCCCGCGGTGTTCTCGAAGGCACCGTGCAAATTGACGAGCCCATCGCGGCTCGCCTTCCCGAAGTCGTGGGTTCGACCTCGGCCTTCTGGCTAAGATGCGAGGCAACCTATCAGGCGGACCGGCGACGCAACTTCGCCTCCTATGTTGACGAGGAGGTCACCTCATGGATGGCAAATCTACCTATCAAGGAGATGGCCAGCTGGGGCTGGATTCGCGTTGAGAAGGATCCGGTTGAGCAGGCTGCCGCGTGCTTCGACTTCTTTGGAGTCACTAGCCTCGAGGACTGGAAGCGCAGACAGGCGACACTCCTCTCTGAAGTCAACTTCAGGACGTCGATCGCGTTCAGCTCGAACCCGAACGCGACGTCTGCTTGGCTGAGAAAGGCCGAGGGTGAGGCAGACGATATCCGATGCGAGCCTTGGAGTGCGGCAGCACTTGAGCATCGGTTGGAGGAGATGCGGGCGCTATCGCGCGATCGTCATCCTACTCGCTTCGTACCTCGCTTGCGGGAACTATGCGCAGAATGCGGGGTCGCCCTAGTTTTGGCGCCGGCTCCCCAAGGTTGCCGGGCGAGTGGGGCTACCCGTTTTGTTAGCGGCCGCAAGGCAATGATCCTGCTGAGTTTTAGGTACTTTGCCGATGACCATTTCTGGTTCACATTCTTCCACGAAGCAGGGCATCTTTTGCAGCACGCTACGGAGGAGCTCTTCTTGGAGGAGGACGGTGGCGAGGTCGATGACAAAGAGCGCGAGGCGAACGAGTTTGCTCAGCGTACATTGATCCCGCCGGACAAGGTCGGAGAAATGCTAGACCTCGCGCCTCGGTATGCCGACTACATCGAGTTCGCGCGAGAGATCGGAATAGCGCCGGGTATCGTAGTTGGGCAAATGCAGAGGCTCGGCCGACTGCCGTACGCGTGGCTCAATAGGCTGAAGCGGCGCTTGGAGTGGGACGCTCTATATCAGCAAGGGCTCCTCAACCCCTGAAATGCCTGTATTCCAGCGGACTCTTCTGCCAATTGCAAACGGCGTCTTCGAACTCTTGCATCCCGACACCGATATGATCGGCGATGTCCACAGCTGCCGCGTCGGCTTGAGCTCTCGATAACGACCCGTCTCGCTCGCCAGTTAGCAGGAGCCTTATGCCCTGGTATGGTCCGGTGGCGTTGTCGCCGATAAAGGCTGAGCCAGGGCTGATCGGAGCGATGCCCAATTTCGACAGCATCGTCAGAAAATCAAATTTCGCCAACCGACCAAATCGACGGACGGAGCGCAGGCTCTTGTAGAGTAGGTCGAAGACTTCCTCAGGGTTCTGGCCAGTGCGCTGATGGGCCGCGCGGATGAGCCCATCAAACGAACCTTCGCTTCGCATCCATGCCACAAAGCTTTCGACCACGCTCCCGGTCCCATTGGTCGAGTGGGCATGTAGACTTTCGTACTTGCGGTGGTTGCTGAAACGGAATGAAGCAAGCGCTCCCCCTTGCTCCTCAAGCCAAGACCGAAACCCGGGAACGTCTGCCGAAACAGCCGCCCAATCCCAGTTTCCCTGTTCGCCAGCGCGGCCGTAGACCCGCCTGGCAAGCTCCCATCCGTCCTTGCCATGTTTTCCAAAGTGCACCGCAAGAAACACCAGCCATACGGCGTCATCGGTGTTCCGCTGCCGAGACTGCACCACAGCCGCCTTTAGCGGATCAAACCGGCTCGATGTTGGATCGATGACCGCGGGATTGTGAGCGATCATCGCTAGCCGCTTCACATATTCCACTCGCCTGATGCTGTCGATGAACTGGCGAACCAAGCAATCCAACGCGCCCGGTGCCTCTACGCCTGGTAGCGGACGAATGGTGTGAGAGTAGCCGAGAATGGAGGCAGCAAGCTGTGCCCCGATCGCGTGCCGGTGTCGTCTCGGTACCGCAGTCGCATCGATCATGCTCGTCCTATCGCGTCTTGCAGGAAGGTACCAAAGGCATGCGAATGCATACCCGCCCTGATCTCGATTAGTCGTGCCTTGTTATGCTGTTCTCTCTTGGCTTCGAGCAAGCTGGCCAAATCCTGCCAATAATTGTTGACCCCGTCAGGGCTTGGAGCATCCTGCCCAATCCTGATCGCCCTTTCGGCTTGCATAAGCCATTCTAGGTCGGTGGCAGGGTCTTTTACGGGCATCGGATCCATTGGGACGGTATCGGCCACGCCGCTCTCCAGATAGCGCGCGGCTCGTTGCTCGTCTGATTCGTAAAGGTGAAAGCTACCCACATGATGGGTGTAGCTTCCCAATTCTAACTTGGCCGTTCGAGCCAATATTTCTTGGATCATTGTGAACGCGAAAATGTCATGAGCCATTCCCATGTAAAGGTCGTTTGAGCGCATCTGAGCGACTGCGTGTAATTTTCCAGAACGTGGCAAGAACTGCAGGGAGCAGGTGCAGGGGGTATCATAACGGTTATGATGGTCATCTTCGCGATAGATGGCGAGGACAGCGTTTCTGGTGTCGTTTTTTCGGATGGCTTGAATGATGTAAGGCATCTGCACCGCGATCCTCGGGCCGTATGCCGCCTCCGATACCTGTACATCTGCAGGAACGCCGCACCTCTCCCTGTAGTGGGGGATGTAGTATTCGATGTCGTCGAAGCGATCTGAGCCCGAAAGATACCAAAGGGTCTCGCCAAGTGCGCTATACAAAACACTTCGCGCCTCAGTTCTACTAAACCGCGCCCGGGGATTTGACAGGGCCAACGAGGCGCCCACCAGTTCGCGGGCGGGGCCTTTAGTTGGGCGAATGCGTTCTCCCTGATGGAGGATGAGTTCAATGCCCTGGCGGAGCAGGTCGTCGAAAGTTTCGCCCTGAATGAACACAGCGGCCCCCAGGCAGTGCGCTCTCGTTCTTTGGAGAGGTGTATCGAGCTGCGACCCAAACGCAAGCCAAGTGAGACTTACAACTCTAGCTTTTGGTCGGTGACTAGCCGTAGTCCCTAGCAAATCCCCTTTGGCCAGTGTGCCACAAAGTGTGCCCCAAAACGACTGCGATTTGGAGGTGCAGGCTCGAAAAGGTGTTAAAATACAAGTGGTGCGCTAAAAACGTGATCCGTCTCGACCGCACCATCTCCCTCACACGGGAAAGCCGTTTCGTCGGGCAGGTAGCTAGGGCTGCCCGCGCGGCGATTGCGCTTGTCGCGGCGCCTTGGGCTGCTCTCGTCCCGCTAGGTGCCGCGTCGGCTATCCCTTCTTCGTCTGGTCCTCGTAGACCCCGATGATCAGCAACCATGCTCCCGAAATCAGGAAGGCGAAGAGGACGATCGTCGCGACGGCGGCGACGGTGAACCCCGCGCTGTAGCCGAGGGTGATCAGCGCCGCCCCGACGACCTCGGCGACGTAGCACACAGTGCCGCCGCCGAGCCGGGGCCAGTTCAGACCGATCGAGCTCATGCCAGCCCTGAGGGCAACGACGTAGCCGCGGATGAAGATGAACGTCGCGATGAGCCGGAGCACCAGCCACTCGATCCCGAGCGCCTGCACCGGCTGATCGGCGATCAGCGCGAGGCCGCAGGCCATGAAGATCGCGCTGAAGCCCGAGAGCATGTTGATCGCCCGGTTCTTGTGCGTCGAATTCCGCACGATCGCTTCGGGGTTGATCGACATGGCGACGAAGATCAAACCGGCGAGCGCCGCCGCGCCGCTGCCGACCATCACAAAGAAATTATCCATTCGGATGTCCGAGCCCCCATCGCCCCGAGCCGCGCACGCGGCCGCCCCGGCGCTGAAGATGCCACATTTCTTGGCGCTTTGGGTACGGCTGCGCCGGGCGCTTCACCGCAGGCCGCCTGCGACAAAGTTGCGGAAGACGCTGCCAAGATGCCACCGCAATTGATCGTTCAATGCTAGGCTCAAAGGCGGTGCGGCCGAATGAGCGCGCCGCGACGGAATCGAATTTTGGACGTCACAGCGAAACGACAGGCGGCCCTGTTTGTGGCCATCGGCCTCCTTGCGGCAGGGGTCGGCGTCACCTCGGCGCTGGCCAGCGGCTGGGGCCGCGATGCGCTGCGCGAGGTCGTCAGCGCCTGCATCGTCGCCAAGTCGACGCTCAGCGTCAGCTTCCCCTGCACCGACGTGCAGCTCGGCAAGCCCGGCACCGACGGCTATGCGCTCATCCGCTCGCCCGGCTTTGCCAGCGAGTTTTTGGTGACGCCCTTGGCGCCGCTCGACGGGATCGGCAGCCCCGAGCTCCAGACCGATGCCGCAACGCGCCTTTGGGCAGCCGCCTGGGACGCCCGCAGCGACGTTGCCGCCGCGCTGTCGAAGCCGCTCGGCCGCACGCAGGTGGGCCTTGCCGTGAACGGGGCCGGCACCCGCACGCAGGACCATTTCCACATCCATATCGACTGCGTCCGCCAGACGGTGCGCAAGGCGCTCGACGCCCGCGCCGCCAAGATCACCAACCAGTGGACGAAATTTCCCTCGCGCATCGTCGGCGATTCCTACTGGGTGCGGGCGATCCCCGGCAGCGATCTCGACAACGTCAATGTGGCGCGGCTCGTCGCCGACTCGCCGCAGGCGGATGGGCCCATGCCGCTCGATGGCGCGACGGTTGCGGTGATCGGCTCGACCCTCGCCGACGGCTCGGATGGCTTCTATGTCCTCGCCAACTGGTCGAACGCTTCGGCAGAACACGTGCTCGACCATCAGTGCCGGGGAGTCTAGAACCTCCGGCGACAGTGGGAGGTTTTTGATGCGCATTGCCAATTCGGAGCTCACGGTCGAGATCGCGCCGCTCGGCGCCGAGCTGCAATCGATCACCTCCGCCAATGGCGACAACTGGCTCTGGCACGGCGATCCCGCCTGGTGGAGCGGCCGGGCGCCGCTGCTCTTCCCGGTGGTCGGCAAGAGCCCCGATGGCGCCGTCACCATCGAAGGCAAGCGCTACCCCATGTTGCCGCACGGCTTCGCCCGCCGCTCGGTCTTCGACGTGGCACAGGAGCGGCCCGAGCAGGTCACGTTGATGCTGCGCGCCTCGGACGAGACCCGGCAAAGCTTCCCGTTCGAGTTCTTCCTTTCGGTGACACACGCGCTCGCCGGCCGCACCCTCACCACGACAGTGGAAGTGGGCAACCTCGACGTCCGTGACATGCCCTTCGGCTTCGGCTTCCACCCGGCTTTCGTCTGGCCGCTGCCGGGCGGGGAGGACCAGCGCCACTACCTGAAGCTCCGCACCGCCGATGAGCCGCGGTTCCTCGAGCTCGATGCCGATGGCCTGATCCTGCCGGACGTCCATGCCTCGCCCTTCACAAAGGGCGAGATGACGCTCGAGCACGCGCTCTTCGGCAACGATGCGCTGCTCTTCCCGTTCGGCGTCGACGATGGCATCCGCTACGCGGCGGAGGGCGGCAGTTCGGTCGAGCTGTCGTGGACGAACCTGCCGAACTTTGCCGTCTGGCAGAAGCAGGGGGCGCCCTACATCTGCCTCGAGCCCTGGCACGGCATGGCGGCCCGGAAGGGCGCAGGCGATGCCATCACGGCGCGGACCGGCACGGTGACGCTCGCGGCCAACGCCACCACCAATTTCACGCTCAGCGTCACCTTCAACCGCGCCTGAAAAGGAAGAGGCGCCCCGTGGAGTAACGGAGCGCCCCAAACGAAGAGCAAGAAGCGGGGAGAGGCTTACTTGGTCTTCGTGGTCGTCGTGGTGGTTGCGGCCGCAGCGGCGGCGGCGACCTTCTCCGGCTTCTTCGGGGCCTTGAAGCCTTCAGCCGTCGCGTCGGTCTCGCACATATAGGCGCCGTTCTTGGTCTTGCCGTAGGTCGCGGTGCCCTTGAGGTGGAAGATCTTCGAGGAGATGTTCGCCCAGACGACGGTGTCGGTCGGGCAGCTCTTGGTCGCATCCGCCTCGGTCTTGAAGCGCTTCGGATCCGGGGTCGCCGCCATCTTCATGGTCGGCTTCATCGTACCGGCAGTAGCAGCCTTGGTGGTCGTCGTGGTGGCGGCGAACGTGGCCGGCGCGAGCGAGACTGCCGAGAGCGCAACGACAGCGGCGAGAGAGACGAGTTTGAGGTTCATGTTACCCCTCCTTCATGATCGGAGGAGTTTTCGTTAGGCGAGTCCGTTTGTCATTGCGACGTGGCCAAACGCCGCCTGCGACGTATCCGCGCAACGCCGAAAATGCCGCTAAGCGACTGAAGCCGAAGCGATACTTTTCTTCCACGCCACCCAGAGCTCGAGCAGGGCGGCAAGCGATATCGCGCCCGCCGAGATGCCGTTGAAAACGACGGCAAGAAAGACGTTGGGCGTCGGGGCGAAGAATACGGCGGCCGGCACCACCATGGCGAGCGCCGCGATCAGCAGCGGCGGGGCAGGGAGGGCAAACGGCAGCGAGGTTGCGATCTTGAGGCCATAGGCGCCGGCGAGCACGGCGCCCAGCGTCGCACCGGCGACGATCGGCAGCGATGCAGCGCCAAAAGTCAGGCTCGCCGCGAAGGCGAGGGCGTTGAAGGAGACGCAGTCGACCACCGCGAGAAGCGCGAGCTGGCGGAGGTTCATCTGGAGGTGTGCCGGCGTCGTCGAGATGTTCTGGGTCAGCGCGCGCAGCATCGAGAACAGCGTGACGAGCGGCGCCGTCAACAGGAATTCGGGTCGCAGCGCCGGGGCGACGATGATCTCGGCGATCGGCCGCAAGCCCACATAGACCGCGGCAGCCGAGACCAGCGACAGCGTCGCCATCAGCGCATAGAACCGTCCGAGATGGTTGGCGAAATCCGCGGCCTTGCGGTCATAGGCGGCAACCACGTCCGGATACTCGACCGTCTGCAGCGCCGCGATCACCATGATGAAGGGTCGCTGCAGCAGGTCGAGGGCAAGCAGCACGCCGGCCGCGGCTTCCTTGCCGAGCGAGGTCGTGAGGATCAGCTTGAGGCCGAGCGGCGACAGCAGCCCCAGCACCGCCATGCCGGCCGAAACGCCGCCATAGCGGGCGTGCTCGCGCATCATCTGCGGGCGGGCACGGCCGGTCGAGCTGTGGGCGCCGCGCTCGCCGAACACGGCGATAGCGGCGTAGCCGAGATAGGCGGCGAGAAGGCCGCCGACCGCGCCGGTCACGTCGCGCGTCGCAAAGGCCCCGGCCAGCGTGCCGACCGCCACCATGCTGGCCCGAAACCCGTTGAGCCAAGAGAAGGCGGTAAAACGCTTGCCGAAGCGGACGACGGAGAGATGGAGGTCGGAGCCGCCCTGGCCGGCCGAGATCGCCCCGCCAATCAGCGCCAGCGCCGGCGGGACGCCAAACGGAATGGCCGCGGCGCCGGCAAGCAGGCAGACGAAGCCGCAGGCAACGCCCTCGACGAGGAGCGTCCGCCGCTGGTCGCGCTCGGTTCCCGGCGTTTGCCCTGGATAGAACCGCGAGCAGGCAAAGCGCAGCCATTCGAACGCCGCGACCGCACCCACCTGCGTGACGGCGATGAACACCGAGTAGGTAGCGTAATCGACGGGATCGAGGATGCGTGCGACCGCCATCAGCAGGCCAAAGGCCAGCGCCGACTGGTAGAAATAAGCGCCCATCGCAAAGAGCTTTGCCACGGCGGTCGGCGGGCCTCACGCAGGATACTGAGCGGCCGATCCTAGGGGCCGCGGCATAAGGCGCGGTTAATCTGCAACATCAATGGCGCGGCATCGGCGGTTGAAGGCGGGGCGGAATTCCCATATCAGGCGTGCAATTCCGGAGATTTCGACGTGCTTCAGACCAGCCCCGACCGGCAGGCCTCGGCCCTGCAACCGTTCCAGCTTCGGCGGACGTTTGCGATCATTTCGCACCCCGACGCCGGCAAGACGACGCTGACCGAAAAGCTGCTCGCCGCCTCGGGCGCCATCCAGCAGGCGGGCGCGGTGCGGGCCCGAAAGGACCGTCGCTCGACCCGCTCCGACTGGATGGAGATCGAGCAGCAGCGCGGCATCTCGATTTCCTCCTCGGTGATGACCTTCGAGCACGATGGGCTGACCTTCAACCTCCTCGATACGCCCGGCCACTCCGACTTTTCCGAAGACACCTACCGCACCCTGACTGCCGTCGACTCGGCCGTCATGGTGATCGACGCCGCCAAGGGCATCGAAGCCCAGACGCTGAAACTCTTCGAAGTCTGCCGGCTGCGCGATATCCCGATCGTCACCTTCATCAACAAGGTCGACCGCGAAGGCCGCGATCCCCTGTCGCTGCTCGATGAGATTGCCTCGACCCTGGCGCTCGACGTGACGCCGGTGGTCTGGCCGCTCGGCATGGGCGTCGATTTCCGCGGCACGGTTGATCTCGCTACCTCGCGCGTGCTCTCGCCGACGGGCGAGCTGATCCGCGGCTTCACCAGCCTCGACGACCTGCTGCTCGACGATGCGCTGACGGCCGATCCGGTGATCAAGGCGAGCCTCGAAAACCTCGAGCTGGTGCGTGCCGGTCTGCCGGAATTCGACCTCGAGATCTTTCTCGCCGGGCATCTGACCCCGGTTGTCTTCGGTTCGGCCCTCAAGGACGTGAGCGTCCCTGAACTGCTGCGCGCCCTCGGCACCTGGGCGCCGGAGCCGCGGCCGCAGCCGGCCGATCCTGCGCCGATTTTCCCCGAGAACGGCAAGGTCGCGGGGTTCGTCTTCAAGGTGCAGGCCAACATGGACGCCAACCACCGCGACCGCGTGGCGTTCGTCCGGCTGGCTTCCGGCACCTTCAAGCGCGGCATGAAGCTCCGCAACATGCGCACGGCCAAGGAGCTGACCGTCGCCAACCCGATGTTCTTCTTCGGCCACAACCGCGAGACGGCCGACGAGGCCGTGGCCGGCGACATCGTCGGCATCCCCAACCACGGTACGCTGTCAGTCGGCGACACGCTGCTCGACGGGCTCGGCCCGCTCAAGGTCACCGGCATCCCGAATTTTGCCCCGGAAATCATCCGGCGAGTCCGCCTCACCGACCCGATGAAGTCGAAGCAGCTCGGCAAGGCTCTGTCCGACCTCGCGGAGGAGGGCGTCGCGCAGGTCTTCCGCCGCATGATCGGCGCCGACTGGATCGTCGGCGTCGTCGGGCAGCTCCAGCTCGAGGTGCTCGCCTCGCGCATCAACAGCGAATACGGCGTGCCGATCTCGTTCGAGAGCGTCGGCTACGAGATGGCGCGCTGGGTAAAGGCCGAGGACAAGAACGAGCTCAAGCGCTTCGTCGACGCCAACCGGTCGGTGCTTGCCGAGGACAAGGATGGCGAGCCGATCTACCTCGCGCAGAGCAGCTGGTACCTGCAGCGCATGCAGAAGGACTGGCCAAAAATCCAGTTCTTCGCGACGAAAGAGCGGGCCTAGCTGAGCCCTATCGCCATCGCCTTGTAAGCGACGAGCGCCGGGATCATCAGCAGCGCCACCAATGCCGCCGAGCGGTAGCGGCCGGCGAAGTAGAGCAGGGTGGAGACCGCCGCGAACGCCAGCGCCGCAAGGCCGCCGCCGACCCACGCCGCGGCCATGTCGGCGGTGAAGTGCGCGCCCTGCTCGACATGGAGGCGCAGGATTTCGGCGAGCGAGCGGGCGGCCGCGAGAAGCTCGATCAGGATCGCGGTTTGCGCCAGGCGGTGGGCGGTGAGCTGACGGAAGAGCCCAACGGAAAAGCTGGTCACCAAAACCTCCTATTCCAGACTGATGAGTTGCGGCAGGCGCTCGAAGACTTCGTCGAAGATGGCGCGGAGCGATGAGGGGCCCGGTGTCCGCAGCCACTCCTCGGCGGTCACCTCGAACACCGACGTCAGCGTCGCGGCGAGAATTTCGGCATTGAAGCGGCTGCCGATGAACGGCGACTCCATCAGCATGTTGGCAAGGTCGCGGCGCATCCGGGTCATGCCGGCGGCGCTCGCCGCACGCAGCCCCGCGGTGCTCAGCGTCAGCCGTGAGCGCTGGCGGATGCGGGCGGCATCGTCGGCGTAGATGATGTCGAAGACTTCGATGAGGCCGTGCCGCACTGCGGCCAGCGGTGGCTCCACCGCAAGGCGCTGGCGGATCGCCGCATAGATCTGGGGATCGTACTCGTCCCACAGCACCAGCTGCTCCTTGGTGCCGAACTGCCGGTAGACGGTCGGCGGCGAAACCTCCGCCGCCGCCGCGATATCCTCGACCGTCACCGCGTCGAACCCGTGCTTCTCGAACAGCTCGAGCGCGGCCGTCTGTATCTGGCGCATGGACCGGAGCCGCCGCGGCGGGACGTCGATGGGCGGCAACAATGTGATAGTGTCTCTCATATTGAGAGTGACTATCATTTCGGCCGCGATATCGTCAACAGTCGAAAGGCGCCCTTCGGACGGGCGCCGGGGCTAGGCCGTCGGCCGCAAACTTGCCGCCAGCTTCTTCGGCGCCCGGAACCGCCACGCATCGGTCAGCCGTTGCGTCAGCTCCTCGTCCGAGATGGCGCTCATCCGGATCAGCAGCCACGTGGTGCCCTTGTAGTGGTCGGTCTCGTGGTAAATCTCCGGCGCCACCTGCAGCAGCATCTCCTTGAGATCCGGCGGCAGCGGCATCGACGCATCCCCGTCACCGCGGTTACCGACGAACTGCTTGCCTGCGACCTTAAGCGATGGCTTGCCGTAACTCGTGCCCAGTTCGACCTCGGGCAGGGCGGCTGCCGTCGCCAGGCGGTGGCACCGGGTGACGACATCTTCGAGATTGCTGGTCACAGCTGACGGTAGATCGCTCGCGGCATGGGCAGGTTCTCGTAGTAGAGGCCGCGATTGCCGAGAATGGCCGGATCGCCGTTCTGGAGGCGGTGAAGCTCTTCCTCGGAGGACACCTTGAGGATGCCCATGCCCCATCCGCCCTGCGGATCGGCGACGGGACCGAAGATCAGCATCTTGCCCTCGTCCTGGAGGCCGCGCCAATAGACCTGGTGGCGGAACATCATCTCGCGCTCCTCGGCCGACATGTCCTGCATGAAGCTCGGCCGCTGGCTGCGCAGCCGCGCGAGGTAATACTTCGGCTCGTCGGCGACGGGTTTGGTGAGGTCAGCCGAGAGCCAGCCCAGCACCATGATCCAGCCGTCCGAATGGCCCTGGCAGCTTTCGGGATGGCCCCGGAACCCTTCGTGGCGGACGACGAGGCGTGTGCCTCCGTCGATGGCGGAAAGCTGGTAGCGGAGCGTCGTCTTGGCGTCCAGCTGCCAGCTCGGCTCCCACGTCTGGACGATGCGCCACGGGGGGTCGATCTCGATGAACTCGCCCTCGACGTGGAACGGTACGCCGTCCGCGCCCTTGCCGTCGGCTCGATAGCGGCCGCCCACGCGGAAATCCGTGGCCCAGCGGTCGGTTGTGTAGACCCCGGGCGCCCCCCACCAGCGGGTGATCTCGTTTCCGTCCGACAGCGCCGCGAAGACCCGGTCGGGAGGAACCATGATGTCGACGGAGGCGAGAATCGTCCCCTCGGTTACGTCGGCGATGGCGCGCGCGGCGCCTGTGGTGCTGCTCATGTTTCCTCCAGATACGTCTTCAGGCGATTGAGATTGTCCTGCCAGAGGCCGCGATAGCCGCCGATCCAGTCGTCGACCTGCCGCAGCGCCGCCGGCTCGATCCGATAGATGCGCTCCCGCCCCGAGCGCTGTTCCGAGACCACCTGGGCCTCGTGCAGGATGCGCAGGTGCTTCGAGATGGCCGGACGGCTCTGCGCGAAATCGGCGGCGAGCGTATTGACCGCCGCGGGGCCGCTGGCCCGGAGGCGCGCAAGGATGGCCCGCCGGGTGGGGTCTGCGATGGCGCTGAAGACGTCGGTGCTGGCCGTGCGACGATGCATAATGCGTAACCTTTCGGATACGCATCCGACAACAACAGGCTCTCGGCTGTCAAGCCTGACTGCGGCCTCAGTCGGCGCGGTTCAGCGTGCCGAGGCCCACGTCGTTCAGAAAATCGATGGTAACTGCCGTTGCCTTGCCCTCCGGCCCCATCGCGAATTTGACGGCTGAGGGAACGTCGGGCGTCTCGGGCGATGCGCGGACCACGAAGATGTCGCGGTCGAAGTGCGTCATCGGAAAAGTCTTCGCGCCGTTGGGTCCAACGACCAGCGCAAGACCGCCACTGGCCGCGATGACCTTGGCGTCGCCGATATAGTCATTGGCGTAGTGGCCGACATAGGCGGCGTCAGGCAGGGCGGGCGTCGCGCTGGCGGGCGGTTTGCCATAGGTCGCGATGGCGGCGTCGTTCGCCGGGCCGAAGATGCTGTCATAGAGCGCGTTCCACGGCCCCACCCAATCCTTCTCCAACTTTCCGTCGAAGGCGAGGTCGGCGAAGTCGTCGGCCAGCCCCTCGGGCACGCCGCTGGGGAATCCGTTGCCCAGCAGAACGATGCCGAGCTTGGCCTCCGGGAACAGCGCGACCTGCGTGCGCGCACCGGTGCTGAAAGCGCCGGCGTGCGTCCAGCTCTGGCCGTGCCGCCCCAGTTCGACGTTCCAGCCAAGGCCGTAGAATGAGAGGCCGCCGCTGACCGGATTGAGGCCCCGCGACATCAGCGGCGCATGCGTCGCATCGAGGGCGGCCTTGGAGATGAGCTGCTTTCCGTCGAGCATCCCGTCGGCGAGCTGAAGCTCCATCCATTTGGCGAGATCGCGCGCGGTCGAGCTCACGCCCCCGGCAACGGTCTGCGGGTCGGCGTTGCGCTGCACCAGCGATTTCCAGGTGCCGTCGATCTTGACGTGGAGGGCCGCGCGATCGCCGTGCTTGAGGAAGTCCGCATAGCGCGAGCTCGTCGAGGTCATGCCGAGCGGCTTGTAGAGCTTTTCCTCAGCGACGGTCTCCCACGGCTTGCCGGTCGGCATCGCCGCCGCGACGCCGCCCTCGGTCATGGCAAAATTGCTGTAGGAATAGCCGGCGCGAAAGCTCGAGCTGGCCGAAACGAAGCGCAGCCGATGGAGGATCGTCGCGCGGTCGAAGCCTAGCTCCTCAAGCTCGTTGCCGGCCGCGCCGGGGAGGCCGCTGCGATGGTTGAACATGTCGCGAAGGGTCGCTTCGGCCGTCGGATAGTCGTCGTGCAGCCGGAAGCCCGGGTCGAGGTCGGCGACCTTGCTGTCCCAGCCGACGATGCCGTCGCTGACCAGGGCCGCCATGACGGTCGATGAAATGGGCTTCGAGAGCGAGGCGACCTGGAAGACCGTGTCGCCGTCGACCTTCTCGGGGCTCCCCACCTTCCGGACGCCAAAGCCCTTGAGGTAGACCATCTCCCCGTCATAGACGACGGCGATCGCAAGGCTGCGCGGTAGGCGTCGCTGTCGGCCGCGGACGTGGAGCGGGCGCTCCAGCAGTTCGACCACCGGCGCAATCACGTAGGCCAGAAACATCGCGAGGACCAGGAC
>Ga0207639_10001785_pt1 | contig 14494 bp, 8 predicted proteins | sample KBSCornC32_FD_184299 | JGI IMG/M metagenome (GOLD analysis project Ga0207639, IMG submission 184299) | Corn rhizosphere microbial communities from Kellogg Biological Station, Michigan, USA - KBS Corn C3-2 (SPAdes) (version 2) | ecosystem: Host-associated > Plants > Roots > Rhizosphere > Soil ...
CAGGTCTCTTCGGCATGTAACAAAAGGGGTCTGAAAAACGACCCGCCAAACCCCACAAAACAAACGGCCGGATCTCATCGATCCGGCCGTGTCAAAACGTATACCTTCAGGCACACCTCAACTACTTGGCAGTGGCCTCCGGGGACTTGTCCGTAGAAGCGACTATTCGGCCAAATGGATGATCGCCATTAAAGCGCGCTCAATCGTATTGGTGCATACTGATCCGTTTCAGGGGACCTAAGGGGTGGCCCAGCGGAGCAGAGTTAATGCGATACTCAACGGAACGTAACGCGACGGGTCCTACGGGCAGCCTATCGTTCCCCCAATGCGAGCCGCTCCCGCAAGCATCTGCGCTGACTGTGCAGCAGTGAGTTGCTTAAGATTCTGCGATTGCACATGACTGATGAAGAGTGAAAGATCGTTGCATGCCTGCACAGTGCCAGTCCCTTGAAGATCAATCGAGACTTGCTGCAATTGACTGTCGAAGCTCAGCGCCGCTCCCGCCGGACTCAGGTTAAAGCTATTGATCGTCGTTATCAAGCTCGTAATCTGAGTTCCCGGTGTCGCCGTCTGCTGGCTGGCAGAAGCCGCAATGTAGTTCGCATCTGCCGGCCATGAAGCAGTCAGCTGGCAGGTTCCACTGTTGCTGGTCATGGTGACCATGTTCCCAGTGATCGAACACGCACCCGTCGCAGTAAACGTTGGGACTGCGGTTGAAGTGGTGGTTGCCGACACCGCAAACTTTGCACCCTTTGCCGCCGCCGCCGGTGCTCCCGTAAAGGTGACTGTTGGCTTGGCCTTGCCGATAACGAGAGTGCCACTGATGCTTCCACTGTAGTTCGGATTGTTGAGCGTTGCGGTCACCGGATAGCTGCCAGCGTTAAGAGGGGTTCCGGTAAAGGCCAATTGCACGCTATTCAATCCGACGGGATTGGTGCTTGTTGCTACTGTCTTCACAGTACCGTCGTATACCTGGCTCAGCGTTCCTGCGTTGAAGCTTATGGCCGCTGCTGCTTTCGATATGGTGAGCGTCGCCGTTCCCGTCGCCGGTGCGTAGCTTCCATTTCCGGCAAAGTAAGCCGTAACCTCATAGGAGCCGGCATTTATCGGCGGCGTTGAAGTTGATGCGTAAACCGTCGGGCTTACCCCTGCATAAACCAGAGTGACTGCTGGACTCAGTACGTCGCCCAGTCCCGACCCATACGCAAAACCGGTCGCAGTTTCCGGATTGCCGTTATAGACGAACGTGCCTCCTGTTACGCTCACGCCCGCCGTCGAACGCCCGGCAATCCTGACTAGGCCTTGATCCGTCGTGATCGACGAACTGTACACGCAGTCAGGTCCGTCCACCCGTGCACCCAGTCCGCTGCTGGTAAGGCAGTCACCATTCAGGTGAACGAGTACCGCGAGAGTTCCGTCTGGGGGCGCCGGGTCTCCAAATGGCTCGGCCGTCTGGACATAATGAGTTCCATCACTGGCCACAAATTCATCGCCTGCCGCTTTTCGAATCTGATCGTTCAGCATGATCTCGTCATCCTTCTTGATTGAGAACGAGCTGCCCTCAGCAGGTTGAATCGCAACGCAAACTAAACCTAACTTCACTGGAGTACCGGTTCCAACGAGAACAGTCGGGCATGTGTTGAATGCTTCCTCAACGTGCCCGATTCCAACTTGTACTGAGTCTCGCACCGAGATGAACGCTCCTTTGTTAAGCCATGCGCGCCACTGCTCAACATTTCCTGAGCTGCTCGGCGCAAGGTAAGGCACGCTGGGAACGTACCGCAGTGCATCCACGCCAGAGTTCGGCGCGGATACAAACCAGCCATTCACTACCGAAGCATGCGACGCTGTGCCAGACCAGTCACTGTAGATAAACGAGCCCGATGGCGTGGCGGAGAGCCCTTGTGTGAATCGCGGGTCCGTGGCTACAAGGGGTCCCGCATTCGGCGACGATGCATAGGCCACGTCTCCAAAGCGCGCAACCATGAAATCCGGCATCGTTGATTTCACAAATCTCTCGAAGATCAAATTCCGCCCGTCGGAAGTTTGGGCATATTCATTGAGGCTCTTTCCGCTATTCGCATCGTCCAGCGCCGCTTGTAACTTGACTGGCACTTGGGCGTCTTCAACCTGCTGCCATGTTTCAAAGGCAATCACTGCCGAGGCTGCAATCGCCGGGCCGATGAACGTATCGTAAGTCTCGACGAAAAGACCGTCCGCGCTTTCTTCAATGGCTGCTTCGGATTCAGTAAAAACCGTCTCTACTCCGAATTGCTGGGCCAGGGTGGTCTCACCCCCGCCTGCGAGGTTCGCCTTGAAGACGGTTGCGACGGCCTCTATTACTTCCTCTTTAAGGTGATCTCCCGCAAAGTCGTGCAATGCATCCAGCCACTGTTCTTGCAGATCAGACTCGACAACACTCTCCTCGGCTGGCGGCACATTCGCGATTTGAGCGTGCTTCGCCGTCAGGTATGCCGTCCCCTCAGCCGCACCTGCGATGGAGGAGTCGTATTCCAAAGATGCCGCGGGTTCCGCCTGGTCTTGCGTTAAGCCAATGTAGGGACCTGCCACCAGAGAGGCGCCCCATGTCTTTATTTCTTTCTTCAGCTCCTGGCCAACCGCCCACTGGGTAAACTCTTCTGCCGAAGGCGGGGGCGGAATGCACTGGCCCAGCAGGCATACCGGGCTGTTCGGAGGTATAGAGCACGCAGCTGCCGTTGCTGGCTCCTGCAGATAAGATTCAGGGTCGCCAACCGGCACCTGGAACGTGCAGGGACTCGCCAGCCATGTCGCGTACAAACTCAGAGCAGTGTTTGCCACTTTGATCCGGTCCTGCTTGATCGCGTTTGTGTAATAGTCCACTGCAGCCTGATCGTCCGGCGACAGAGCGGACTGAGAATTGGCCATTTGCAACAGGCGCAGATACATGTATGCGCGGATCTCGCCCCGTGACCAGTAGACATTGAGCTTATCGTCAGGCACTCCTCGTAAAGCTGCGATATGCTGTCGCGCCTCTAGCTCGAGTGGACGCACGGCCGCTTGCGCATCCGGATCTTGCAGTATGTTGTCCGGTGTCGAGCAGAACACGGCTCCGCTCACACAAAGCGGTGGAGGCGGTGGAGGTGGCGGAGGATTGTAGGGATTGGCGCAAGCTGAGACGCAGATGGAAAGCGTCACAATCGTGCAGGCGCTCGGATCCGTCGAAAACTTGCTGTAATCGCACGGTCCCAGAACTGTGTACTCTACTGATCCGATTCCCACATCGCAAGTCTGACCGGAAGGGCAGTCGGCGTAGACCGCAGCCGGAACAAGAATGGCGATAATCGCCACGAAGAAGATGTGCAATGTCCATCGATTGTTAAGGACAGCAATCATCATGTCAGATGCTTTCTGCGACGGAACATTCGAAAGAACTTTTCGGCCATAGCGGCCGGAAGACAGACGGGGAGCAGAAGAACAGAGAGAGAGCAAAGGCATGGGATATCCTCGATGGCAAAATGCAAAGTTCATTACCGGCCGCAGCCGAACTACCTGTGTTCTCCGCCCGTGATACAGGTGGATGCCATCGTTGCCAACAAATCTCAGACTAATTGCATGCAAATTCCGTATTAACTGGTAAACTTCTTAAAATCATATGCTTATGGCAGCGCTAATTTGAAGGCTAAGCCGCGGATCGCTCTGGTAAGCTACTTTCACGTCCATAGGTCATGGGGATGCAAAAGAGTTGACCCGGTCTAAGAAAGCAAAATTTGATTCCTTCGAAGTGAACTTCCGAACAGGCGAGTTGCGCCGCCGCGGGTTCCTGATACCCATCCAGGCAAAACCACTCACCGTTCTTGAAACCCTTGTCGACCGGCCTGGAGAACTCATCTCCCGTGAGGATCTTTACAAGGCTCTCTGGCCTGGCGAGATGTTCGTCGACTTTGATAAAAACCTCAGCGTAGCCGTAGCAAAGCTGAGGGAGATCCTGGAAGATTCCGCTTCCAGCCCGCGCTTCATCGAAACCATCCCGAAACGCGGTTATCGATTTGTCGGCAGACTTGAACCTGATTCGGTTCCGACTGAGCATCCTTCGATTGCAGATTCCGATCGGATGGCTACGGGAACGGGATTCGACCTTCCTACGGCTGCTTTGGAAAATGATTCATCTGGGGACATAGGTGAATCCAAAACCGCCCAAGGTGGCAACCGAAAGCGGTGGCTGTTACTCGCAACATCGGCAGCGATCTTAATGGCTGCGGGAAGCCGGTACCTATGGCGCTCGAATGCAAGCCCTGCGAAGATCGTCGAAACTCAGCTCACCGATAATTCTTCGGAAGCAGATGTGATTGACGCCGCCATTTCACCGGACGGCAAGTCCTTGGCCTACGCCGACGGGACGGGTCTTTATGTGAAGCTCATTCAGACAGGTGAAATCCACTCGCTGCCATCCGTCGAGGGCGCCAGGTTCTCACGAGTCTCATGGTTTCCCGATAACGCCAACCTGTTGGCTACGGCCGTCTCCAGCATTGACTCCAGCAGCAACCTGTGGGCGGTGTCGATTTTTGGAGGCTCCCCTCGGTTGCTCCGAAAAGATGTGGGCCAGGTTTCTGTATCGTCGGATGGGGCCGAAATCGCATTTGCCACGCCTGCCAAGGACGCAATCTGGTCAATGCAAGCCGATGGACAGGGGGCAAGAAAAATAGCCGCTTCTGAAGCCGGATACGACGTCGGCAATCCAGTCTGGTATCCAAAGCATCGGAGGGTCGCGTATTTTTCAATGAGTCAGCACGGCGCCGGTGTTTCGCTCGAGTCATTTGACTTGGAAAAAGGTCAATCGGTGAAATTTGGTTCATTCCCCAGCCCGTCGGAAACTGTTGGTGACCCAGGATCATTTTGTGTACTGCCTGACGGGCGGGTGATCTACTCCTCAAATAACGTCCTTTGGGAAATCAAGACCGACCCAAGCACTGGCCGCTCCGCCGGCGCACCCCGCCAAATGGGCCAATGGAGCGGCGTTAACTTCCTGGACAGTCTGCATGTTTCAGCCGACGGAAGCCGTCTGGTTCTTCTTAAAGGAGAATTTGGACATAACGTTTTCGTGGCGGACTTGAAAGAGGGCGGGAAGCGTCTACAAGACGTACGCCGACTGACACTCGTCGGACGCGCAAGCTATGCACATGCCTGGACGCCCGATAGCCAGGCAGTAGTGTTTGAGTCATACCACGACGGGCACCATCAGATCTTTAAACAACGGATCGATCAGCGGGTTGCGGAACCCTTGGTAATGGGCAAAGAAACGGTTACCGCGGGCCGCTTTAGCCCGGATGGCAAGTGGGTGTTGTATTTAGTTGGCCCCATAGGCATCGCTCATAAGCTGATGCGCATGCCTGTCTCGGGAGGTTTGCCGGAACTCGTTTTGAACGTCCCGAACCTGGGGAACTATTACTGCACGATGCTCCCCGTCGACCTCTGTGTGGCAGCCGTTCGAGAGGGCAAACAATTGGTGTTTTACGCCTTCGATCCGGAGAAGAAACTTTCGCCGGAAGGCACCCCGCAAAGCGATCTGCGAGAAGTTGCCCGGACGGACTATGAGCCGAATGACTGGGGATTGTCTCCGGATGGCACCCGCATCGCCATGGTCCGCCCTGACGATCGGGAAGGACGTATCCATATCCTGACTTTATCAAGCGCCCCCCGTCACATAGCTCAAGGAACTCATGATGTCGTCGTAGCGGGCCGGAGCGGCTTTTCTACATTGAATTGGGCGGCCGACGGAAGGGGATGGTACGTTGCGAACCCATCCGTGGTGGGCGAAGCACGTTTTTTCTACATCGACCCAGAAGGTCGTGCCACTGTCTTGAAGTCTCCCGAAAGCGTACTGCCCCCGTGGGGCGTACCGTCTCCCGATGGACAGCACCTGGCCTTGATGAACTCCGAGATATCGCGAAACGCCTGGCTCATCGAGGATTTTCAGTGACCTTGTGAGGACCTCAACTACGCGGTACTGCATCACAGAAAAGCCTTGTTGATCGTACCTAGTCGAAAGAAACTCAGGGACTGCCAACCTTGAACTGAGTGAACCTTGCCAGTTTAAGGTTGGCGCTTGAATGTCTCCAGGCGCTTCGGCGCCGCTGCAATCGCGATAATGAATACCATCGGGATCATGGGCGGATTCGTTGGCCATTACTAATGGGTGATTGGAACAAGATTATGATCAGTGGAGTTCAACGCGCTCCTCGGCGCTCGCTTATTATTCCAGGGCTCCTCAATGTTGCATCCGATTTCCAATTTCTCCTTTTGACGTCTGCGAATGAGGTTGGACTTAGGAGCCAATCTTTGCGTGTTATGGGCGAGTGAATACTGCATCGTTGACGAAGGGCTCCGCATTCCAGCGGTAGTGGTCCCCCTCCGTATGGATGCGGCCAATACCTGGAAACGAAACATGTGCGAATGCGACCAAATAATGGTTATGCGCTGCATCGCGAAATGCGGCTTGGCGCGTTTTGATTGCCTGTGTCTGATTAATGTCGAAGCTAACTGAGGCAAAGGGCTCCGCGAATTGCACCTCCGGCGCATGAACTACATCGCCCATAAACACAAGCTTTTCTCCTTTACTCTCAAGGGAATAAAACGTGTGTCCTGGTGTGTGACCAGGCGCGGGAATGGCTCGGAGCCCCGGACACAGCTCAGTCTCTCCTTCAAACACTCTCACTTGGCGTGATAGCAAATACGGCTTGACCGTTTTCATGGCCTGCTGAAAGTAGGGTTTGTGCTGCTCCGGTGCTCTTTCCATCTCTGTTTGGCTCAGCCAGAAGTCGATCTCGCGCTTCTCCACGTGGACTGTTGCATTGGGAAAGCGGATGCGCTCTCCATCCATCAGTCCTCCGGAATGATCCGCGTGGATGTGCGTCAGTAGGATGTCGGTAATCTGCGCGGGAACGAAACCCGCCCCGAGCAGACTGGAAGGAAGTTTGTTGAGAGTCGGCCCCAGCAAATCGCCTGTGCCCGCGTCGACCAGAATCAATCTCTTGCCAAGATGAATGAGAAAAGCATTCATCGACGCCTCCAAAGGCGATCTGGCGTCGGCGGCAGAAAGCAGAGCGTCTATGTCAGCCTGATTTGTATTTCTCAGAATGTCGTATCCTGCAAACGGGACTGTACCGTCGGAAAGAGCGATCACATCCACGTCGCCAATTCTGAGACGGTAGTAACCGCTCTGAAGCTTTTCCAATTGTGGATTCAACTTCTGCGCATTGGCGTGCCCTCCTGGCTCAACACCTAGCGCGATTGCGAGCAAAGTTGAAATAAGAACTACCAAGCGGCTCGCGTCGTCAATGCGTTTGATGCAAGGCATCCGTCGAAAACAATGCGCCACAAGATTCACTCCATTACGCGAGGTCTATGCCGGTTTTATCTCGCGAACTCACTTTTTCAGATTCCTATTCATTTAAGTGCATCGGATTGAGCCGAGTCGATTACTAAGGCAAAAACTTATAGCCTGCGCCGTGCACAGTGCGCAGGTGAACCGGCCGAGAAGGATCTTGTTCCAGCTTTTTACGCAGTTTCGAGACTTGGTTGTCGACAGTGCGAGTGGAGGGGTAGTTCTGATATCCCCAAACTTCGTTCAGCAATTCGTCGCGAGAAATGACACGGCGCGCATTGTCAATCAAGTATTTCAAGGTCTTGAACTCAAGGGCAGTCAACAGCAGCGGCTCGCCCTTGCGATCCGCCTCCATTGTCGAGAAGTTCACCTTCACATCGCCAACCAGGACGTCGCGATCGGCATGGTTGTTCTTGGCCTGGCCTGTCGCCTTATGGAAGAGTTCGACGACGTTCAAGGGTGTTGACCATCCGGCATGAAAATCGCTCCCCATGATTTGTGAAAGAGCAAATCCGTCTTCTCCCTTCGGCGCAGGAAACAGAACGAGAAACTTCGCAACTTGCGAGAGTTGTTGCATCTCACTCAGGTCCACGGTTCGAACGAGTGTCGGCGAATCTTCCACACTCTGTGCCTGGGCTGGTAGCAGTTCTGGTGTCGTACTTCTTGGAATGGCACTCATCATCTCAACCTCCTACTTTCATTCTTCGAAAATCGTGAGAAGCCGTCATTCGCGCGGGGGCTCAAGACGGCCATTTTTCTGACGAGAATTCTTTTTTCTGCACGGAACTGGTTTGCCGCCCTCCGTTCGACTCCCGCTGGCCGACCGAGTAGCCGAATCAAAGCAATGCCCCAGAAAACCCAGCAACTCGGCCGTCGAGTGGAACCTCCGCTCCGTGCAGGAATCGACCTCCTCGACCCACCCTTCGAAAAGGCCGTCCGATGGTCGAGAGCCCGGTCCAAGTCGAATAACAAATGCAAGTCTCATAGTCGTGGCCGTCGTTCCTATAGATTCCAACTAGGCTTTGCAGCACGGACCCACCGCTCCACCGGCTTATGTTTGCGAGATTAGGCAATTGAGCGATTGCGCGGGTGACGTGACGGTGACGTTTCGGTCTAGTTTTGGTGCCAAATGCTAAATTGCCACTGAACCGAGGTCAGCTCGAAGGCACCCAGTCTTTCGATATTGATGATTAAAAATCATGGGCTTTGGCGTAGACTTGGGTGTGTCCCCGGCCCCAATTTCATTTGACCGAACTGGAAAGGTAGACCCTCTTCTGCAACATGAAGGTCTTTCACCCATTTCGCCTCGACGCCGCCAATCATTGCCTGTGGCAAGGGCCAGAACGCGTCCCACTTGCACCTAAGGCGTTCGATGTCCTGCGTTATCTTGTCGAACACGCCGATCGGCTCGTAACGCAGGAAGAGATACTGGAGGCCCTTTGGCCTCAAACCTATGTGAATCCCGAGGTTGTCAAGAAGTACGTGTTGGGTGTTCGCAAAGCATTGGGTGACCAGACCACCAAGCCTGCTTTCATTGCGACGTTCCCACGTCGGGGATATCGCTTCATCGCGCCTATTCTCGACGAGGCAGCAACACCGATGAAAGGTGTCGGGGCAAAGTCGACCATGGTCCGTGTCCTTGGGCGTGAAGCCGAACTAGCACAAATGCATGGCTGGCTCGACCAGGCACTCCATGGAAAGCGCCAAACTATTTTCATAACTGGTGAACCAGGAATCGGAAAGACAACGATCGTCCAGGCGTTTCTCGAAGAAACGTGTCAGGCCTCGGTTCTCACTGTGCGCGGGCAATGCCTCGAACACTATGGAGCAGCAGAGCCATATCTTCCGGTGCTTGACGGATTCTCCAGACTCCTTCGATCGGCCGGCGGAACTCAGGCTTTGGACTTGCTGCGACATCAGGCGCCGATGTGGCTCGCGCAGATGCCTTCCGTGATTTCGCAATCTGAGAGAGAAAGCCTGCAATCTCATGTTGCAGGCTCATCGCGTGAGCGGTTGCTTCGCGAAATGGCCTGTGCAATTGAATCTCTCACCTCGCTCTCGCCGTTGCTGCTTGTGCTTGAGGACCTGCATTGGAGCGACTATTCGACGCTTGATTTGGTGTCATACCTGGCCAGGCGCAGCGACCCGGCGCGGCTCATGATCGTAGGCACTTATCGGCCCGTCGACGTGATACTGAATGACCATCCGCTGAAGAGCGTGAAGAGAGAACTGCAGGCGCACAACCTGTGCCACGAACTTCCACTCGAGTATCTTGCAGAGGACGTAATTACTCAGTATTTGGCCGTGAGATTCCCCAAACATAGGCTTCCCAGCTCCTTAAGACGAAAGATCTACCAGAGAACCGAGGGAAATCCTCTTTTCATGGTTACCTTATTGGAATATCTATGTACCGAAAAGATGATCGTCGAAGATCAGGGGACATGGAAGCTTCGTGTGGACTTGGCCGAAGTTGAGCAAGGCGTGCCTGGGAACTTGCGCCAGTTGATCGAAAAACAGATCGAACGGCTGAGCCCAGACGAACGCACGGTCCTCGAGGCGGCCAGCGTGGCTGGAATGGAATGTTCGTCAGTGGCTATAGCTTCAGGGCTTGACAAGCCAACAGAATGGGTGGAGAAACACTGCGAAGAATTGGCTCGAAGGCATCAGTTTCTATCGCCGGCGTGGTTGGTTCAACTACCGGACGGAACCATCACTCCACGGCAACGTTTCATTCACGTCCTTTATCGGGAAGTTCCATATCGGCTGATTGCGCCAAAGACCCGCTCGCAAATCCATCAACGGATTGCCGAACGCGGTGAGCAGGTATTCAGGGACCGGAAGAGCGAGATTGCGGCCGAGTTGGCCATGCACTACGAGCAGAGTCGCGACTGGCCACGCGCCCTCGAACACCTTCTCCAAGCGGCCGAAAATGCCGCAGCACATTCTGCCCACCACGAAGCGATTGATCTTGCGAATCGGGGCCTGAAGGCACTTGAATTTCATCCCAAAGGCGCAGATTGCTCAAAGCAAGAAATGAAACTGCGCGTGATCTTAATTGCCTCGATGATGGCGATCAAGGGATTCGCTTCCGCAGAGGTGGAAGAGGTTAATGCGCGTGGACGCGAGCTCTTCTGGCGTTACGGGCCTTCGCAAGAGTTGTTTTACATGCTGTGGTCGTTGAATTTTTATAAGCAGTTCTCGGGAGAAATGCATTCATCACTTGAGGTTTCCAATCAGCTCATGCAATTGGCTGAGGAACTGAAGGATGAAGGGCTGATTATGGAGGCTCATCGCTCCATAGGCGCGGTGCTTGTCCTGTTAGGTCGATGCTCCGAAGCGCTTGGACACATTGAAAAAGGGTTGGCATTATGCGCTGCACATTCCAATCGACGTGACCGTATTTTCGTAGGCTTCGAAAGCAAAGTGATGTTCGAGAGTTTTTCCGCCCTCGCACTATTGGATCTTGGCTATCCCGAACAGTCGGCTGAACAGGCGACTGCGGCTTTGGTCCACGCGCGAGAAGTTGATCACCCCCAGACGTTGGTTGTAGCGGCACATGTCGCGGCGCAGATCCATCAATTGCGGGGCGAGGCATCTCTCGCCTATGAGTGCGCGAAAGAAGCAATGGAACTTGCCGACGAGTATGGCCTGACAGTTTGGGTGACATATGGTCTGATCGAACTCGGTTGGGCCGTGGCTGAACTCGGAAATCCACAAGACGGAATCGAGAAGATAGAAAGGGGGCTTTCGGACTACGAAGCGACGGGCGCAACCCTCAGATCTCCGTATTTTCTGGGATTGCTGGCTGATCAACTGGGAAAAACGGGGCGCATAGACGAGGGACTTCAAGCGATTGCAAAGGGTTTGGGCGTGGCTGAGCGCACGGGGGAAGGGTATGCGCGGGCCGAGTGGCATCGCATCAAAGGCGAACTACTCATGAAAAGGGCCGAACTAAACTATTCAACAGAAGACCTAACTCAATCAACGATTCTGTTCCAGGCGCGGGCGTGTTTTGCCGACGCCCTTGCAATCGCAGAGCGGCAAGGAGCGAAATCGTGGGAGTTAAGAGCCGCATTGAGCATGCATCGCCTTGACCAGATGCTTGGGAATCCAGACCGTAAGCGACTTGCAGAGATTTATTCCTCGTTCACCGAAGGCTACGAGACTGCCGATCTACGTCAGGCTAGAGCTCTTCTAGGCGTGTGATTTGAGGCGCGAAAGATCCAAGCGGCTACGGTTTATGGAATCGAGCGCACGGGCCGCATTCTAGCCGTAGCCGGGACATCCAAGCGCGTTGAACACGCCTTCAAGGGCCTGCAGCATCGCGAAAAGTTGAGCAAATTGTTTTCGGCCATGCCACCCATTAATAAATGAGACTCGTGCCGCAACGATAACGATAAGGTGAGAGCTGTCCATCACTCGGGAGGAATCAATGCGAGCTGCAAAAAAGGCAAAAATCCCCTTGGCTTTGAAGTATCACCACGTGGATGTTTTCAGCAGCAAACCGCTTTCAGGAAACGGCGTTACTGTATTTCGTCTGCGGGAATCACTACCCGCCGCCGTCATGCAAGAGCTCACACGCGAGATGCGTCAGTTCGAATCGATCTTCGTGCTGCAGGAGGCAAGATCACAGACCGTTCGCGCCTGGGTGTTCACCATGGAAGAAGAGTTGGACTTTGCTGGCCACCCAGTTCTGGGAGCTGCAGCCGCTTTGCATGAAGAAACTATGGCAGGTATTCGCGACGTCTCCTGGACATTTCAACTCAACAAAAAGAGCTTTCCTGTCCAGACGACCCGGCAGGGTTCTCATTATCGCGCAGAGATGGACCAGGGCGTTTGTAATTTTGGCGCCGTGCTTTCCGCTCAGGAAAGCGTCGCCTTTCTCGATGCATTGAATCTGGGCCGAGATCATCTTCTGGATCAGTTTCCACTTCAGATAGCATCAACCGGGCTTCCCTATCTCCTAGTTCCGGTGGACAGGGACCTAGATGCTGCCCGCATCGTAAAACCGGAATTTGAAAAGCAACTCGCCCGGTTTGGAGCGAAATTCATATATGTGTTCGACCTGAACCGTAAAGAAGGAAGAACTTGGGATAACGATGGCCGAGTCGAAGACATCGCAACGGGTAGTGCTGCAGGGCCCGCAGGAGCTTACCTGGTTGCCCATGGACTGGTAAGTTCCGCGCAGACAATCGAAATTTCGCAAGGCCGTTTTGTTGGACGTCCAAGCATTCTATTCGTTGTCGCGCGAAAAGACGATGAAGATCGCATCAGCGTTAAGGTTGCAGGCGATGCCTCTCTTTTCGCAAGAGGCCAACTCGAATTTTGAAGCACCAGTGGAAGGCTTTATGTTTCAAATCTGTCGTTTGTCGGTGTCGACCGGGTGGCGGTCAAGCGCTGAACTGAGTGATGACAGGAAAATCGACCGGAAGGCGGGCCTATAATCGAAGGCCCGAGCCGTTCCTACCGATCCCCATCAATCGGCTCCGCGCGGTTCTTCCCCTCGTAGATGCTCAACCAATGCCGTTCCGTGTCGTTAAGATCGTTCAGTTCTTGCCGTCCATTTTGACGCGCGCCCTGGCTCGAATCTGTAATCTCGGCGTAATAGATAGTTGTAACAATGCGCATTTGTACCTCTCATCTGTATCTGGACTTTACGTTCAAAAGAAGTGGATCAGCGATTGCGTGAGGAAGGGCAGGATACATTGCGCTCTTCTCCTCAAGAGACGCGATCTACCTTACCCTTCTCCCCAGCTATGGCTTGCAAAAGGCGGTGACGCCATCCTGTAGCGCATCTACGCTGGAATATCCCAAGGTTGAGGCGGACGCATCGATGCCCGTAAATTCCTCAGCCATCGCAGAGATGGTCTGGCCATGACAGTTCGCCTGGCCTGGTGTGCCGGCGTCGGGAATGGTATTCCCGGTCAAGCTGAACGTCATGTTGAACGCGTTGCCGCCACCAATGATGTCGGCGCCGATCCGCAGCCAGTCTGGAGCCAAGCTCGCGTTACGGATCCATGCCTGCAAGTCGTTCGTGCCGGCCGGAAACGACGTCCCCGACGTGATCGGTTTCGGAGCCGAGAGGAAGAGGAAATTACCGTTGTTGAGCTGAACTTCTGGACGGAAGAAATAGTGACCTGCCGGGAGAAAAATCGGGGCGCTGAAGGTGATATCAATCTCGACCTGTTCTCCACTCGACGGTCCTTCGCCATGTGTCGCTGGCTTGATGCCATTGATTACGGTGCTTTGGACGGTGAAGGGCGAGATGTCTGTTGCGATAAAACTCAGGCTACCGTTACTGGAATCGTGTGTGGCGGCGCCGATTTCCACGTCAGAAGGCGAGTTTTGTCGGGTCGGCACGTTCGCCGAGCGGGCAAGGTCGGAGTCCAGTGGGAAGATGTGATAGATCTCCACCTCGACTCTCGTGATACCGGAGATGGTGGTTCCGCTAGGGATCAACCCGTGAATTGTGGCCCCACTTACAACAGTGGCTTGAGTCAAGAAAAAATCATCCGCTGTTTCGGTTTCGAGGCCCTGGGAACCGGCAGGCCTGGAGAGCGCGCCGAGTTTTCCGTCGGGGTTACCCGTACTGAAGAAAAAGGTGCCCGCCCATGCCGGTGTCGTCAGCAACGTTCCCACGCTCAGCATGGCTGCCATTACACTTACTCGCAATCTCGCACCATTGCTCCGTGAGCCATTATTCTTCGAGGCTTTCACTTCAGATCGTCTATTCGCTTTGACAATGAATTCGCCGTATTCCGGTTTAGGGTCTTGCATAAAGACTTCGTCGTTCGAGTTTTCGAATTGTGCCATGCAACATCTCTCCTTCTGCTCAACACGCAACTTCTGTCCCGTGTGACCTCACCTTATGCGCTCTACTAGTCGCTGTTTGTCATGGAACCGTCATGGATATGTAACTCTTTATGAGGTCCTGTTTCGAGTTGGGACTTAGGAGGGGATACTTGAGATGCGGCTAAAGCCAGATCCGTCCTGTTCGGCCTTCTAGTCGACATTAGACGCCGGGAATCTGTCATTCGACTGCTAGCCAACAAGAACCTGCAGCGAGGTTGTGTGGTCATCCAGGTTTGCGTGCGTTAGCGATGTGCCTGAAGGTATACGTTTTGACACGGC
>Ga0207639_10001786_pt1 | contig 14488 bp, 7 predicted proteins | sample KBSCornC32_FD_184299 | JGI IMG/M metagenome (GOLD analysis project Ga0207639, IMG submission 184299) | Corn rhizosphere microbial communities from Kellogg Biological Station, Michigan, USA - KBS Corn C3-2 (SPAdes) (version 2) | ecosystem: Host-associated > Plants > Roots > Rhizosphere > Soil ...
TTGGTCACCCTATGCGGACGGTCTTTCGTTCTATTTTGATAACGCGCCTCAATCCGATCCGACGGTGCCGCCAAGTACGGATTTCGGTCGATACGCAAGCGGGTATGAGAGTTGTGTGGTCAAGCACCTCATCGACCGAGGCTTGATACCGCGTCCCGGGCCAATGGTAGACGCGTCCGGAAGCATAAAGGAAGTTGTAGAGAATTGGATTCTGCGTGGCGACATTAGAGAGGATGATGTTCTTAGATCGGATCTGGATGATGATCCGTGTCAAGATTCGCCGCCCGATGAAGATCCGTGGGGCGGTGGCGATTTTCGCCGTGTACTTTCGCATTTTTACGACCCTATCCATAATATACCGCTCACTCCTGAAGGCGTCGCTTGCGAAGCAATACCCTTGGATCTGCACGGAACATGCAATAGATCGACCGACTGGGCGTTGGGAGAGGTCAATGCCATCGGTGGAAACGGAAACAATCATCGGCAAGTCGATACCGGACGTAGGAACCATTTTTCTTATTTTGACGCGCGCGAAAATTACTGGCTCGCGCTCACGGGAGAGCGCGGCAAAGCTGCCGGGGTTTACGGTGGGAATGCGCGTTCACTAGATTCTGTGGAGCGCCTTTACCGGTGGGCAACAATGTTCCGCGCCCTGGGGGATACTATCCATCTACTGCAAGATGGCGCGCAACCTCAGCATGTGAGAAACGATAGGCACAACCCGCAACTGATTGGTTTGGAGAGGCCCGCTTTTGAGCATTACACGAATGCCAGGGTGACTGCGTCCGTTGATGATCTAAATCCATATGTGCGCGGATTTTACGATCCTCCGGCGGCAATTTTGCCGCCCCCCATTGATCTATCAAACCCATACCCTAAGGTTTCATTCACTAAGCCGATACGATTTTTTACTAGTCGACTTCCGAGCGATGATGCGAGCGTGCTGCCGGATAATCGCTATGGGATTATGGATTACGCAAATCGCGGTTTTTTTACCGCGGGCACTTTACCCGGTAACAATACGTTCGCAAAGCCTGATTCGAATATCGACGAGTCTCACGGCTACTACCCGACCACGTTGCCTTGTATAATGAGTAGTCTGATAACGAATAGACTTTTAGTTCAGTGCAAGCATTTGACTCATGCCGTTCCGGATTCGTTGTTTCCTGCCTACCAAGATAAATTTCCTGCTTCGTTCGACGCGCCACCATTGCTCAGCGAGAGTACGTTGGGGAATTTGGCAGGCAGTTTTGGTGCGCCGGCGTTTCCGCAGTATGCTCTTGGTTTGGAAGAGCTTCAGACGATTGGGAATTTGAACTTGCCGCGGGCCGTTTCTTATAGCAGAAGCTTGCTCGATTTCTTCTTTCGTGGGCGACTGACCATTACCGCGCCATCGGATGGCGTTATAGCAATCTTGAATCATGGTGTGGCTCATAGTGTCGATTCGGATGGGATACCTCGTGTTGCATCTGATTCATCAAAGGTCTTTGGCTTCGAGCGCGTACGGGTGCGAGTTTCGAATACGACGCCGGCTATAGATGAGTCTGGCAGCGGCAGGCATGTAGTTCAGTCTACCGGGGCTCCTGGTTCTCAACTGGTTGCTGTTGCTCGGTATCATCGGAATCCGTGCTATACGCCAACACTATCTGGCGAGAGAGGTATTGATTATCAGGACGCGACGCATAGTCCGCCTGACTGTGGCTCGAGTCGAACGCCGTATCAAGAGATCTCTGTCTCATTTCCAGTCGTGCCTGCTATGGGAGAAATAGACGGATCGAGCCCAATGCTTGAGGAGTTCGATTTTAGCGCTGACCCAATTCCAATAAACGCGACAGATCTGTTCATTCAAATCGTATACAAAGGCCAGTTAGGTGACGAAGATGATGGTATTGCGGTAGGGATGTTGGATGTTTCCGAGCCAACCTATTTAAGCGTATATAATCTAGACTATTATCAGGCGGCTGATTACACGTGGTTGCCTTGGAGCGATGCTAACGGTTCTCTCGATATTGAGAATTGGCGAGTTTGCTTCGCGGACGACGTGAACAGCTATGTTGCGTTTGAGACATCCCCCGGAGAGTATTTCTTACAGGGCTCGATGTTTCGCCTTGCTGTGGTCACCGATAATCAAGTTCACAAATGGAATGTGCACGGAGATTATGTCAATCCGCTCCTTGTGGATATGGCTGCCATCGGTAGTTTTAATTGGATGCAGTGGTTCGGTGCTGTGAGGCAGGCGGGTGATGAGAAAGGAACCATATATTTGCCGGCTAAACTTCAAAATATCAGGGGCTTCAATTTGGGTGATGAACCTCAAAGTATGGTTACGCAGTTAAGCTACGGGTCGGTGCCATTCCCACCGAATCTTCCGAATATGTGGTCACAGATCGGTATTTTGGCGGCCGCCGCGAATGGCATGGCTTCTGCTGAATTTGGTGAGACACCTCTGTTTGGTACGTTGAGTTGCAACTGATCTGCTGTCATCTAGCTGTGAAAGGACCTGCCCTGTTGATTTGCGCGTTCGACTGAGCCACGTTTTCATCCAACGCTGATCCGGCCATACGCAATCTTCGCCGCGTACTACAAACCTTGTCCCGCTGTCTTGATGGCTCTCTGCTCCGTGAAAACTCGGCTCAGCCGAACGCGAAAATCAACAGATAACCGGAGCGGAGCCTTCTGCCCCGTCAATTTTCCCTTGTTCCACGGGGTGCTGTGTTTACCTGAATCGTTCATGGGAATCCCCAATTGCTTGTGGGACACCCAGCTTGCGCCTCACGCTGGCAATCAATGCGTGAGAACAAGCAACCAAAACCCGAATTGACCCGAACGAGACGTTGGGAAAAGCAATTGCTGTTGCGTAGCGCGCGCACGGTATGCTCCAAGCCGCATCACAGCAACGTAGCAGCGTCCCGGAGGGGAGGATGGGCACCGCAAGACAGGATTTTGAACGCTTCGTGCGCTGGTTGAACGAACCCGAGCGCTTAGCACCCGAGAGTGCGCGCAGGATGGCCAACCTGACGCTGGGAACTTCGACGCTGTCGCCGCTATGGCCAAGCAGCACAACAACCGTTCGCAATTCCTGGCACGTTTGGCTCGCCAACCTCTCGCGGCCACGAGCGCGGACCTTCCGGAGCTCCCCGACGCGGCCGCCCAAGGGAAGTGGCCATAGCTTCGGCTGCGCTCCTTAACCCTGGGACCGTTCCGCGGCTTTCGCGAGCCGCAGACCTTCGATCTGAGCAAGCGAGTCATCCTCTGCTACGGCCCAAACGGCGGCGGAAAGAGCAGTTTGTGCGAGGCGCTCGAATACGCGCTGCGTGGTGCCGTCGAAGAGGCGGGCTCGAAGCGGATCGAGCAGCGCGACTACCTGGCCAACATCCACGCCGGCCGCTTCGTCAATCCCACCCTCACGGCCATCGACGCCGAAGGCGGCGAGGTCCAGGTCGCTGCCGATGAGGACGCGTTCCGCTTCTTCTTCGTCGAGAGGAATCGGATCGACAACTTCTCGCGGATCGCCGCGACGCCTCCCGGACGCAAGACCGACCTGATCGCGACTCTGTTCGGAATGGATCAGTTCAACGACTTCGCCTCGCACTTCAACGAGTCGATGGACGCCGCGCTCACGCTCACCACTGAAACGCAGACACAGCTCGCCGGTCGCAGGCAAGCCCTGCGGACCGACGAACTGACGCGCGACAGCGAGGCGGAGCAGCTCCGCCCGCTAACCGAGCGTTATGTTGCTCGGGTGCTCCGGGGCTCGCTCCTGGCGCCGGATCTCATGCAACGCATTGTCGATGGTCGTCAGCCCGTCGGCTTGACCGTCCGGCAACTCCTCGATCCGCCGCCGATGGGTTGGGTTGAGCAGCGTCGTCACTTCAGACTCGATCCTGCCTAAGTCTGCGCGGCTAGCGCTGAGTCGAGAAAACGCCAGTCCGCTGCCCAATCAGCCATCAGCGACTCCGGACTCCTGCTAAACGCCCGCAGAGACGCAGTGGCAAAATCGGCGAATCGGAGCAGAAAGCGACCTCAGCAGTCCGCTCCAAGAACGAAAAAGCGCGCCACGTGGCGCGCTTTTTGGCTTCAGCAGAGACCCGGACTCACAAGGTCAGTCTGCGTGGCGGTGTGCGCAGTCTCGCGATCACTCGTCTCCGTGGACGAATTCCCGTGAACAGGGAAATTTTCAGGGTATTTCGCGTCTCTGGCTGCTGTCGTCTGAGCAGAGACGCCGGGAGAGCGAGGCGGGACGCGGTCTACGGTGTCAGCGGAGACGAAATCACGGGTACCAAAACAGGGAAGCCAACAGGGAAGGAACAGGGAGCTAGCAGGGAAGGGAACAGGAAAGCACTCGCAACGTCGAAGCAGGCTGCGTCGCCGGTCACCCTAAAGTAAGTCCTGCCGCTCGTGCCTTCCGCTGATGTCTCGCCCTGTGCGACGCCACATCGATGGAATACGATCTGGGCAGAAAGTGGAGGCATCGTAATGTCGCGCTTGTTCCGAAACGGTGGTCCAGCGGGGATTCGTTTTCTAGGTGGTAGCCGCTATTCGGCCGAGGTTTCCCTTCCCGAGGATCCAGGCGGACTCCAATCAAGAGAGTGCCCGGAGATTGGGTGCTCGCCCGGATTCTTCAAAGTGAAGTGTGGGACAGGAATCATCAACCAAACGGTTGCTTACTGCCCGTACTGTCGTCGGTGCGCAGAGCCGAAGAGCTTCGTGACTCGGGAGCAAATGCGCTACGCACGTGACTTGGTCACTCGTGAAGCGGTGGTCGGAGCGCAACGTCTTACTCGCGAAATTTTGGGCCTAGACGGTTCTGGCCGTCGGCAACTTACGAAGGGCCTGGTGTCCGTCCGCGTGGAGATGAAGTCAAATCCTGTTCCTCTCGTTCGCCGGCCGCTGCACGAGGAGCTGCGGCGAGATGTGACGTGCCCCCATTGCGGCTTGTATCACTCGGTATATGGGCTGGCTACATGGTGTGCGGACTGCGGCGTGGACATCTTTCTGACACACATAGAAGCAGAATTTGCCGTAGTTGCGATGGCGCTCTCGGACGTGGATCGACGGTGTAGAGAGCTAGGACCACGCATCGCCGCTAAGGATCTAGAGAATTGCCTCGAAGACGTCGTTTCAGTTCATGAAGCGGTCTTAAGAGTTTTCGCGCGGCGCCTTCTCAGCATGAATGGCGAGGCTGGCGAAAGCATCGACGGCAAGCTCAAACGCTTCGGAAACGGATTCCAGAATGTGAGCCGCGGATGCGGGTTTTTCGACAAGGAACTTTCTATATCGTTGATCGATGCCGTTGGGGACGACGGGCTAGCGGCCCTCGGCCGAACCTTTCATAAGCGTCACCCAATTACTCACAACCTCGGTGTGATCGATCGAAAGTACCTTGAGCAGAGCCAGTCCGCCGGCAGCGAAGGCAAGGAAGTGCGCGTATCGGCACAAGAGATCACGATGGCCATCGAAGCATGTATGAAAATGTTCTCGATGCTGCAAGAGAAGGTGACCGGATTGATCTCTGTACATGGCACCCCTGAGAATCTTACGGTGCCGCCTGCCGATGACGTCTCCGACGCCGATGAACTGGCCGGATATTCCGACCTGGATCGAAACCTGTTGATAGATGTGGGAGGCCGATGTCGGGACGACGCGTTCCAGGTCTTCGATTGCGCAGACTTGTCTGTCGCGCTCGGATCGAACCTAAAGGATGTCGTTCGCAGCGCAAAGTGGTTGCGCGAACAAGGCTGTCTCAAGGTTATTGAAAGCACAACTGGAGTAAGTGTCTCGCCGACCCCGGCCGGTATCCTTCGTGCTTGGAGCGCTACAGATTCAGCCATGGACGACGCTGTCGAAAGGCTGCGTGTCGGCCTTCCTGTCGAGGGAAGTACTTCAAGGCTCGGCGCGATCGCAGCCACTGCCAACGTACCGCTAGGTTTGGCTTTTGCAAGGTTGAAGTGTTGGGCGGAAGAAGGCTTGCTCTTATTCCGCGATGGTGTTTGGCCGATCGATCGGGCTCTGGTACTTGAAGTGCAGGAGTCATTGCGCCGATTGCCTTGATCCAAAAGTCGTCGCGCGAAGACTAGGCTTTTGGCACTTGGCTGCTGACGGGGCTTAGGAAAGAAGATGAGTCTCACATTCCGAAAAGCTGGGACTACACCGGCGCGAGAAGTCAGCCTGGAACAGGTGCCTCCTCTTGTCGAGGGGCTGCGTCGGTGGATCGGGGCTTCGAGGCTCGTCGTCGAGATCGATAGGTACCGAAAGAAAAAAGCTAACGCTGACGGCATTGGAATGGTTCGCCTAGGTGAGCATCAAGCCGTTCTGGCCGGTTTCGAGGACTATCGTAAGCAGACGTTGGCGGGGCAGCGATCTCTCAGAACTTTGAGCCGTGAATTGGCTGTTCTTACAAACGTCGCCGGCTACTGCCAGACGATCGCGCCAAGGGAACAGGCAAGGCGGCTTGGGTGTCAGTTAGCAGCCGTTAGGGTGTCGTCGCTCGAGTGTGCAACCGCAGAAAGCCAGCATATCCAAAGGCCGCAACGCCCGCGCCGCGATCGCTGGTTGAGCCGGTATCGACCTGGTTGGAAAGACGACTGTTGATCTTGTCCGTCGCGATGGCCAGTCGTCCTCGCTTTCGATTGGTCAGAAAATTGCGCTGTTTCGCCAGCTATTTCGCGGTCGCACAGACGTCTACTCCGTGTGCTGGGAAAGCCGAACGCCTCAAAAATCCAGATATGCGCAAGCGTGTGGAAACGAGTCGCGTGCCGGCATCTGCGAGAACGGCTGTGAATTGGATGGCAAGAGACGAAATTCGGCGTGTCCGAACAGGGAAGTCAGAGGGAAGAAACAGGGAGCGAGCAGGCAATGAAGCGGGCTTCGAATGTATGCATAAGTGCTGGTCAAGTATTCTTCGACGTTCCTCAATGCTGCTGAGGCGATCAGTGATTCTGTAGCAAATTGCTTAGCCGGGCTGAAGCTGTAGCCGCGCGACGGTGGACAAGCGTCTCGTTAGTCGCGCCACTCAGCGTTGCTGACGCCGGATGTGGGTGCTGACACTTCCTCAATCAAACTCTACGAACTCAGAATCGAAACAGTGAGTGTGGTGATCATTCGCAGTCGTCGGACCAACTGAGACGGGGTCCAAAGCCAGGGGGAAGTAATTTGCTTGTGATCATTCACGGTTGGAGCGATTACGTAGATTCGCTCAATACAGTGGCCTCAACCTTTGGCCGAGCATGAGGCTGTTTGGTAGCGTATCGGTATGTTAAGAGCGAATGGCGGTTGTGCCCTGACGCCATTTGGAGCTTAACCGCTTGGGGCGCCGGTGTTAACTAAGCCAAAATAAGCAGAGGATAGCTTGTGTCGATTCGCACGATTGTATTAGCGGCGACGGCGCTGATGTGCCTCGCGCACGATAAACAAGCGGTGGCGGACACGGAATCGCCAACGCAATACGTCAAAGGATTTAAGCTAAATTGGGACTCATCAGTTCCGTTTAACATAATAGAAGATGTGGCGTCGGATCCTTCCGGAAACATTTATGTCGCCACCGGGAGAGAATCTATCCTTCGAGTCAACGCTGACGGCGCTGTCGGTCAGCCAATCACGCTTCCAGTGAATAGCCCGGTAAAGTGGATATTCCCTGGGCCAGACGGCCAGATTGTAACGGAAGGCATCGATTGGCTCGCTGTGTCGATAGATTACGGCGCGCATTGGGACGTCCGGCCGAGCAGTCGTCGCTCGAAAGTCCACCAAGTCGGCTTCTCCAGTGTGAAGCCCGCCGTCGTGTTAATCGAAGTGGTGCCGACTGAGTGGGCCACTCCTGACGACAAAATTAATCGATCAATCTTTTTGGTAACAGAAGGGAAGAGATGGGAGGAAACGTCTCCGCAGGTGACTTTTGATGACATGCATCTATCCACCCAAGAGATCGGATGGGCCCGATCTGGAAAGGACATCTACACATCAAGCGATGGGGGGCGACATTGGAAGAAGAGTAGCGCTGTTCTGTCGGTGGCTTCAAAACAAAATGTAGTGGCTGCGGCCCCGCTCGGAATTGACATGGTGATCGCTACATCCGCTGGAGATTTCTTGCTATTCGGCCCGATTGGACAGCACATAAGCCAATTGCCTAGGCTTCCTGAGGGGATTTTATGGAGATACCGCGTTCTGACGGATGGTCGTGTAGCAGCGGCGACCAAGGACAGAAAGATATATTTGCTGGACGCCCTTCATAAGCAATGGCAACTGGCCGGAAAATGGACGACGAGCGCAAAAAACATATTTTTTATGTCCGATTTGACGACAGTGATATACGCCGCAGATGGGAGGCTAATATCGAAAAGAATTGCAGACGAGGATAGTGCATCCAAAACAATAGTCGCATCTACAAATAAGCCATATTGCGCTAATGTCAGTAGTGCGGGGAACGCGTTTCTTGTCGGTGGCGGTGTTATTACCTCCACGAATCCCAGCAAGCTTCAATGGCAAATAGTCGCAACGGACGTTGGGTCCGAGCCGGTGTGTTCAATGGCTGGCTCGGGGTTTGGCGTCGTTGCGACCAAGGATCTGATTTCCTTTACGAATGACGGTGGTCTAACTTGGGCTAAAGCTAAGGACAAGGTCGGTGGACTACCTACCGTCGTGCGAGCGTCAGACGAATCCTACGCATTAATTCAAATAGTGCATCGCGATGAGGTGGTGAGTTCTTCACTACATAGAATAGAAAGCGATGGTGCGCTAGTCGATTTGCCGCCCACGCCGGCATACTTCTCTGATATTCGTCAAGCGGACAAAGATCTGTGGAAGGCGCTTTCCTCCTGGGGGGCGGCGTACGAAAGCCGCGACCGGGGTCGCGCGTGGCATAAGATCGGAAGCAACCTTTGGCCCGACAAGTCAGACGAAGATATCGTTTCTAGCTGGAAAGATCGCGACCTCGGATGGTTGGTCAACGACACCGATAAGATCTACTTAACTCACGACGGAGGAGCTACTTGGAGTAGCACGCAATCCGGACTCGAGGCCGGCGCGGAGCTTACCCTGATACATTTTTTTGACAGATCAAATGGCATAGCTTTTGACGATAAAGGGGAGATATTCTATCGTTCCAATGATGGCGGCAGACGTTGGGCGAAAGTAGACTCTGGCCGCACCTTCTTTTCCAATTCGCTACTAGCTTATGAATCAGATGGCCGCGGGATATTTGCGGACAATGATTCGGTAAAATTTATAACCGCGCAAAGTGGAGTTCCGCTCCGCCTGGCAGTAAGCATGGGCATATCTGACGTTCGTCTAAAAATTGATTCAACTGATCCGATATGGAATCCGAATAGTGTTACTAAATTTGATACATTCATTAGTATTAATGGGTCTCCGGAAATAATCTTGTCTCCAGCAGACATGAATATCACGCGGGGCGAAAGGTCGATTGAAGCTTCTTGGACGCCTGGGGGTAGCTCTCCACTGGTCCCATTAGGTGCTTCTATTGCGCACACTATAAATTTATCTGAGTCCAACGGAATTCAGACTACCTTGGCGTCAAAGGCTTTGGTATTCGACCCTTGGATTCAGCGACATCGCCAAGTTATAATTTTTATTTGCGTTCTTGTATCCGCTGCAGCAGTTATTGTAATTATATATCTGACGGCGCCATATATTCTGATCCCAATAAAGCGGTACCGCGAAACGCTTGTTAAAATTTTTGATTCTGTTCCCGGCTTAGGGCCGACTATTGATTTTATACTTTTAGGCCTGCTTCTCGACCGGCTGGGTAGGTCGACGAGGGTACAGATGGCGTGGGCGAAGGCTTGCCGAGGTGGGCGTATTACATTTAGAGATCTTCCGGAAAGCTGGATTCAATTATTTCAGAAGAACCCCAAGATACTGGATGTTTGGGTAGAGAGGGCTTTGTCGTCGGTACGGGATCGATTGTGGGACCAAGCCAGACTTCTTGGCGTCAATGAATTTGTGCCATTGCATGTAATAATTAAAACTTTTGAGCGACCCGGATATCCTGAGTCGTTGTTGCTTGATTCACCGAATCGCATTCATTTAAGTTCTTCAGACGAGCCGTGTACCGTTAGGATCGTCGGCGCGGGCGGTACTGGTAAGACAACTCTTGCCATACGTCTTTCGCTTTGGGTCATGGAATGTGACGATCGACAATCAATTCTGGGATGGCCTTCGCTAGCAGTTATAATAAGATCTTCGAGCGGTGAAGCGTTTTTTAGGATTAAAGAGGAGCTCTTGACGGCGACGCCTGCGGATTTGCGTGGAGATATTACTGATGGCCTAGTTGAAGCGTTACTTTCAACTAAGCGACTTGTCCCAGTTTTTGATGGGCTAAGTGAAATGCCTGATGGAGTATTAGAGGGAGCTCTCGCTCTAAGTTCTAAATATCGAGGATTGTCAGTCGTTACGGCTCGTCGGCGGTTGCCTTTGTTGTCTAGTAGATTCATTGAGATTCTTGTGTGTCGTTTGCGCGAACAAGACATCAATCAATTTCTAGCTCAGTTAATAAATTCTACTGGCTTACGGCACAGTATTTCACCGCTCCAAGAGACGTCTCTGGCAAAAAAACTAATTGAGCTTGTAAGTGCTAGGTCCGACGGTGAGATTCCGGCGGTATTCGTCAAGCTTTTTTTGGACATTTTTGTTGAGTCGATTGGCCAAGGTGTACGCGCTCCTATGAGTACGGGTGAAGTGGTGCAGAGATATGTGCGCCTAGACGCAGAACCGGGAACGGCCCGCGCGGAAGATCGGGCGAGAATGGCGGAAATCGTTGCGCGCTTATCTCTTGAGGAAAGGTTATTTCCGGTACCAGTTTCTTCTGAACTGGTTGATGCTAAAGCGATAGAGCTAGGTTGGTCGGACTACGAAGTATGTTTGCGAGACTTGGAGAAATCGGGAATATTGGAACTTAGGCTTTCTCCTGTCGGGTCGACATATAATTTCGTCTTGGATCCTGTAGCCGAATATCTTTATGCGGCTTTTATCGTGCGGAAGTTGGACAGGGATCTGGCTGCTTGGGACAGCGAGGTTCGCTCGATGAGGACTAAGTTTCAGAGCCCCGAGGATATATATGGCTATTTGGAGGCGCTCCACGACCTCCTTGACACGGCTGCGCAAACAGCTCATGCAAATACAGATCCGATACGGCAGCTACTTTTTACATTGCGAAGCGTTCAAAGTTACGTATAGTCATCTTTTTTTACCCGTCCACAGCGTGTCTAGATTACATCTGCTGAAGCGTGGTTTATTGCCCGAGGAATACATCGTGCTGCAAATTGTCCAGGGTATGTATTTTCGCGATGTTCCCTTGACGGAGACGAATCACCGCGCAATTCTCTACACGAACCTACGTGCCTTGGGAGACCGCAACACTCGTAGCTTGTTATTCGGAACACTAATGCCTTCGACCGTTTTCCATGGCGTCGGTAGTCTGACGGTCGAGGTTAGAGAACGACTAGAAAAAGTAGCCGAGAGCGGACAGCGAGAAACTCTTGTCGCGACCAACGGTGATCAACTGATCGACGAGGTCGCCGCAGTCGTGTCATTCTGCCTCAACGCGGTGTGTGTTCGTGACTATGACATCGCTCGGCGCGTGATTTCCCGACAGGAAGGGTCAAGGCGGCAAATCGGACCCGCGAGCATCTTGCGCCAAACGTTCGATGCCATGGTTCTTCTTCGCGATGAGTCTATCGAAGATCTCGATTCATTCCTACACGCGTTGACAGCGCTGCAACGAGCGAGCTACGAAGCTGCAATGCGCGCGATCCGACAAATCGTCGATGCGACGCTGATGGTTGGCGAAGATGCAACATTAGCCTACACACTGATGGTCGCTGCGTTGGAATCGCTCGGTCAAGCTACGAAGCCTGAGCCTCCAAGTTGGCTTGAATATGATCAACAGAAGCGCGACCGGATTGATCGGGCAACTAAAGGGCTCACTCAAAAGCGTAAAGATCAGATCCAGGCTGCGATTCTGGCCAATGAACATCACACGTTGCAACGGCGGTTCGTGGCGTTTGTGCTCAATCATGTCGAATCGAGCTTTTATCGCAGCGAAGCCATTGGCGCCTTGCGACCTGTGGCCGTAAACGAGCTACCGACTGCGCTGCGCCAAGCCTACGCAATTCGGTCGCGAAACGTCCATGCGCTGGAAAATCTGGCCCCGGAAGTATGGATTGCGGCGGATCAGGCTGATACCTCGCGCATCGAAGGCGTTACTCTACTAGGCTTGGAAGGGCTAGCTCGGCTCGCTCGCCATGTTGTCCGGCGGTTTGTCGAGCGTGCGCCGAAGGGCAAGGATGCTAGCTTCAAATATCGCTCGGCGCTACCCGGCATTCTTCGCGTCCGTTGGGCGCCGCAATATTGGATTTCCCAGGCGACGGCGTTCAATCGAAAAAGCGCGCCAGCCTTCCTCGAAGGAATGATTGAGTTTCTGGTCGAAGGAGTGTCGAGGCGCAGCGAGACTGGACTAGTCGACATGACCGCGGTGCTCAAGAAAATTGAGAAAACGGCGCTAAGTCTGTCGAAGCAAAGTGATCGCCTTCCGATGGCCGGCATTATGGCGCTCTGGAACGCATACGCTTCGGAGGAGCAACGGCGAACGCTTAAGCCGAATCTCAAGACTAGGTTTGAACGCGATCTGGCTGACGCCAGCATTGTAAGTTTTGCCGTCAAATTGTTATTAGGGCAAGAGCTGCCGTGGTCGTCTGAGGTGTTTCAGACGCTTAGCGCAGACCGTTGGGCCAGCCGGCTTGGCACCAACCCCCAGCCCATGCCTATGCGGATCGATGCGGCATTGCATATCGTGGTCGCGCACCAGTTGCTTGCTCTTGGAGACAAGGCTGGTGGACTTGCCGAACTAGCCCGCGCGGTAGAGACAGCCCCGGGCCTGACTGATCTCATCAAGTTCGAGGAAGCGATTGCGCGCGGAGAGGAGCCCGTGTTCCATCTCGAACGGTTCGTTTTGGTCGAGCAGGAATTTGTTGACTGGAAAGATGTGGGTGACGAAGTGCGGCCATCTTCGTAACCGGAAGACGACGGTGGCGGAGGCGGGGCGCGCGTTTGACATCACGCCCTCGGAGATTGAGACGCGGGTCGATGGAGGCAAGCGTGGCCTGGAGTACGCGTTGCGGGCCAAACTCGAGAACGTGCACAGCAGTGCGCGCGGTAGCTGAAGGAGTTGCAGGAAGCGTACAGCGAGGCGATGCCGGAGCTTCGCGCTCGACAAAAAATTAGCATCCCTATTGGGCAAGGACGAGTGCCGATTTTTCCGTGCTCTATAGAACCACGTTTTCATCGATCGCAGAGCCACTACTTCCGCGCGAGAGGTACGTGGCTGCTGGCTGAGAGCTGTGTTATCCGGCTCTCTGCTCCGTGAAAACGTGGCTCAATCCGACCGCGGAAATCAACATATGCGCATCCGGCTAAGCCAAAGTGTCGCGCTTGGCGAATATCCTTGCCATCTCAGCCGCGTGCTCGGTCCCCCAGGTACACAACGGGACGATTGCGTCAGCCAAGCTGCGACCGAGCGGAGTCAGCGCGTAATCCACGCGCGGCGGCACCTCCTTGTAGTCGGTCCGCGCGATCACGCGATCGGCCTCCAGATCCTTCAATTGCTGGATCAGCACCTTGTCGCTGACGCCCTGGATCAAGCGCTTGAGCTCGCCGTAGCGCTTCGGGCCGCCGCGCAGGAAAAACAGGATCAGCGGTTTCCACTTGCCCGCGATGATGCGAAGCGTGGCGTTCAGTCCGCAACCGGTGTCGCAGATTTCGGGAGACGTCGTCATTCTATACTTACCAAAAAGTGCATACTTGTCCGAAGGTTATCAGCGCCGCATCCTTGTCCTCAAGCAAGCACCTCCCCGCTTCCGGACAACTCCAAGAGGATGCACGTCATGAACAGATTGAATGGAAAGACCGCGGTGATCACCGGCGGCGCCACCGGCATCGGCCGCGCCGCTGCAAAGCGCTTCATCGAGGAGGGCGCCTTCGTCTTCATCTTCGGCCGCCGGCAGGAAGCGCTCGACGCTGCTGTCGCCGACCTCGGGCCCAATGCCCGCGCGGTGAAGGGCTCGGTCTCCGATCAGGCCGATCTCGACCGACTCTACGCGGCAGTGAAGGCCGAGCGCGGAGCCCTCGACATCGTCTTCGCCAATGCCGGAGCAGGAAGCCAGCTTCCGCTCGGCGAGATCACCGCCGAGCACATCGACGAAACCTTCGACACGAACGTGAAGGGTACGATCTTCACGGTCCAGCAGGGGCTGCCGCTGATGGGCAAAGGCGGTTCGATCATCCTGACCGGATCGAGCGCCGGCACCACGGGCGCTCCCGCGATGAGCGCCTATAGTGCGAGCAAGGCGGCCGTACGCAACCTTGCAAGGACGTGGGCGGAGGACCTCAAAGGCACCGGCATCCGGGTGAATGTGTTGTCGCCCGGAGCGACGGCGACCGAGCTCGCGAAGGAAGCGCTGGGCGAGGAGGGCCAGAA